>Ga0114970_10000190_pt1 | contig 42447 bp, 36 predicted proteins | sample M_140205_XF_Meta_FD_87030 | JGI IMG/M metagenome (GOLD analysis project Ga0114970, IMG submission 87030) | Freshwater microbial communities from Lake Montjoie, Canada to study carbon cycling - M_140205_XF_MetaG | ecosystem: Environmental > Aquatic > Freshwater > Lake | place: Lake Montjoie... | reverse complement strand
CGTCATCCTGAGGCCGTCGTCATCCTGAGGCCGTCGTCATCCTGAGCGCCAGCGAAGGATCCTTTCTTCCGCCTTCAGTAGGACTGATTTGGGACTTTCCGCAGAAAGTCCTATTGTTTGCTGCTATTTTTTAAAAAAAATTTAAAGAAAGGATCCTTCGCCTGCGGCTCAGGATGACGGACTAAGAAAGGATCCTTCGCCTGCGGCTCAGGATGACGGACTAAGAAAGGATCCTTCGCCTGCGGCTCAGGATGACGAATTTCGTCAGAACAATGGGTCTATTCACCGACAGGCAGGAGCATCAGCGAAGGATCTTCTCAGCAATCTCAAACGGATTCACGGCGCGCCGCAGTTGAGCCACTCCCGGAAAAGTGCCCGTTCGTCTTTCAGAACGCTGACTCGTGGCGGCATGCTCGCATCATCTGATCCCGCATACCGTAGCATTTCGATACGCAGGGAAGTCGCATCGGCTGCTGAATCAAAGTTAACTGATTCCGGCGCTCCATGACGATCCACCCCAGTAAGATTTAGTGAATGACACCCACTGCAATAACGCCGCAGGAACTGAACACCGAAGTTTTCGTACGAAAGATTCGTTCCTGCAGGACAATTCAACGACGTCGGCACAGGGAGTGGTTTATTCGGGTTCAATGCGCTTGGTTCGTCGGGATCTGATGCGCTTGCGCCCCCACAAGACGCAATAAAATTAACGCAGACGGTGGCTGTCGCTGCCGCCATAAACCCCGCAAGTAGTCTGAGTGGATTTTTTTTCTTTGGAATCATTGATTCCCCTGAAGTAAACCCGAGACAGGCAATGCCGAAGTCCACTTCTTATAGTTTCCACCGGCATGAAACAGCATCGATGCATACGCATTCTGAAAACTTAGTGAAATCGTATCACCAGTCGTGGTTCCAAAGCGGGGATCAATCTTGACGCCCCGTCCGAGATCATCGGTGGCGCCGGTCACACCGCTGCGAATCCCATTGCCCCAGAACATCATACTGGATACCGGCCAAGGATCCTTGCCGCCAGCAGCGTTCAACCAAGGAGTCCTGCCATAAGCCCCCGAGACAACTAGAACCAGTTTCGTCTGCAACCCGATATTGTAGGCATGATTTAGAATCTCATCGAGACCATCGAACAAAGTCTCGACCGCGGCCGACTGAATCGCAAAATGTGAGGAGGCGGCGGCCCAAGTAGCCCTGTCTCCAACCCGCACCATTGCAGCAAGACTCTTTCCGGACGAAAACATTTCCAGCGCGACTTTTGCCTGATTAACGAAATCAGGTTGCGTGGCATTATAAACTGACGCAAATGCCCCCGGAATACTGGCCTCAAAAACCTGCTGCATCCGAAATTGTTTGTCGTAACCTTTGATTTTAATTGCATCCCCACTGCCAGATCGAATCATTGATCCGTAGGATGTGTAATCAACCCTCAGGTCACGAAATAAGCGCTCGCGCACAGATCCTGGAAAACTGGATGCCGGCGGAGTCGTCGTCAAAAGGTTCGCGGGAATCCGTCCAATCAGGGACATTTCGTCCGGTGATCCGTCGAATCTGACTCCAGGAAATGCAACGACTGGCGCAGGCCGTCCTTTTCCAAAATCTTCGGCATAAGATGAAAGCCATATTTTTCTTTTCGCCGACACCTCCACCTCAAGTGCAGACCCATGGATGGCACGCGCACTAAGATCTGAAGTACCGACTCCGTTCAATACGGCTGACTTACTACCCCATTGATCAAAAAAACTGTCGACCGATGGCCTAGCCGGATGTGAAACATGAACAAGGCCAGAGACGGAAGTTCTCTGGACCGCGCCCGGCTCAATTGCAAATGAATTGCCGCCTCCGCCCTTCCATTGAAAAACCATTGCAGGGTCGATTCCCCCATCGCAAATCAGATGCAAAAAAACCTTAGGCCCAGAATTGCCAGACGCAATCTCAGCACAGAAAATGGGGCCTAGCATAAAAGCGATCACGAATGCGGTCATAACCGCCAAACTGGGAATCACCTTCAGGTGGCTCATGAAGTTTTTTAGTCCCATCACGAGTTTCCTTCCCTTCAGTAAGACAAAAAATAAGGACTGATCAGAATCGATGCAAGAACTGCCGCGAGCCCATCCCTTGTTCGACCGGCCGCGCTCCCGGAAACCGACGCCCCGATTGCAAGGTCATAAATATCCCCGAGCGATGATTTTCGGGCTTCAGATGGCGCTTCTCCGATCCAACTTTCCCAGATGCGTGCCGCCTCGGCTTCTGCTTCATCCGGTGAAAAAAACGCAGGATCTGCTACGCCGCTCAACACAGATCTTTGGCTTTGCCCGACACCTGCGGCAAGCTCACGTGTCACGATGGCAACCACCGCCGATTCAACAATTTCCGTTATCTGAGCCGCGTAACCAAGGGGTAGAACAGATCGACCTGTGGCTCCTGCGCCAGGAGATTCCTCTGGTTCAAGGTTTGAGGCAATCGTGTTCATATCTGCTGCTGCCAAAGGTGCAGCCTCCGCCAGGGCTTCAAGCATTTTTCGCGGCTCCATCCAGCGGGCTTTTGCCACAAGTCCCTCAAGCTGTGAGACCTTACTGGTTTTCAGAGTCGGCCCAGACGTGGTCGCAGGAGATTGAAAGATTGCCACCAACCAATCCGCAACTTTGAATCCCGTCGAGGCAAGCGTCGACGCAATCATGGACATTCGCGGAATATCGCGCCCGTAGTTTGCGGGGCGCTGTGCAATCGCCTCAAAAACTCGTTGCGTGACGCAACTTTGAACCGCCTGATCACCAGAAATTGCCGACGATAGCGTGCTCCATGATGATACGCTTCGACCAAACCAAGTTGATGGCCAAGATGCACCAGCCGTTCCATCATAGGTTTTGTATGGATTGATTCCGCCGCGGTTTCCAAGTCCAAGCAAAGAATTTCCTGCGGATTTTATTCCGGAATGGCATGCGGCACAGCTCGATGAGCTGTCTTGTAATTCAGCCAAACCACTAGCAGAGACGGAACCTCCGTCAACGAGACTAAAGTCATGAATTTCAGAATTGCCCCATGAAATGCATCGGAGTCGTTCGATAATATTAGTTCCAGGGCGGGAATCAGGATGATCCACAGAACCACCGAGAAGTGCGGACGATGCAAGAAAAGACTGAGACGACAAAATCCCGAGGCCAGGACGACCATCAAGATACGACGTGTAAAGTTCTAACCGTCCCGGCCAAGCCGGAGAGCCCGTCAACCCCCATAGTGTGGCCACGGCAGGATCCATCACAGTTGTGTTCCCTGTGAAAAGATCGCTAAATGTTGACGCCGGCCTACCAATCAGTCTCTCTACCGCCAGGGCCGTTTCGGCAGCAATTGCAAATCGCATTTGATTGTTTAACGAGGCAGCCAGCCCGGGATCCGACCCAGCCATCACATCGAGATCATACAAAGCGGCGGCATCGACCCCAAATGCCCGCCCAACAAATGCCGATGCAGCACCATGAAATCTTGTTGAAGCAACAGCAGCGTCAACTCCCGCACTGATTCCTTCCGAAGCGATCGCTGATTCAATGCTGGCAAAACTCAAAGAATTATTGAGCTCAATGGCAAGGCGGCGTGCGAGCTTTTTGCTTTCCATGACATCAAGGGTCGCATAGGCAGGGAGGATCGCAGGTTGTAGCTGTGGATTCTCAGGAGCAGCGGGAGCCACGGGCGCTTCACCGCCGCCGCTGCATGAAGCAATGAAAAATGAAAAGGGCATCGCCAAAAGAGGCAACGCCCTGATCAAGGCGATCATGGCTTCGCAACCGAAGACACAGTGGAGCCTCTTGGCTTTGCAAATTTGATCTCAATGCGTTTTGGGGCTGTCTTCACCAATCCGTCGGGCGTGCAAAGGAGGTAACTGAATCCCTTTTCACGGCCGGGACGCCCACCGGGAACCGATGGCTTGCCAACCACAACTTGTGACTGTTCAATCAAAGACGGAGACATTTTTGGCAGCTGGCGCGCCAACTCAGGAGACGCCAGGGCAAATATCGCTGAATTTATTTTGTTGTGTGCAATACCGGTGTCTTCTTCAAGCTTCATGTATTCTTCGGGTTTGCGCCATCCGCCTTCGCTGAAGCACCAGTCGCGAACCCCACCTTCTGCATTGAGCATCGGACAAGCCCGGGCCCCTGTCGGACACGGATAGATTGCAACCCAACCGGCCGCACACAACTGATCGCGTAGTGCCATTGCATCCCACGCAAATTCATCAGTTGCCGGTTCTGCCAGAAGTAAAAGAGCATTGCGTTTCGCAGTGCGACAAGAATCAAGCCGCGTTAAAATACGGTCTCTTCCAGCCCGATCATCAATCAATTCGTTCCACACATAACCGAGGATATAAACATCGAGACTCTTGTCTGGCGCATCGCTTCCTGGCTGCGGAGCATTTTTTTGAGCATCGAACTGGGCAAAATCAATCTGACCGATTTCTTTGGCCACTGTCTCAACATAGAGCGAAGCATTCTGTCCCATGCTGGCGCGAACATAAGCGATTCCCTTCGCTGCCATTTCCAACAATGCCGGACTCACATCGATCAAATGCACGGCGTTGCGCTTCAGGCGTACTTCAGACAACCAGACTTGGGACCAGGCACCAGAACCGCACCCAAGATCGAAAATGCGTTGATGATTGAAATACTTTCCCAGCCAGTCGCCTAGACGCACACCAGAACCGACCCCTGGCTTTGCACCTGGGGCGATACCAACGCGCTGCGCAATGCGCCGGCACAGCAACGCAGCCCGGGCTGCATTGGGAAGATGAAATCCCGTGATATACGCTTCCGCAGCACCTGGATCCTGCAGAAGCTCTGGTGATATCCGTTCACGCCCACTGGTGAAGATGCGCCAGAGTTGGCGAAATTTGGCCGCATTGACTGTTGCCTTGGCGGGGTCTTTGATCCCGGAAAGTTCCTGCCAAGCCCGCAAAACGGGGGCTGGAACATCGACACTACCCCCGCCAACGGTGCGCCGGGTGACTTTTCCGGTGCGTTTATCCGGCTTAACCGGCTGTTTTTTAAAATGTTTTTTGATTTTCGTCATAACTGGACCTGCCCCGGCGTTAGTGCTAACACGTTTAGTCGACTATTAGTTTACCAAGTTCTTGAGAGGTTCGCCGTGTCTGACCAGGAACCCCTTCATATTGCCAAGCCAGCTTGGCTGAAAACCCCAATTCCATCTGGGGAAACCTACTTCAATATCAAGCGCGACCTGCGCGACCGTAAACTGTACACCGTTTGCGAAGAAGCGAAGTGTCCTAATATCGCGCAATGCTGGAACACCAACACAGCGACCTTCATGGTTCTCGGTGATACCTGCACCCGTGGATGCCGGTTCTGCAATGTGAAGACCGGCAACCCAAATGGCTGGCTTGACCCGAAAGAACCAGCTCAAGTGGCGGAGAGTGCCCGCCTGATGAAACTCAAGTATGTCGTCATAACGATGGTGGATCGCGACGACCTTGCCGATGGTGGGGCCGCGCATGTCAAACAAGTTGTACAAACCGTCCACGAAACCAATCCAGGCATCAAAATCGAACTTCTTGCCGGCGACTTCAGGGGCAGCGACGAAGCTTTGATGAAAATCCTCAGTGCCACTCCTGAAGTCTATGCGCACAACATCGAAACCATAGAACGCCTCACACCCCGTGTGCGCGATGCCCGCGCAGGATACCGGCAATCACTTTCCGTCCTGAAGCGCACCAAGGAACTCGCCACCTATAATATCCTGACCAAAAGCGCTTTGATGTTGGGCTTAGGTGAAGAAATCCCGGAAGTAGAAGCCGCGCTGAGGGATTTGCGCGAACACGATGTCGACCTGGTCACCATCGGCCAATACATGCGCCCGACAAAAAAGCACCTATCGATCAAACGCTGGGTTACCCCCGAGGAATTCGAACACTTGGGGCAGTACGCGAAATCGATTGGCTTCAAGGCTGCCGTATCCGGTCCCCTCGTCCGTAGTTCATTCCGTGCTCGTGAATTTTACGAGGAAGCCACCGGATCGCACATCGTTGGCAAAGACAGGGTTTGATGAGGCCGGCATGATCGCAGCGCTGTTCCGAATTTTAGTGCATTTTCTGGCGATCCTTCCCGATCCCATTGTTGAGAACCTCGCAACAGCGGTTGCTTGGCTATCAGGAAATTTTCCCTCGCGGCGCCTGCGCCTGATTCGAATGAATGTCGACAAAATCCTTGGACTGCCACCACACACTTCCTTTGCAAAGACTTTCTACCGCCAGGTTTTTGGCTCTCAGGTACGTTGCCTGGTTGAAACCTGCAGGGAGGTTGTTGCCTCTGGATCGATAGTTCTTGAAGACGAACAAGAGTGGCGTCGTTTGGTTCAAGGCATCGAAGAAAATGGGCGTCCGGTCATCTTTGCCGCTGCGCATATCGGATCTTGGGAAATTACAGGGGCTTTAATCGCCCGCACTTGCACCAAACAAGTCTTCGCCTTGGCGAAACTACCAAAGGTCCGAGGCGGGGACGCTGCCCTTGAATGGCTGCGCGGACGACTCGGTTTATCTGTCTTGTGGAGCCACAAAAAGTCACTCGTCCGCGATATGATGTCTTCCTTGCGAAGGGGCGAACATTTAGCCATGGTGATCGATCAAAAGCCAGAAGGCCGGGCGGGTGACACCGTTCAATTCATGGGCCAGCCCGTCGCCTTCGTCGGAGGACCTGCGGCCATGAGCCTCCGATGCAACGCTCCAATTGTTTCGGTCGCAACCGTCCGAACTGGACCAAGGCGATTCAGAGTCATCGGTGGGCTTGTTTTTGATCCTGCCCACTCAGCCGGGTCCATTTCAGAGGCTCAGGTGTCGCAGATGTGCGCCGCAGAAATCGAGCGTTGGATCCGCTTGTACCCAGAGCAGTGGACATGGGAATATAAGCGTTGGGTTTTTGCCCCCTGAAGTCCTGCGAAAACAATCGAAACAGCGGACGTGGTACGATCATCCACAATGCATATTCCCCGGCAAATTTTAGAGCGTTTCGGACCCAGGCTCAGCCCTGAAGTTTTAGCCATTTCGATCGCCCTGCTGTCCGTTGCTGTCAGCCGGCCTGGCCCACAGGCTTGGGCTGGGTTAATGGTTATGGTTACTGTAGTTTTGTTCCGTGTGCTGACTGACTGCACGGAAACTGAGTCAGCACTGGGCAAAGCCATGCGTTGCCAGCACCCCAATGCAGCCATCGCATTCGCCTTCTCCACCGGGTCTTTAATCGCGTGTGGACGTCCAGGATTCGCGACTGGCGCCCTTCTCGTCATGATTTTTTACTTTCAAATTTGGCGCCTTACCCAAGCCACTTCTGCATCAGCCCTGCACCAAAACATCACCTATCTGCCAGACGCCACCAGCCTCGCCTCGTTTGTGCGGGAACAAATCCTGGCAATCCTGAGCCGCAAGAAAAAATTGCATTTTCCTCATTCCGGCCATCAATTTTTACGATGGTTCGTTCCGATCACACTGATTGTCTTCTTGATGCTGAAAATGGGATAATGAATCATGAAGTGGCGTTGTAATTAATTGCACGACAGGGAGTCGAACATGCGAGCCATTATTTCCTTTTCTTTTTCCTCCATCATCATTGCTGCCGGACTTTTTACTTCGAATGCATTCGCGGCAAAAATTGCACCCACTTCGTTTCCGTGGATGAATGCCAAACAGGCTAACACTACCTACAGCATGGCAGATCACCCGAATGGGGTCTTTGTTTTCGAAGCATTCAGTTTGAGCTGCAGTTGGTGCGCGAAGAACGCAACTAACGTCGATGCACTGGCAACCAAATTCAAAGGCAACGACCGGGTGCAGGTCATCGACCTTGGTATTGACAGTTCCGACAGCAATTTCACCCGTTGGATCCAGACCCACAACCCGAACCACCCGGTGGTGAAAGACGTTGGCCGCAAGGTTTACAACGCCCTGCAGGTTGAAAATGGCATTCCGCAGGTTTTCATCGTGAACTGCCGTGGCGAGCGCGAAGATGTCGTGGTCGGATACTGGGAATCCGCTGAAAAAGCTCAGATCGAACGCGCCATCAATAAGGCACTGCAAACGACCTGCACCCTTTAAAAAAACGAACTCATTCGCGGCGCTCAGGATGACGATCCAAAAGTCATTCTGGGCGCTTCTTGCATTTGCATTCTATGGTACTTGAAGTTCTTTCTGTAATCCTGTGACTGGAGTCAGTCATGCCCAAGAAATCAATGATCGAATTCGCTACCTCGGACGGACACATGGCCCAGGGCTACCTTGCGGAACCAGATTCAGGTTCGCATGGACCGGCTATCGTGGTGATCCACGAATGGTGGGGGCTGCAAGACCAGATCAAACACATCTGTGACAGGTATGCCGAAGCAGGGTTCCGCGCCCTCGGGGTTGATCTATACGGCGGAGAGGTTGCCAAAAACGCAGAACGGGCTGGCGAACTGATGGGAAGCCTGGACTTCAAAGGCGCGGCAATCAACATTGTCGGCGGTGCAGTCCGCTGGCTAAAAGAAGGATCAAGGCGAGTTGGCGTCACCGGATACTGTATGGGCGGCGTCGTAACCGTACTCTCAGCCGCGTGGGTTGAAGGCGTCGATGCAGCCGTTGCGTTTTATGGACTTCCCGACCCAAAGTCCTATGACAGTCAAAAAATAACCATCCCGTTTTTGGCTCATTTCGCAAATCGGGATGAATGGTGCACGCCAGAAAAGGCAAAAGCCTTTACCAAGGCGTTAAAGCCTTTCAACATGAGTGCTCAGAGTTGGTTCTATGAAGCTGACCATGCCTTTTGCAATGATCGTCGCCCGGAGGTTTACAGCGCGGAGGCGGCGGCGCAAGCCTGGGGGCGCACCGTCACCTTTTTCAAGGATCAACTGACCTGAAAGTCGACAAGTAGCCCTTAGCTGGTCACTTTTTGATTTTATGGCCAGCCCGGTTTCCCAGCCCGTCATAAGCAGCATACTTGTATAGATCATGAAGGGTTGGATAATTAAAGACGGTCGCGAGCAAGTCATTCAGGTTGCGGTTATCCTGCACGAGCAGCAAACCGTAATGGATGATCTCAGTGGCCAATGGGCCGATAATGTGAACTCCCAGGACTTGCAAGGTCTGTCGGTCAAAGACAAGCTTCAAAAATCCGTCTGTGATTCCCATGATGCGTCCGCGATGCATGTCGGCGTAACGTGATATCCCAGTACAAATATCGACACCTTTTTCTCTTGCCTCGTGTTCTGTCATTCCAACCATAGAGGCTTCAGGAATAGTATAAATCCCGTACGGAAAGGTACGCGTCACGCTATCCAAGTCGGTAAGACCGAACATGTGCGATACCGCAACACGCCCTTGGTCCATACTCGTTGCTGCCAAAGCAGGAAATCCAATCACGTCACCGGCCGCAAAAATGTTTGGAACCGATGTCCTGAAGTCTCCATCGACCTCAACTACCTCGCGTTTGCCAAGCCTCACTCCGGCCGCACCACAATTCAAAGTAGCTGTAGCGCCGCTGCGCCCTGCTGCAAACAGGAACATCTCCGTGTTGAGTTCGCGTCCGTTATCGAAAACAGTGGTCACACCACTGGTGCCGTCCTTGGCATTAGATCGCTTCGTGACGCTCTTGATTGCCGTATTGAACAAGATATCGATCCCACTTTTACGCATATGGTCGACAAGAGAATTGGAAATCTCGTGGTCAAGAAATGGCATGATCTTGTCACGGTCATTGACCAGATGAACCTTCGTCCCCATCGTCGCAAAGATCGTCGCATATTCGCATCCGATGACTCCAGCTCCAACCACCACCAGGCTTTCGGGAATGCATTTCAATCGCAAAATTGTGTCTGAATCGTGAACGGACACCGCCTCAAATGGAATATCGGCTGGATGGAATGGGTAACTGCCAGTGGCGATCAAAATGAATTCGCCGCGGACCGTCAAATCCGGAAAACCATCTCGCTTGATTACAACGTGATGCGAATCAACGAACGATGCCTCGCCGTGAATCAAATCAACTTTGTGAATTTCAAGGTTCTTCCGGACTTCATGTTCAACTGCTGTCTGAACAACACGTTCACGAAAAAAAAAGTCGTCAATCGTGGTTTTCTCTTCCAGTTTTTTTTCGATTCCGTAAAGGCCGCGCTCGTATTTTCCAGAAAAAAAGAGGGCTGATTCCTTGAGGGTCTTCGATGGCAAGGTCCCAGTGTTGACGCCGGCTCCACCGACAACCGCCTGGCATTCGATGACAGCGACCTTTTTACCGAAATAAGCCGCCTTGACCGCCGCCTTTTCCCCGGCTGGGCCACTTCCGATCACGATCAGATCGTAGGTTTTCTCGCTTCCTGCCGGTGGCATACCAATCCCTTTTTGTGAAATATTCTGATGACTTAAGGGGTACCCAAGCTTTGCCGTTGACTACAGATTTCCAGAGGGCTATGACCACGGTTCGCTTGTGCGGGCGTAGCTCAGTTGGTTAGAGCGCTACGTTGACATCGTAGAGGTCCCCTGTTCGAGTCAGGGCGTCCGCACCATCATCTCACCACCTGTCAATGCCCCTACAAGTTGGCCCCAACGCCAAGAGCGACACCTGTTTCCTTCAAACTAGTTTCATTCGATCCTGATTTTGTATTCAGATTGCGCCGGTAGGTTTCAGCCGACAGACAAATCTCCTGAAACCGGCAATTCATATATCCCATCGCAAATTGAGACATATTCCCGTCAGCCCGGCTGGCCACCTGGAAATTACCGTACCAGACCGATCCAAGGCGAATCAGCTGAGGTTGTATGCGCAGCCCGACAAATCCCTTGGGCTCAAAGTCCGTCGTCACCGGGACAGAAACAATCGAAAGCTGCGGGCCGATATGAACGGCCATGTCCTTCTGCTCGACATTCGGCAAAAACTTCGCAAAATCATAACCAATACCAACGCCACCAAAAACGTGTTTGATTACACTAGGCGGCTCCCCGCTCGGCGAGCCTTCATAATTTGCCTGGAGTCCATGCCATTCAAAATCGGCAAAAATACTGGCGGGATAAAACGACACGTCCTCGATTCTGATGGCTCCACCGATCGACCTTGCACCGGAGACATTAAATTCCAGCTCACGCTTGATGGATAAATCTTCCGATAAATACTTACCCAGAAACCGCACCGAACTAACTGTTTCGCGGGTTGGTTCGCGAGAATCAATGATGGCGCCAAACGGCCCAACGAATTCAGGGACTTCCTCTGCCCCTTTTGGGTAAAGATTTGACGTTGCCTGCCAAGCCTTTCCGCCCCCTGAACTGGCCCGGGCAATGCGCATCCCAATAAACTGCCCGTCAACTTTCTTGGCCAGTGGATTCCCCACTGCCGGCAAGATCCTGTACATCCATGGTTTGGCTTGACCAGTTAACAGGACTGAACTGCCAGAGAAGAAAAATGTTTTCTCTACGGTTCCATGCGCGGGCTTTTTAGCGGGGATCTCGCTTGCGCGAATCTCCCAACGGGAACTGGGCGTCGCATCGACCCCAAAATCAATCCAAATTGCCTCGGATCCTGCTGGAACGATGACAAAAAGGCCAGGATGCAACCTCACTTGATGTTTGCGATCGCGCATCCGCCAGAACAAAACATCTTTGTCATCTATCAATGGAAGCGTCAGCGATGGAAAGGAATTGAAATCGGATATCTCCCGATTCAAATCGGACTCAATGGCAAAAAATATTTTTGTGAATGTCGGATCGCCCGAAACTTCCAAAGAACGCCCAGACGCCAAGAGCTCCATCCATACATTCGGAATAAATATTTGGTGGGATTCGGCCTGTGCCACCAATTCTCTGAACGGAGAAAAGGCGATGAAAACCAGAAAAAAAGTACAAAAATTGATCCGTCTCAGATGCAACTGGCGTCCCCCATATGGCCGATAACATTTGGGATTTTACCATGGATTGCAGCTTGGTCGAAGAAAAGGCCTTAAGCGCGCCCGGTAATCCTCATCAGCGTCGCTGGAGCGACCGGCTGATAACTATCAAAGCGCATCGTATAGGTCGCTCTGCCCTGAGATATTGACCGGAGTTGGGTCGAATATCCGAACATAAGTTCAAGGGGTGCCGAGGCTTCCACCACCTGCAAGTGCCCCCGTAGGGACACGCTGTTGATCTGGGCACGGCGGCTGTTTAAATCCGTTATTATGTTGCTCAGATAATCTTCAGGTACGAGAACCTCGATCCACATTACCGGTTCCAGTAGCTGCGGTGAGGCCTGACGCAACGCCTGACGCAAGGCCAGAGATGCTGCCACTTTAAATGAATTCTCGGTCGATATTTGTTGATCAAAACCGCCGCCCAGGAGCTCTGCTGTGACACCAATCACGGGAAAACCAGCCAACGCGCCAGCCTGCATTGATTCCACCAGCCCCTTGCGCACGCCTTCGACAAACTGGGTAGGAACCTCGAGAGGGGATGCCTTGTTGATAAAGATCAACCCCCCTTGACCCTCAGATCCTGATGAATGCTTGATCGCAATTCTAACTTTGGCGAACTGAGCGATCCCCCCCCCTTCGCGCGAGAAGGTTTCTTCCACCTCTGCCCCACCTGTGATGGTCTCGCGGTAGGAGACCTGAGGCGCGCCAACGTTGGCATCAACTTTAAATTCGCGCTTCAAGCGATCGACGATAATCTCTAAATGGAGCTCGCCCATGCCGTTGATCAATGTCTGGCCAGTTTCAGCATTGTAGTTCACGCGGAAGGAGGGGTCTTCGTTTTCGAGTCGTTCCAGCGACTTCATCAACTTATCCATGTCTGCTGTTGTCTTGGGCTCGATCGCAATCGAGATTACGGGTTCGGGAAAAACCACGGACTCAAAACGAATTGGATGTTTCTGGTCACAGATTGTGTCGCCTGTGGCAATCTGTTTCAGACCAGCCAAAGCACAAATATCCCCAGCCTCGACTGTTTGTAGTTCTTCCCGTTGATTCGCCTGCATGCGCAAGATCTTGGTAATCCTCTCGCGCTTGCCCGTGCGGCTATTCAGGACGACCTCACCAACAGACAACTTACCGGAATAGACACGAGCAAACACAACCTGTCCGACAAAAGTATCGTTCATTATTTTAAAGGCGATACCAGAAAACGGCTCTGACACGTCCCGCTTCCGGACGATGGCTGTCTCTTTGTCGTCAGCACTAAACCCAGTGACTGCTGCGACATCCAAAGGCGACGGCAAATAATCTATGATCGCATCCAAAAGGGGCTGGATGCCTTTGTTCTTGAATGCGCTTCCACAAAAAACCGGAACAATTTTGAATGAAATCGTTGCCCGCCGGGCTGCTGCAATGACGTCAGCCACCACGGGTTCAATACCCTCGAGGTATTTTTCCGCAATCGAGTCGTCAACGTCGGCGAGGGAGGAGATAAGGGTTTCGCGCGCCAGAAGCGCTTCTTCCTTCAATTCTACAGGAATATCAGCCGATTCAAAATTCTCACCACGATCCTTGCCGGCATCCGGCCAAAGGAGTGCCTTCATGCGGACCAGATCAATCACGCCCCGAAAATTTTCCTCAGCACCAATGGGAATTTGAAAGGGAACCGGGTTAGAGGCCAAACGCGTCCGTATTGAATCTACCGATGCCGGAAAATCAGCCCCGACGCGATCCAGCTTATTGATGAAGGCTATTCGGGAAACTTTATATTTATCTGCCTGACGCCAAACGGTCTCAGACTGTGGCTCGACCCCGGAGACCCCGTCAAAAACTGCGACGGCTCCATCCAAGACCCGGAGGGATCGTTCCACCTCAATCGTGAAATCAACGTGCCCTGGAGTATCGATAAGATTGATCTGATGGTTGCGCCACCGGCAAGAAATAGCGGCGGCCGTGATGGTAATGCCGCGCTCTTGCTCTTGGACCATCCAGTCCGTCGTCGCTGTTCCTTCGTGGACTTCACCGATCTTGTGAATCTTGCCGGTATAATAAAGAATTCGCTCTGTGGTCGTCGTCTTGCCCGCATCGATGTGGGCCATGATACCGATATTGCGCAGGGATGATTGATCGAGTGCCATCGACGTTGCACCTACCAGAAGATGATAAAAAACCCAGACGCGCCGAAAAGGCTAACATCTGGGTCTGTATTGAGGCTGCGCCAGAGCGAACCCTGAACCCAACCCGTCTCGATTTTACCAGCGGAAGTGAGCGAAAGCCTTGTTAGCTTCTGCCATCTTGTGAACGTCTTCACGACGCTTAATTGCTCCGCCGCGCTTGTTTGCGGCATCAATCAGCTCGTTTGCAAGACGCTCACCCATGCTTTTTCCGGCACGGCTGCGGGAGAACTCAACCAGCCAGCGGATCGCCAAGGCCTGACGGCGCTCAGGACGAACTTCGACTGGAACCTGGTAGTTGGAACCACCGACGCGGCGGGACTTTACTTCGAGAAGTGGACGAACATTGTCCACAGCTGCGCGGAAAAGTTCCAGCGTGCTTTTGTAGGTACCCAGACCCTGTGGGCCACGGCCTTCAATAAGATCGAGTGCGCCATAAAACGCACTTTCAGCAGCGGTTTTCTTGCCATCGTACATCATGCCGTTGATGAACTTGGTGACGAGGATATCTTTGTACTTCGGATCCGGAAGGATCACACGTTTTTCAATTTGCCGGCGGCGAGCCATGCGAGTCTCCCACTAATCTCAGTTAGCTGCTTTTGGTTTCTTGGCGCCGTACTTGCTGCGACCCTGACGGCGGGCATTTACGCCTGCACAGTCGAGCCCGCCACGGACACAGTGATAACGTACACCCGGCAAGTCTTTAACTTTGCCGCCGCGAACCATCACCACGGAGTGTTCCTGGAGGTTGTGGCCTTCACCGCCGATGTACGACGTGACTTCCACACCGTTGGTCAAACGAACACGGGCAACCTTACGGAGAGCCGAGTTGGGCTTCTTTGGGGTGGTCGTGTAGACACGAACGCAGACTCCGCGACGCATCGGCGAGCTCTTTAAAGCTGGCGATTTCGTCTTCGACTTCTGAACTTGGCGTCCGTTTGCAATTAACTGGTTAATCGTTGGCATGTAACCCTATTCCTTAAACTTCTGGACCGGCGTCATGACCGTACGCGGGTTCCGTTTCCTACCAAAGCGCCGCCCTGATTGCAACAGTGAATCAAGACCCTTGGTTACCCTCCAGCAATTACTGGTGGGCAACCTCCAACGCTTCATTTGCAGCATGGCCTGTGCGCGCGTTTTCCTGACCGTTAACAACAGCCTTCAAATTCCGGTAGTACGACGCACCCGTACCGGCAGGAATCAGTCGACCCATGATTACGTTCTCTTTCAAGCCGCGCAAGTGATCGACTTTACTATTGATACTGGCCTCCGTGAGAACCTTCGTCGTCTCCTGGAAGGAGGCAGCCGAAATGAAACTCTCGGTCGACAGAGAAGCTTTGGTGATACCCAGCAGCACTGGTTCCCACGTTGCCGGCTTCTTAGTCTCCAGCAGCAAATTTTTATTTACCTCATCAACTTCGATGCGCTCGACCTGCTCATTGGGCAGGAACTGGCTATCACCAGGATCTACAACCCTGACCCGACGAAGCATCTGACGTACGATAACTTCAATGTGCTTGTCGTTGATCTTCACACCCTGAAGGCGGTAAACCTCCTGGATCTCGTCCACCAGGTAACGGGCCAAAGCAACTCGACCCAAAACCTCAAGGATTTCATGAGGATTCGCTGATCCATCGACCAAGAACTCGCCCTTACGGACGTAGTCACCTTCGGTCACGATCACGTGGCGACCCTTTTGGATGGCGTAATCCTTGTCCGTTCCGTCGAGACCCTTGATGATCAGCTTCCGCTTGCCCTTGGTGTCGGCTCCGAACTCAATCGTCCCATCCCGGTCAGCCATGATGGCCATATCTTTTGGCTTGCGGGCTTCAAAAAGCTCCGCAACCCTCGGCAAACCACCGGTAATGTCCTTGGTTTTGGTCGTCTCGCGCGGGATCTTGGCAATGATATCGCCAGGAGCCACAACCGAATTATCTTCCATCGCTAACATGGCACCAACGGGCAAACCGTACCGGATGGCGCGTTTATCGCCTTCGCCAATAATTTCAATGGCGGGCTTCAGATTGGTACCCTTTGCATCGGTTACAACCTTACGAGTCATAAACGTCACATCATCCGTGCGCTCATCGAGAGACTGACCTTCCTTAAGATCAGAGTATCGGATGCGGCCAGCAAACTCGGAAACGATCGGCACAGCGAACGGGTCCCATTCAGCCAGACGAGCCCCTGCTGCCACTGATTGGGATTCCTTCACGAGAAGGACCGAACCGTAAACGATTGGGTATGTCTCTTTAACTTTTCCTGTCTCGTCCAGAACCTGAATGTCACCGTTACGAGTCAAAACAACCAATTGGCCTTCGCGGCTCGTGACATGGCGAATGTTATTGAACTTGACGCGACCAGAGAATCGACTGTCAATTGTGCTTTTCTCGACCTTGTGCGTGATGGTGCCGCCGAAGTGGAACGTACGCATGGTCAGCTGGGTGCCCGGTTCACCGATGGACTGGGCAGCAATAACGCCGACAGCCTCACCAGCATTAACCAAGCGTCCCGAAGCCAGGTCACGCCCATAGCAAGCACCGCAGGTTCCGCGGGCTGCCTGACAGGTCAGAACGGAGCGGATTTTCACCGTCTCAACGCCAGCTTCGTCAATCGCCTTGCACAGGTCTTCGTCGAGCAAAGTCCCCATCTGGGCGATGACCGTTTGGCTTTGCGGATTGATGATATCTTCCAAAATCACGCGACCAAGAACACGCTCACCGAGGGATTCACGGACATCCGCACCTTCACGGAGCGGGGTGAGGCTGATACCGTCGGTAGCACCGCAATCCGGCTCACTGATGATGGCGTCCTGCGCCACATCCACGAGACGACGCGTGAGGTAACCTGAACTTGCAGTCTTTAGAGCCGTATCAGCGAGACCCTTCCGGGCACCGTGGGTCGATGTGAAATACTCAAGAACCGACAACCCCTCACGGAAGTTGGAAGTAATTGGAGTCTCAATGATTTCACCAGACGGCTTCGCCATCAAACCACGCATACCAGCCAACTGACGAATCTGCTGAGCAGACCCCCGGGCGCCTGAATCCGCCATCATGAAGATGGAGTTTACGCTAGCGACACGCTTCGTGACGCCCTTGTGGTCCTTGCGGTCCATGTGGGAAATATTACTGAACATGTCTTCAGCGATATTTTCAGTCACCTTTGCCCAGATGTCGATGACCTTGTTGTAGCGTTCACCCTCAGTCAAGAGGCCTTCGGAGTACTGTTCTTTGATTTTCTTAACTTCTTCGTAGGCTTCAGCAAGCAGCTTCTGCTTTCCATCCGGAATAACCATGTCGTTGATGGCGATCGAAAGACCAGCCTTCGTGGAATAACGGTACCCCATCGACCGAAGGGCATCCGCCAACAAGACGGTGCGCTTCGGACCGCAAATCCGAAACGTGATGTTGACCAGGTGCGCCAACTGCTTCTTGCCAAGTGTCTTGTTGATCATTTCAAACGGAACTTCGTCCGGCAGAATCTCCGAAAGAAGGCCACGACCCACCGTGGTTTCCATGCGTTGATTGCGCAATCGAACCATAATTGGAGCCTGAAGGTCCACTTCGTTGTGATCGTATGCCGCACGAACTTCCTCGATCGAGGAGAAAGTTTTCCCGGCACCTTTGGCACCGATGTCTTCCCTCGTCAGGTAGTAGATGCCCAAAACAATATCCTGCGTTGGCACAATAACCGGAGTACCGGATGCCGGGCTAAGGACGTTGTTCGTCGACATCATCAAAACGCGGGCTTCCATTTGCGCTTCAACTGAAAGTGGAACGTGGACGGCCATCTGGTCACCGTCAAAGTCCGCGTTGAACGCGAAACAGACGAGAGGGTGCAGCTGAATGGCCTTGCCTTCGATCAATACCGGCTCAAACGCCTGAATACCGAGACGGTGCAGGGTCGGAGCGCGGTTGAGGAGTACTGGATGCTCCTTCGTCACTTCTTCCAAGCAGTCCCAAACTTCTGGACGTTCTTTTTCAACCAGCTTCTTGGCGCTCTTGATCGTCGATACGATGCCATGCTCTTCGAGCTTGTTGTAAAGGAATGGTTTGAACAGCTCGATCGCCATCTTTTTCGGCAAACCGCACTGGTGTAGACGCAAATCAGGACCCACAACAATCACAGAACGACCGGAGTAGTCGACCCGCTTGCCGAGGAGATTCTGACGGAAACGTCCTTGCTTACCTTTCAGCATATCCGACAGGGAACGCAATGGGCGCTTGTTCGGACCTGTGAAGACCTTACCCCGACGACCGTTGTCAAACAGGGCGTCCACGGATTCCTGAAGCATACGCTTTTCGTTGCGGATGATTATGTCTGGAGCGTTCAATTCCATCAGGCGAATCAAGCGATTGTTCCGGTTGATCACGCGACGGTAAAGATCGTTAAGATCAGACGTCGCAAAGCGACCACCATCGAGAGGCACAAGAGGCCTCAGGTCCGGAGGAAGGACCGGAATGACGCTCAGCATCATCCACTGTGGTTTGGCGTGAAACTCGCCGCTCTCGTCCTTCTGGTTAAAAGCGTCGATCACTTTCAGGCGTTTTTGCAATTTCTTGCGTCCGGCCTCTGATGTGCTGACGGCTAGATCTTCACGCAGTTCCCCTGCGAGATCTTCGATGCGAAGGCCCGCAAGAAGTTCCTGGATGGCTTCCGCCCCGACGCTAACGCGGAACGCGCCGTTGCCCAATTCACTGAGCAGACGCTCGTACTCGTCATCACTCAAGATCTGGCCAACCTTCAGCGCGGTCTGATCCACGTTGCCGGGATCCAGAACCACGTAAGATTCGCTGTAAAGCACGCGTTCTACATCTTTTAGAGCCATATCCAAGATGGCGCCGATGCGGGATGGCAGCGACTTCAGGAACCAGATATGAGCAACAGGAGTTGCAAGGTTGATGTGACCCAGCCGCTCACGCCGAACTTTGGAATGAATGACTTCGACGCCACACTTGTCGCAGACGATTCCACGGTGCTTCATGCGCTTGTACTTGCCGCAGATACACTCAAAATCACGCACTGGCCCGAAGATCTTGGCGCAAAACAGACCATCGCGTTCCGGCTTGAACGTCCGGTAGTTGATGGTTTCTGGCTTTTTAACTTCGCCGTACGACCAGCTGCGGATCTTCTCTGGCGATGCCAAAGAAATCTTGATGGCCGTGAAATTCAACGGATCCGTAGGCTTATCAAAAAAATTCAGTAAGTCTCTCAAGGTAATCGCCCCGCTTTCTTACTGCACTGGCTGTTGTTGAAGGAGACCATCGAGCGTCATTTCCTGACCATCTTTTTTCAGCAGGTTGACATCGAGGCCCAAACTTTGCAGTTCCTTCACCAGAACGTTGAAGCTCTCGGGCAAGCCCGGGGTCATCATGTTCTGGCCCTTGACGATCGACTCGTACATGCGTGTACGACCAAGAACGTCATCGGATTTCACTGTGAGAAACTCCTGGAGCGTATATGCCGCACCGTAAGCTTCCATGGCCCAAACTTCCATCTCCCCGAGACGCTGGCCACCAAACTGCGCCTTGCCACCCAGCGGCTGCTGAGTCACGAGCGAGTAAGGACCAATCGAGCGGGCGTGAATCTTCTCGTCAACCAAATGGTGGAGCTTCAGAACGTACATAACGCCAACCGTCACCTTGTTGTCGAACTTGTTGCCGGTCCGGCCGTCATACAGGTCCACCTGGCCTTTGGCCGAGACATCACCCAACTCAAGGAGTCCGCGAATTTCAGCTTCGTTTGCACCATCAAACACCGGGTTGGCAAAGTGCACGCCTTCACGGTACTTGCGAACAAACCTACGCAGGTCATCGTCCGAGCTCGACTTCAGGAAAGAGCGAACTTCCGCGTCATCCCAAATGCCAAGAATCAATTTTTCAAGGTTTTCACGGCTATTCACTTCGTCAACGATGCGATTAAGCTTCTCGCCGATAGCCTTCGCCGCAGCACCCAAATGAACTTCCAGAATCTGGCCGACGTTCATACGGGACGGAACACCCAACGGGTTCAGAACCACGTCAACTGGACGACCGTCTTCCTGGAAAGGCATGTCCTCTTCCGGAAGAATCCGGGAAACAACACCCTTGTTACCGTGACGACCGGCCATCTTGTCACCAACAGCAAGCTTCCGTTTAATGGCAACATAGACCTTGACCATCTTGATCACGCCCGGGGGCAGCTCATCGCCCTTGCGGACTTTTTTGATCTGCTCTTCGGTCATGTACTTGATCAGATTCACCTTCTCGCGAAGGTTTTCGAGTGCTTTGCGAAGGATGCCGTTTTTCTCCGCGTTCTTGACGGCAAGATGATCCCAGTGGATGTAATCCAGCGTCGCGAAAAGAGATTCGTCAAGAGTCGCACCCTTTTTGGCGACGACTTCACCCGACTTGTCCTTAATGTCCGCAACAAGAGACTCGCCGGAAGAGATCTTGACGATCTTACCTGCAGCAGAATCCTTGATGATTGCAATCCTGTCCGCCTCGTCCTTGCGAAGTTTCGCAATTTCCTGCTCTTCGATCTGAAGGCTACGGTCATCCTTCTCTGCTCCTGCTCGTGCGAAGACCTTGGCACCAATAACAGTACCAACAACTCCAGGGGGAACCCGCAGTGACGTATCGCGAACGTCGCCAGCCTTTTCACCGAAAATAGCGCGCAGGAGCTTCTCTTCCGGAGTCAACTGAGTCTCGCCTTTTGGCGTGATCTTGCCGACCATCAAGTCGCCGGGCTTAACTTCTGCACCGATGCGGATGATGCCGGAGGTATCCAAATCCGCCAGCGCTTCTTCGCCGACGTTTGGAATGTCACCCGTAATTTCCTCGGCACCAAGCTTGGTGTCGCGGGAAATACATTCAAATTCCTGGATGTGAACACTAGTGAAAAGATCTTCTTTAACCACCCGCTCACTAATCAGGATGGAGTCCTCGAAGTTATACCCACTCCAAGGCATGAATGCCACGGTCACGTTCTGCCCGAGAGCAAGCTCACCCATCTCCGTCGCAAAGCCGTCAGCGATGATATCGCCTTTTTGAACGGACTCGCCCTTAACGACGATCGGGCGCTGATTGATACAAGTATCCAAATTGGAGCGCTTGTACTTCTGAAGGTTGTAGATATCCACGTCGGCGCCGACTTCTGTTACGTCGCTTGCAGATTCTGCCTCTGTTGTCTTAACGACAATCCGCTCAGCATCAACCGCAACAACCACACCCTCACGACGGGCCACCACAGTGGCTCCAGAGTCGCGGGCAACGATACGCTCCAACCCAGTTCCCACGAGAGGCGCCCGGGTCTTCATAAGAGGGACAGCCTGACGCTGCATGTTTGCGCCCATGAGTGCGCGGTTGGCATCGTCGTTTTGAAGGAACGGAACCAGCGAGGCCGCAATTGAAACCAACTGGTTTGTTGCAACGTCCATCAGGTCAGCTTCTTCAGCGCGAACGATCTCACTTTCGCCGCGGCGACGGGCCGCCATGAAATCATCGGGCTTGTGGGTGCCAGCCGGGGCAGCCTGCGCAATCACGTGATCACGATGCTCTTCCGATGCCGTGTAATAACGAACAGCCTTTTTCGGGTCCGTTTCCTTGAGATCCCGATACGGGGTCTCAATAAAACCGTACTCATTCACGCGGGCATAAGAAGCCAACGATGCAATCAGTCCGATGTTCGGACCTTCAGGGGTCTCGACCGGGCAAATACGACCGTAGTGTGTCGGGTGAACGTCGCGGACTTCAAATCCCGCCCGTTCGCGACTCAAACCACCGGGCCCAAGAGCCGAAAGGCGACGCTTGTGCGTCACTTCAGACAGCGGGTTGGTTTGGTCCATAAACTGGCTCAGCTGGGAACTTCCGAAAAACTCCTTCACAACTGCCGATGCCGGCTTGTTGTTGATGAAGTCATGAGGAAGGAGGGTATCTACATCCTGCAATTGGAGGCGTTCCCGGATTGCACGCTCGATACGGAGCAAGCCAATGCGGTACTGGTTCTCAAGCAGTTCGCCCACGGCACGCACGCGGCGGTTACCCAAGTGGTCGATGTCGTCGATGTCCCCATCGCCGTTCTTCAACTTAAGCAGATACTCAATCGTCCTGAGAATATCTTCCTTGGTAAGCGTACGCTGCTCCAAAGGAAGATCTAAACCAAGACGCTCGTTCAACTTCAGACGACCAACAGCACTAAGATCGTAGCGGTCTGCGTTAAAAAAGAGATTGTCGAAAAGAGTCTGTGCAGGTTCGATCGATGGAGGATCACCAGGACGCAGGCGTTTATAGATCTCGAGGATCGCTTCCTGACGCCCCTTTTCACCGTTTGGAATCTTGTCAGCCACAAGAGTGTTGCGGAATGAAGAATCAACGTTGAGATTATCAATAAAAAGAATTTCGAAAGACTTGATCCCGGCTTTGACGATTTCCAAGAGGTTTTCTTCAGTCAACTCAGCATTGAGCTGAACCAAAACCGTTTCATCCTTGGCCGTGATGTTCTGGGCAGCAATCTTGCCGATAAGATCTTCCGCTGCAAGCGTCTGATACTCAAGGCCCGCTTGTTGCATTTGCCGGATAGCACCGACCGAAATACGGCGGTTGCGTTTTACGAATACTTTACCCGACCCAGGGTCAACGATGTCCGAAGATGCCCGCTGACCACGAAGAAGGTCGAAATTGAGTTTCTTTTCAAATTGACCCTCGCGGATGCGGACTGTTTCCTTGCTGTAGAAGTAGTCAAGCATCTGCTCCTCGGTGAAACCGAGGGCGCGAAGGAGAATCGTTGCATGCAACTTACGACGACGGTCGATGCGGACATAAAGCATGTCCTTGGCATCGAATTCTAGATCAAGCCAACTACCGCGATAGGGAATGACCCTGGCCGTGTAAAGTAATTTGCCAGATGCGCTGTTGCGCCCCTTGTCATGGTCAAAGAAAACACCGGAGGAACGGTGAAGCTGGGACACAACAACACGCTCGGTGCCGTTGATAATGAACGTGCCATCACCGGTCATCAGCGGAAGTTCGCCGAAGTAAACCTCCTGCTCTTTGACATCGCGAATGCTCTTAACGGCGCTGTCTTTATCAACATCCCAAACAACGAGACGAATGATCACCTTGAGAGGAGCGGCAAAGCTCATCCCACGCTGGCGACATTCGTCGACTGTGTATTTAGGCTCCTCAAAGGAGTAACTGACGAATTCAACCGACGCCGTGCCCGCAAAGTCTTGAATCGGGAATACAGAGCGAAACACTGACTCAAGGCCAACGTTTTTGCGCTTACCCGGTTCAATCTCAGCTTGCAGGAACTGGTTGTAACTCGTCTTTTGAATTTCAATTAAATATGGAAGATCGACCGAAGACGGGATCTTCGCAAAACTTTTTCTAGGCCGGGTGAAACTCGCAGCCAGGGAGGTCATCAGGCACTCCTTAGAACAGGGATCAAAAAAACATCAAGCGACGAGACCCCAACAAGCACCAGCTCGTGGGGTATGCTGTTAAGCAACCTAAGCCATCATGCGAGCAAGCCGCTGGTGCAAAACTGGTTGATCGTGCTCGGGCAGCCCTTACAACCACTCAGCACCAGCGGCCATGCCGCTGGGCGAAAGTTACTTAACTTCGACTTTCGCACCGGCTTTTTCAAGGACGTCCTTGATTTTAGCCGATTCTTCTTTGCTAACGCCTTCCTTAACAGTCTTCGGCGCGCCTTCAACGAGATCCTTGGCTTCTTTCAAGCCAAGACCGGTGATCGTGCGAACTTCCTTGATCACGTTGATCTTGTTAGCGCCGCAATCCTTAAGAATGACCGTGAACTCGGTCTGTTCTTCAGCTGCAGCAGCAGCAGCCGGCATCGCGGCAGCTGCCATGGGGGCAGAAGCACTAACGCCAAACTTGGTCTCGAGTTCTTTTACGAGCTCAGCAGCTTGGAGCAGCGTGAGATTTTCCAGGAACTGGATTACTTGTTCTTTTGCTACGGCTGACATGGGTCTTCCTCCTAGAGCACTTCCGTCCTTTTAAGACCAGAAGATTAATTATGCGTTCTTTGTCTCTTTAATTGCATTGATCACTTGCACCAAGCTCCGTGGTACGCCGTTCAAAACAGTCAGCAGGCCACGATGTGGCGATACCAATGTTCCAACGATCCGCCCGAGAAGCACCCCTTTGCTTGGCAACTCTGAAATCGCTTTGAGATCGTCTGCCGTCACCCGCACAGCATCCATGACGCCGGCAGTGACTTTAAACTTCTCACCACGATCCTTGCCGAATTCCAGCAACGACTTCGTCGCTGCTGCAAAATCTCCGCTGATCAGGACCAAACCTATCGGACCCTTGATGTCCTTAAGGATGGCCGCTGTCTTCGGCGACTTGGCTTCAATTGCTTTTTTGGCGACCCGGTTCTTGAGAACCCTGAATTCCGCGCCAGCAGCACGAAGCTTCACGCGCAACTCAGTCAGGTCAGCCACCGTCAGACCGCGGTACTCAGCAATTACTGCTCCGCTAGCCTTCTCAAAGCGCTCTGCGAGACTGTCTCTTAGCGCCGCTTTTTGTGCACGATCCATAGCCATGGTTCGATTCCCTTCCTCTTCCTATAGACCGATCAATCAACCACGGAATGGCGCCGGATCAATCTTGATACCCGGGCTCATGGTCGAGGAAACACTGATTTTTTTCAGGTACATGCCTTTAGCCGTTGATGGCTTGGCCCTCAAAACCGCCTCAAGTACAGCGCGGATGTTGGCCGCCAACTTGTCGACTGGAAACGCTGCTTTACCCACTGGACAGTGCGCAATGCCCGCCTTGTCGACCCTGAACTCGGTCCGACCAGCCTTCAACTCGTTAATGGCTTTCGTCACTTCGAAAGTAACCGTACCCAGCTTTGGGTTAGGCATCAGACCGCGCGGCCCCAGGACCCGACCAAGCTTCCCGACAACGCCCATCATGTCCGGGGTTGCGATCACTTGATCAAACTCAAGCCAACCGCCAGAGATCTTAGAAGCGAGGTCATCACCTCCAACATGCTCGATTCCAGCTGCCGATGCCTGAATGGCAGCGTCACCTTTTGCGAACACAACGATCCGTACGGTTTTACCGAGACCGTGCGGCAGCGGCGTTGTGCCGCGGACGTTTTGGTCTGCGTGGCGGGGATCCACACCCAAGTTGATGGCAAGATCTACTGTGCCATCGAACTTTGAATAGGAAACTTCTTTGAGGAGTGCCACCGCTTCATCAAGTGGATACTGCTTGTTGCGATCCACTTTCTCGGCGACAAGGCGATATTTCTTGCCTCTGGTTGTCATATCATTCTCCGTAGTTCGACCGAGCAGACACCGACGTCCGCTCTCCTACTATGTATAAACGTTAGTCGATAACCTGAAGGCCCATACTGCGAGCTGAGCCAAGGATCGTGTTAATAGCCGACTTCTCCGTGAATGCGTTGAGGTCAGCCATCTTCGCCTTCGCAACTTCTTTCACATTGGCCATCGTGACCGTTCCACAAGTCGCCTTGCTGGGCGTCGAGGAACCCTTCTCGATTTTGGCGGCCTTCTTCAACATGTCCGAAGCGGGTGGACTTTTCGTCATAAACGAAAATGATTTATCCGCATAGACAGTGATGATCGTCGGCAGATTGTCGCCAACCTGCTTCTGAGTCCGCGCGTTGAATTCCTTGCAGAATGCCATGATGTTGACACCACGCTGGCCAAGAGCCGGGCCAACTGGAGGCGACGGGTTCGCCTTGCCTGCAGGGATTTGAAGCTTGATTAGTCCGACTACTTTCTTTGCCACAGATGCCTCCTAAAAACGGCTTCCCGTCTCTAGTCTTTATATGAAGAGCCCCATCGTGTACGGGAAACGCTTTCGCGTGTCAACGATTTTGAAGGGCTAATTTTTAAATTTCTACTTAACGCTTTTTTCAACCTGGATGTAGTCAAGCTCGACTGGGGTCTCCCTGCCGAAAATGCTAACCAGAATCCGGAGTTTCATCTTGTCAGGACGAACCTCATCCACCACACCATCAAAGTTTGTAAACGGTCCATCCTTGACTTTGACCGTCTCACCCTTCTCAAATTCAATCTGAGAGACAACCTTGCGAGCAGCTTCTGCCATGGCCTCAGGCGAAGTCAGACGCAGAACTTCCTGGTCAGAAATCGGCCGCGGCGTCCTAACATTACCAACAAAGCCAGTAATTTTAGGGGTTTCTCGAACCAACAGGCTAGTGTCGTCGCCAAAAGTCATCTCAACCAGGATGTAACCTGGAAAGGACGTTTTTTCGACGCGCTTTTTCTTTCCGCTCTTCAGCACCTGTTCGGTGGCTGTACGCGGAACGAATATCTGGCCAAATTTTTCTTCCATCTTAAGCAGTTTGATTCGCTCGAGCAGACCCTGACGAGCCTTCTCCTCAAACCCCGAGTAAGTATGGACGACGTACCATTTTTTGGTAGCGGTCATGACATTCACCTTAAACGCCTCTTCTTCTATTCGACTTAATCTATACGATCAGTAGCTTGAGCAATCTTGCCCACACCACATCAAAAACAGTCAGGATGATCGAAAAAATCACCACAACAACACAGACGATCATCGTCATCTTGCGCGTGTCATCCATACTCGGCCACGACACCTTACGCAACTCCCCAATGCAACTCAGGAAGTATTCGTTCCGCCCAGAATCGGACCGGAGCCACCAGGCAGCGACCCCACCAACGAGCAGACTCCCAATCACGAGCGCCGCTGGCAACCAGGCCTCAAACCGCTCCGTCCAACCGTAGCTCAGAGAAAGAGCGGTAAAACCCTTCCAAACGACAAGCGCAACACAAAGTGCAAAGCCAGTAAGAGCAATATTCAGCCAGGTTGAGTCGTCTTTTTGCACGTCGGCACCTTTACCTTGAGGAAAACTGGCAGGCGAGGTGGGATTCGAACCCACAACCTACGGATTTGGAATCCGCCGCTCTACCGTTAGAGCTACTCGCCTTCCCTTTGTGACTGAGACCCCGCCCTAACCTATATAACCAGGTCAGATGCGGGGTCCTTAAAACAAAAACATTAAATACTGTTGTTACTCGATGATCTCAGCAACAACACCGGCGCCAACAGTACGGCCGCCTTCGCGGATTGCGAAGCGAAGTTCCGTATCCATTGCGATCGGCGTGAGAAGCTCAACTTCCACGGCGATGTTGTCGCCCGGCATAACCATCTCCACATTGTCCGGCAACTTGATCGAGCCAGTTACGTCAGTGGTACGGAAATAGAACTGCGGACGGTAACCTTTGAAGAATGGGGTATGACGACCACCTTCTTCCTTGGTTAGAACGTAAACCTGTGCCTTGAACTTTTTGTGCGGGGTAATGGAACCCGGCTTTGCAAGAACCTGACCGCGAACAACTTCTTCACGCTTGGTGCCGCGCAAGAGAATACCGCAGTTGTCACCAGCGCGACCGTCGTCCAGCAGCTTGCGGAACATTTCTACGCCGGTACAAACCGTCTTGGTGGTAGCCTTCACGCCGACGATCTCAATTTCGTCGCCAGCCTTGACAATACCGCGCTCGATACGACCAGTAACAACCGTTCCACGACCAGAGATCGAGAACACGTCTTCGATTGGCATGAGGAACGGACGGTCAATTGGACGCTCTGGCAGCGGAATGTAGGAATCGCAAGCCGCGATCAGCTCAACAATTTTCGAACCCCATTCGCTGGCCGGGTCACCGGATTCAAGGGCCTTCAAAGCGGAACCACGGATGATCGGGGTCTCGTCGCCAGGGAACTTGTAGGTGGTCAGCAGCTCGCGAACTTCCATCTCAACGAGATCGAGGAGTTCAGAGTCGTCAACCATGTCACACTTGTTCATAAACACAACAATCCGAGGCACGCCAACCTGGCGAGCCAGAAGGATATGCTCGCGGGTCTGGGGCATCGGACCGTCAGCAGCGCTAACGACGAGAATTGCTCCGTCCATCTGAGCAGCGCCTGTGATCATGTTTTTCACATAGTCAGCATGGCCTGGGCAGTCGACGTGAGCGTAGTGACGCTCTTTGGACTCGTATTCGACGTGCGAGGTCGAAATGGTGATGCCGCGCGCTTTTTCTTCCGGCGACTTGTCGATCTGGTCAAACGCCATGGCTGTCCCACCGTGAGCAGCTGCCATCACCCTGGTGATTGCAGCGGTCAATGTGGTTTTACCGTGGTCAACGTGACCGATGGTACCGATGTTGACGTGGGGTTTCTTCCGCTGGAACTTTTCTTTTGCCATTTCTTCCTCCGGCTATGGCGCTCTGCTCGCAAATACGATTCAAGCAAAGGTTCTTTATTAAGGCGCAATCACAATTTAAACACAATGTACAAATTCGTTCTGCAAGCAAGTTTACTGGAGCCCAGGACGGGATTCGAACCCGTGACCTCGTCCTTACCAAGGACGTGCTCTACCGACTGAGCTACCTGGGCATTCTGGAGCGGGAAACGGGATTCGAACCCGCGACCCTTAGCTTGGAAGGCTAATGCTCTACCAACTGAGCTACTCCCGCCCAACAACCAGAACCTACACTCACGCCACAACCGACTAAAAGACTTCCTCCCGAAGGAAGTGGTGGAGGGAGAAGGATTCGAACCTTCGAAGACTTGCGTCAACGGGTTTACAGCCCGTCCCCATTGGCCACTCGGGCACCCCTCCTCAATCTTCCACGCGGTCATGGAGCCAGCTTTTTTGGAGCTGGCGATGGGACTTGAACCCGCAACCTGCTGATTACAAATCAGCTGCTCTACCAATTGAGCTACGCCAGCGTAGGCTCCATTCTTCGGTCCTACTGGTGCAGTTTTTGAAGACGGCACACAGAATTTCCCCAAGAATGCTGTGGGGTGATACTAGAACTACGGAGATCAGTCAACGACTTGTACCCAGCTGTTGCATGAGGATTCCAGCCGCCACGGAAACGTTTAGCGACTCCAGGCCGCCCGCCTTTCCAAAAATACTCACCATCCGGTCGCACTTTGAGCGAATGCCGGGCGCCAGGCCAGACTCCTCAGAACCCATGACCAGTATGATTTTCCCGTAGTTTGAACTACGAATGGCATCGATCGTTTCACCGCCCATGTCCGCCCCGATGATCCAGTAGCCAAGCTCCTTTAACTCCTCGAGGGTGCGCCCAAGATTTACCACGACAACCAGATCGCATAGGGCGAATCCCCCCTGGGCTGTGTTGACTGACGCATTTGCCAGCAGAGCCTGGCGGCGTTCAGGAACTAAAACCTCTCTAATTCCAAAAAAGGCTGCGGTCCGGACCATTGCCCCGACATTTCGCGGGTCCACCACGTGATCCAAAGCCAAAATCAAGTCCTCCTTTTGGCCCTCACGCTGCCTGACCCTCGCAAAAAAATCGCCTTGATCCAGAGATTCAAGTGCTATCTCTGCCCAAACTGGAGAATTGCGGCCCGCCGACGGAACTTCGTCCTTGGGCGGCACAAAACGCTTTGGAACCACGCCAAATTCCTGCAAGAGCGGAGCCGCCTCCCGCACCGCCGCATCCGTGCAATATACGGCCTTAACGATCGTTGGCTTGTGCCGCAAGTATTCAAGAACAGAGGCAAGACCATCGACGCGAAAAACATCGCTTGAACCAGAGCTGCGTGCTTTCATGATTCCAGCTTTACCTTCTTCATATCAACCCCCCAAATCTTGAGTTTCTTGTGCAAATGGCTGCGTTCAATGCCGATCACTTCGGCCGTTTTGCTGATGTTCCATTGATTTTCATTAAGACGATCCATCACAAAGGATCGCTCAAAATCTGACTTTGCCTGCCGAAGGCTGGGAATCGATCCCACAACCCCTGACGCCAACACCACTCGCGCCGCTGGCGATTCAGACTCCACATGCCTCACCATCGCCTCTGGCAAATCTATGGCATCAATTTCCTGACCAAAAACAATGATGCATAAACGTTCAAGCAAATTTTTCAGCTCCCGGACATTGCCCGGCCACGGATAGTGCATGAGGATCTCAAACGCATCGTCCGTCAGGACTTTACGAGGTTCCTTTAGTTCAAAGGACAACTGATCCAAGAAAAAGTCGACCAGATAGGGAACGTCTTCGCGCCGTTCGCGAAGTGGTGCGATATATACCGGAATAACGTTAATCCGATGGTAAAGATCCTCACGAAAGCGACCAGCCTTGATCTCGTTTAGCAGGTCCTTGTTGGTGGCTGCTACGACGCGCACATCAACTTCCAGGGTTTTATTGTCTCCAAGGCGCTCGAAACGCTGCTCCTGCAAAATACGCAGAATTTTAGCCTGGGTGCGCAGGGACATGTCCCCAATTTCATCCAAAAAAAGCGTCCCGGCGTGAGCCAGTTCAAACTTGCCCTTTTTCGCTGCAAATGCCCCCGTAAAAGCCCCCCTCGCATGCCCAAACAACTCGCTTTCAATCAGTTCCTCGGGAATTGCGGCACAATTCACCGCGACAAATGCCTTGTCTGAGCGGGAACTTCCATTGTGGATGCAACGGGCGACCACTTCCTTGCCGGTTCCGTTTTCACCAGTAATCAGCACCCAGCTATTGCGCGGCGCCACCATATTTATGGTCCGACGAATATTTTCAGTCGCCGGAGCGACTCCACGAAAGGCCGTCTCAACACCCCGCTTCACGGAAACCGAACTTTCGCTGACAAACACTGATGCCGTACCTGCGGGATCGCTCCCAGGAAGGGACCCATTGCGCCGCTTGTTCATTTGGACGGCATGGTCGATCATGGGCAGGAGTTTTTCCATCGACAATGGCTTTTCCAAAAAATCAAACGCGCCGAGTTTTGTGCATTTGACCGCCGTATCAATAGTTCCATGCCCGCTCATGATGACAACTGGAATGTCATCGCGTAGCTGCTTCAGACGTTGCAAGGTCTCAATCCCATCAAGGCCTGGCATCCAGACATCGAGTAAAACCAGATCTGGAGCCGATTTCTTGAACGCCTGTATTCCTTCGTGACCAGAAATCGCGTAACTAGCCTGCCAGCCCTCATCCGAAAAGATTCCCGCGAGGGTCTGGCAAATACTAATTTCATCGTCGATGATCAACGCGACTGGCTTGGAATTCGTCTCACTCATTTCTAAGCTCCTCCTGCCGGATCAAGGCCAACTCGCGCCCCAGCGGCAATTCGATCACAATGGTGGTTCCGCGCGGCTCAGTGTCGTGAATCCTGACATAACCGCCATGATCAGACACGATCTGACTCACGATCGCAAGACCCAGGCCCGTGCCACTCTCGCGCGTCGAATAATATGGCTCCAGTACCCGGTCTTTTATGGCATCTGGAATTCCGCAACCGTGGTCGGCAACGACAATTCGAACGGCATTCGCATGCTCAATAAGCTCAGAAGTAAACTCAATCCTTGGCTTCTCTTCAAGTCCTTCAAATGCGGCGATGGCATTTGTCATGAGATTAACAAACACCCGGTTCATCTGTTCGCGGTCAATAGGTACATCGGGCAACTCATTCAAACCTTCCGTTACCAGGATTACCTCCGGGTAACTCATCCGGTACAGATTAACGACATCCAGAACCACGGCGTTGATGTTCCCCATCCTGGGCTGGATCGAAGGCAATCTGGCAAATTTCGAGAATTCGTTGACGAGATCTCTCAACGAATCCACTTGAACAACGATCGTATCAATGCAGGACTCAAAAACCTGACGGTCATCACCAGTGAATTTTTCGTTAAACCGCCGAAGCAATCGCTGAGCGCTAAGTTTGATTGGTGTTACGGGGTTTTTGATCTCATGGGCAATGCGGCGAGCCACCTCCCGCCAGGCGGCGACGCGCTGAGCCTTCACCTGTTCCGTGGCATCGTCAAAGACAACAATCGATCCGCAGTCTTCACCATTGTCATCGTAAACGCGCGTCGCCTCAGCCAAAAGTGTCACGGGCTTGCCCGCTGTATCCAACTCAAGTTGACCAGAAAAAGTGGAGTGCCTGCCAATGCGCGCAGCAATAGGGCGCCAAAAGTCCTCATACAAAAGTGGGCTGATGGCCTCTCGCGCAAGTTTGCCGATAGCCTTCGAAGATTCCATGCCGAGAATGCGCTCCGCCGCACGATTGACAATCGTGATCCGGTCTTCAGGATCCACGGCGATCACGCCTGTGTTGACGTTCTTGAGGATCACCTCCATGTAACGCCGGCGCTGGTCAATTTCCACATTGGCCTTGCTCAGCGTTGCCTGAGACGCCTCGACCTCTTGCTTGTGTCGCCGAAGGTCCTTGGCCATCTGGTTAAAGGAACGCACCAGTTGTCCAATTTCATCATCATTCTTTGGCACAATTGAAATCGCATAATTCCCAAGCGCAATCTCGCGCGTGGCCTCGGCCAGATTTTGGATAGGTCCAGTGATGGTCCGGGCAACATAAAACCCCAACCAAACAGCGGCAAATGTGATCATCAGGACCATCATCACCATGAGGATCAAGAAACTGACACGGATAAGCTGGGCCCCAGGACGTAGCGCCGCGAATCCCGCCAGAATGGTCTCGATACTATTCAAGATCTTGGTCTCGAAATATTCCTCGATAATGACTGCTCCGGCAAGCTCCCCTGTGTCCCGGTCACGAACTGGCGCCATTCCGCGAACAATGTCACGACTCTCATCTGCCTCCACCATGCTGGTCGAAACTAAACCGGGTTCATCCAAAAACCGGCTGAGGCTGTCTGAAATAAAAATATCGGGCGCTCTTAGCCTGGACTTACCACTCACCTCACGGACCAGCGACGCCCCGGGATCGACAACTGTGACAGACTTGATTCCGTACTCGCCTTCAAAACCATCAAGACGGCGCGTACTGAGTTTCCAAGCCGGCATTCCAACCACCCAACCAGCACGTTTCGCCTGCACACGCTCGATGGCGATCCGGGCGAGGCCCTCGAGACGCTTTTGATCCTGGCGGTAAATCTTGGCTCCCGCTTCACGGGTCTCCTGCATGGTCGTGCGCACCCGCTCAGAAAACCACTCATCAAAACTACGAGAGATGAATCCTGTAGATACGTAGAAAAGAACAAGGGTTGGCGCCAACGCGAAGAACGCAAGGATGGCAACCAGCTTGGTCTTGAGTTTGGACCCAAGAACACCCCGGCGCCGGTCAACCAGGAGTTTCACGACATTGCGAAAAATAAGAAAACTAAGAACAAGAATCATCACCACGTTTATGTTGATGATCCCGAAGTAGATCACAGTGCTGATGAAATGCCGGCTGCGGGACAGATTCTCACTGAGCTGGAAAAGCCTTGTTTCAAGACTCGCCGTCGCAATCAGAGTCAGCCCGGCAATGGCCATCGCCAGAACTTCAATAAACCTGCGCCGGCGCCCTGGTCCTAGAAATCGTTTGCGGCTCTTTTTCAAAAATTTCCTCAACGGGCATCAACTCCCGAGCGCTTTAAAGGCAGGCGAATTTCGCCAAATACCCGTCCGCGATATTTGAATCGCAAAGAACCTCCACCCGCAGCCTCGACCTCGACTTTGGCAGGATCCGGGATGTTTGAACGCACACTTTCCAGCTTGATCTGGTCTGAAGGCTTCAGATTCAATTTGCCGCCCTGCTTCACGGTCACAGGACTTCCATTGACCAGGACGACCGCATAGTCAAAGCGTGGATCCGCGACAACCAGTTTGATTTGGCCAAACAGCCTCTCCCCCGACCGGACCGCCACTTTGAATGACTTGCCCTGCAGGAGTCCGGTATTGATCTCGGTTCCACGAACATCCAGACCCGAACCAGTCACGCCTCCAGTCGCCGCCCGAAAACCCTCCAAATCAATCGCAAGGGTCGACGCATTGACCCCCGGCTCGCGGGACTCTGCCCGAACAAATACAATGTTATCACCGCGGTAGACGTTTAAGGTTTGGCCCGCGTGTACTGCGGTTTTTTCACCATTTATCACCACCGTGACATGGCTCAGTCCCGGAGAAAATTTGGACTTGGTGGCACCAAAGGCCAAACCACCTGGGAGCATAAGGATCGTTAAGACGACGGTAAACTGGTGCAACATTCTCATGTTGACGGGCCCTCCCTCTCAGGCAACGATAGCGGAAGCATGGAAAATCAAACTAACAATTTAGCTGCAGACCCAACTGGCAATCTAGCTTTTGCGGATTTCCCCGCAAGCCTGAAATTGCGGGGCAAGCAGCCCTCGACGATCGAATCATACACCCGGGATGCCAGCCGGTTCCTTGAATTCATGCATGAAAAGAAACTTCGCCTCGGGAATCTGGAACCCGATACCCTGTTGGCCTACGAAAACTATCTGCGCCACGATTGCGACGGGCGGACAAATTCCGTCCGACGCTCGATCATCGGCATCCGTCAGTACTTCCGTTTCCTTGTGGACCGCAAGGTCATCCGGGAATCTCCGTTTGACTTTGTCCCGCTTCCGGCAAGGGATGACGGCCTCCCCGACCAATTGGATGAAGAAGATGTGGCCATGCTGATTGAAGCGGCATCAGCCACGACACCGCCAATCAAAGCAGCACGTGACCGGGCCATTGTGTCCCTTTTATCTTTCGAGGGACTCAAGGCCAGCGAATTAATCACACTGGTCTGGACCGACTTGATGCTAGACGACAACTTGGCCGTCTGGGGTAGCCTGTCCATCCCCGGTGATCGCAGTCGCACCATCATTCTGGGCCCGGAAAGCGCGGCTGCCTTGGACGCCTATCGAAATTTGTTCCGGGAGTGGTCGGCGCAGCGCCCCGGGGTTATCAGCCGGATGTTCATATCATTTAAAGGTCGGGAATCGGCGGTTTCAACCCCAACCATGACACGCCATGGCCTTAAGTTCGTAATGTACGAACTGGGCGATAAAATTGGTGTTTCAGCCCTGAACTCGGAGCTTCTCCGCCACCATGCGATCCGCCACCAGCTAGCCCTGGGAAAAACCCCGGAAGAACTCATGGGCCACCTCGGCCTGAGGCGCCTTGGGAACATCGCTCGCCACAATGCATTGCCCGTGCTAGAACCCGCGCCAGCCAACGGCTTCAAGGGCACCGAGGACTTAAATGACGAACGCAATGATGACTCACACGACATACATGACTGAGGCCCTGAGGCTGGCAGAATTTGCAGCGACCATCGGCGAAGTCCCCGTCGGAGCTGTCGTTGTCATGAACGGCGAAATCATCGGCCGTGGCTACAATCGCCGAGAGATCGAAGGCCAGGCGACCCGCCACGCTGAAATTGTGGCAATGGAAGAGGCCTCCGACGCATTGGGAGCATGGCGCCTCTCGGGCTGCACCCTTTATGTGACCCTTGAGCCCTGCCTGATGTGCGCAGGTGCCATTTATCAATCCCGCGTCGATGAGGTTATTTTCGGCGCCATGGACACCAAGGCCGGAGCCTGTGGAAGCCTCTACCGGATCCACGAAGACGCTCGCCTTAATCACCGTTTTTTGGTAAGTCACGGGGTTCTGGAATCGGAAAGTCGCGAAATGCTGCAAAAGTTTTTTCGCCGGCGGCGCCAAAGGAGAGATGGCCGAGTGGCTGAAGGCGCTAGACTCGAAATCTAGTATACGTTAACGCGTATCGTGGGTTCGAATCCCACTCTCTCCGCCACTCCGAATCCTTGCATGCCCGATCACTCCCCGATCACTCCCCGATCACTCATCGATCAGATCCACCCGCAGGGATTTCAGATTCCCTTGATAAACAAATGGTGATTCGTAGGCATCCGTAACAGGAGAACCAGAATCCTCGCCTACATCAAACGTATCCGCGATTCCAAAAGCCTTGGGCACCGTGCGCGGAATATTTGCCTCTCCCACCAGTTTATCACCATAGAAGATCGCACCCTTTCCTTGATTTTCTCCAGTCCGGATAAACTCGAACCGGACGGTGACTGAGCCTGCAGGGAGTTCCTCACTGGCACTGAAGCCGTACATTGCCTGTCCCAAAAAATTATGCACGTAATGAACTCGCTTGCCCTGGACGTAAAGGGAATAGCCGCCAAACCGGCCACCGCAAGCCACGAGAACGCCGTCAGCATCGCCCTCGGGAACGTTTAAGTCAGCGGTCACCGTGTGGGATTTATTTTTGACGGGTGGCGATACCGCTTCGGAAATCCGAATGTCGCCCGGCTCGTACTTGAACTGCGTTACCCCGGCGACGAGATCGCGGTAGGTACTGGCAATGCGGTTGGACGTCGAATCATCCAGTGGGTAAACATTATATTTTTTTGCTTCCCGATCAAAAATCACCTTCATTTCTTCGAGTTTTTCAGGAAATTTCGCAGCAAGATCGTTTACCTCTGAAAAATCTTCGGCGAGATTAAAAAGTTCCCACTTGTCGTTCTGAAAATCAGGATTCGACGTCACAGTGTCCCAAGGCATTCGCCCGTGAAATGCGGTTGCCTTCCATCCATCGACCCAAACAGCCCTGTTGCCGAGCATTTCGAAATACTGAATCTTTTTTTCAACCAACGCGCTTCTATCATTTATCGATGGGACGAAACTCGTACCCTCAATCGGTGCCTGAACAATACCCCGAACCGCCTCCGGCATTTTCACGCCAGTCAGTTCGAGCAAAGTTGGCGCAACATCTGTCACATGTGTGAATTGACTTCGAACCCCACCCGGCTCCTTGAACCGATTTGGCCAAGCAAGAATCATAGGATCGTGGACACCACCTTCATGGGTCGTCTGTTTCCAATATCGAAATGGCGTGTTACCCGCCAACGCCCATCCGGCCGGGTAATGATTATAAGTCGTTTTGGTTCCGATCTCGTCGATATGGGCTAGATTCCAATCAAGATCATCCGGAATGCCATTGAAGACCAAATTTTCGTTGATGCTGCCATGCAAGCCGCCTTCACCACTCGCTCCGTTATCTGACGTAATTAGAATGATCGTGTTCGCCAAATCCCCTGCACGCTCAATCTCTGTGAGAACCCGGCCAAATTGAGCATCAGCATGCTCCAAATACCCAGCAAACGTTTCCTGCATCTTCGAATAGAGACGCTTTTCTTCTGAACTCAAGCTGTCCCATTTTGCAATTTCTTTTGGTCGTTCGCTCAGCAGCGTTGAAGGAGGAGCCACACCTAATGCTTTTTGGCGTTCGAGGGTTTCTTCACGAACCCTGTCCCAGCCGTGATCAAACTGACCCTTGTATTTAGCGATGTACTCCGGAGGCGCATGGTGGGGCGCATGAGCGGCCCCAGTTGCGAAATAAAGGAAAAACGGCTTCTCTTGATGTGCCTCCCGCTGCACGCCCAACCACCGAACCGCCTGATCAGCCATATCCACTGAAAAGTGATAATTCGGATTTTTCACATGGGACTCAACGGGGGTTGTGTCGTCCCAAACGGTTGGTTCCCACTGGCTCACGTCCCCGGCCATGAATCCATAGAAGTGTTCAAACCCCATGTCGGTCGGCCACTGGTCATGTCCGGTTCGCGGCCCCCTCAACTGATCTAGGGGCGTATTGTGCCACTTGCCAAAGGCAGCAGTGGAATAGCCGCTGTTTCGCAGAACTTCGACAATCGGAAATTTACTTTTCGGAATATGACTCGTATAGCCAGGATCCTTTGTGGCGATTTCAGTGATCACTCCGGTACCGACTGAGTGATGGTTTCGCCCGGTGAGCAAGGCCGCCCGTGTCGGCGAACACAGGGATGTTGTGTGAAAATTATTGAAACGAAGGCCCATCTTTGCCACCCGATCAATATTTGGTGTATTCACCGGGCCACCAAAAGCTCCGATATGCCCAAATCCGACGTCATCGAGCAAGAAAATCAGAACATTCGGAGGTTTCACACGCAATGGCCATGGAGCGAATCCGGCAACCGCGAGCGAAATAACTGAAATCAAAGATCCGGCTGATATAAGACGCATTTTTCTTGAAGTCATCCATGCCTCCCTGATTTGGAACCTGAATCCGATTTGAAATCTTTGACACAACGAAAACCGGTATTGGATCCAGCGCTATCTGTGCCGCCCTTGCCCCGTGACCCCACCAGATAACGAGTGCAATACTGATCGCTACAAAGGAAGGAACCTCCACGCTGAACTCGCTTGAAAGATCCTGGATCAAAAGGGTCATGGCTCGTTGAAGGCCCCCGAGGATTGCGAACGATGCCGGCTGTCGCATCCAAACGATAAGTGTCTGCCCGATACCAATCAGACGTCCACTGCCAGACGTTACCGCCCATATCGTAAAGTCCGTACCCATTCGATGGAAACGCCCTCACCGGTGAGGTTCCGGAATAGCCATCCTCGGCAAGATTCTTACTGGGAAATTCACCTTGCCAGATGTTCGCAGCCCATTTCCCCCGCGGTTTAAGCTCATCACCCCACGCGTATTTTTTTCCATCAAGGCCTCCGCGTGCTGCATACTCAAATTCAGCCTCAGTCGGCAGTCGCATGCCAATTTCTTCGCAATATGCTTGAGCATCGGGGAAGGCGATATGAACGGCCGGATGATCCGGACGACCAACAACATTCGTCGCTGGACCTTCAGGATGACGCCAATTCGCACCTTCAACATATTTCCACCAGGCAAGGGCGTGATTAAGCGACACAGCAGACCCAGGCGGGGAGAAAACCGCAGACCCGGCTACAAGATACTCGGGACGGACCGATGGGTAATCCGCTGGATTTGGTTTCGTCTGGGCTATGGTCCGATATTTTGAACGTCTGACGAATGCGCTAAATTGAGTATTCGTTACCGGAGTCTGATCCATCCAAAAGGAGCTTAGCTCCACCTGATGTAGCGGTAGGGCATCTTCAAGATTGCAGTTTCTGCACCCCATCTCGAAAAGGCCGCCCTCGATCAGCACCAAATTCGATGATGCGAATCCAGCATATCCGTGCACCCATAAAACCAGCGCGACCCAACGATACAACCTCATGTCCACTCCCCCGCAGAGCATCACCGGTTGTCCAGCCGATTCACCCTTGCGACATCAAAGCAAACATGAGACCAAGAATTGCAATAAGAGAAGTTGAACAGCCAGGAGCACCAATGAATTTAAACAAAAAATTTATGAACCTAAGATTCAGGGCTCCGATGATGGCTACAATTATGGCTACGACCTTGTTCGGAGGTTTCCTGCCGACACAGGCACACGCAGCAGAACCTGCTCCAAGTTCCTCGCGAAATTCCGCAATTCCATCGAACCGAAATGGACGCGTCGTTGCTGTCGCTACAGGAATCGGCTTCGTGAATGGCATCGCAATGTTTGCTTCGGCTGGATATCACATCAACCCGGATTGGTTGATTGAGGCGTATTACGAGAAGTCTGACACTTTCTTTTTTGGAACGTCTAGGGCACGTGCGATCCGCTCAAAAAACTTTTGGAGTCCTACCCTCTACACCAATGTAGGCGTCCTCCACCGTCAAACTTCAGGACGCAATGAATTTCTCGACGTCCTCACATCAACCTTCACTGGAAAAGAAACCCACTATGACATCAATTACTGGGACATTGGCCCCGGATTTTCTATTGGCAATCAATGGCAGTGGAGCGCATTCCACGTTGGATGCGACTGGGTAGGCGTGTATTGGCCCCTTTATGCGTCCTCAGCAAAAATCACCAAGAACGAAGACGGCATTATCACAAAGAAAACAGCCGATGATGATTTAAAACCAGAGGCCTCGGCACGACTGTTGCGCTTCTACCTTGGAATATCGCTCTAACACCCGCTCCGAATTAAAATTCATCGACAAAATTTTGACACCATTGGGCATCAACGGCTCCACGGCATCAGATCTTTCTGGGCCTCTACGCCCCATTGTCGATACACGTTTAATTCACGTAAAATAATGGAGTAACCCCAGCCTAAAATTTCAACGTAAGGATTCATTTGATGAAGAACAAAAGAATAATTTTCAGCCTGACCTGCATTGCCGTCCTCGCACTTTCTCTAGCTCGTTGTGGAAGTAGTTCGTCGTCCGACACGATCACGTCTTCACTTCCTTCAACGATCTCGTCGAGCGTCAAGTAACATTCATCTTTTCAAAACCGGAGTACTTAAATGAGAACAGGCCTTCTGTTATCTGGTCTTATGGGATTGTCACTGACCCTAACTGACACTGGGATCTCAACGAGCGCCCTCGCGCAATCTGCGCCATCTGGGCCATCTGCGCCGCCATCAACCGGCGCAAGTGCCAAGCCAAGCGACGAATGCCACACGGCATTTGAGGCCGTAATTTCGGCCGCTCCCAAGAGAGGCGACTATACAAACGCTGTTCTAGACCACCTCCACGCCGAACTCTACCGCTTCAACAAAGTTGAAACGGCAGACATCGAAATGATTTTCTGTCGCCTCAGCAAAATCATGGGAGTCGACCCAGACCTGAGCAATCTCCCCCAGACGATCTCCAAAACCGATCCTCGCGGATCGACCATCGAGGTCACGATTTCTGCTCCGACCGAAGCCTGGGCTGTGACGGCCGGATACCTTGCCAAGGCCACCATTAGCAGCGATGCGACGACTTTTATGACCCTCTGGTGGGCAGGCAGTCAGGACTCTTCGAAAGGCTACGTCATCCAAGGCTCCAATCCCATGGCCAAAGACAGCATGAAGCGCCTTCGCTATGCACAGTGGGACCGCACGGGAACAACGCAGACAGTTAAAGTCTACGGTGCCAAGTTTGCAACCACGTTCCTCGGTGCCGTTGCTGGCTCTTCAGATACGCAATCTGGTGGCGATAACGCCCACTATGGTCGAGTGAGCTACAATACGGAGACCAAAGCCATCACCGCCCAGTCGATCGAAATCCGCGCCGGAAGGGACGATGCGACCGCGTTTAAATGTGTCCGGACCAATTTCGACGGTACCATCGACGGCACCATCAATGGCTACCGTCCGGCTCAAGGAACAGAAGAAGCGACCAGCGGGACCAACAAAAACGGCACTGGGATGGACGGGGAAATTGGGATTACCGATGCCACGACGACAGTGGATCATTCAGGCACACCTTCGCCCGGCAGCGCTATGACAACTACGTTTGACTGGAGCTGCAGCGACGTCAATTCTGGCGGCACAGCCGATCATCCATTTGCCAGCAATGCGGTCAGCTTTACCGCTAATCCAAGTACGATTTTCCCGAACTAAACGGAAACCCGAGCCTCCAGTCATCCTGAGCACAGCAAGGGATGACTGGGGCCCCCAGGAAACCGATCACGAAATAAAAGTTATTCTCTGCTTCTCTCTTTGCTCGTCATTTTTCTACCGACGATCTGCAGCGTCGCGCTCATCCCTTGATGCCTTTGACCTTCACTGACAAACCTTTCAGTCTTCTGAAACACCTCAAGGTGCAGCGGAATCTCCTGCCGAATTTGAGATGGATCATACAAGAGTTCAAGATCTGTGGGACCACCCGTACCAAAACGGAGTTGATCCGGCGTGTAGCCTTCGGCCACGTAAATCCCGCCCTCATTCAGCCACTCTGAGAGTTTCGCATGAACTTTGCGACGCAAGATTGCAGGAAGGTGGCACCAAACCGAAACCACTGCATCCCAAGTCCCTGAAGGAAGAGATTGGCCAAGATCCAACAAAAGGTATTCGGCCGAAAAATTTTCGCGAGCAAATGACGTCAAAGCACGGTCCCGCGCAACCCTAGAGGCATCCACGCAGGTGACTTGATGTCCCAGCCGCAGCAAGTGTAATGCATTGCGGCCTTCACCCTCACCGAGGCAAAGAATCCGAGACCCGGGCTTTAGAAGGCCAGCAGCCAGGCGCACAAAATCATTTGGCTCTGTGCCGTATACATTGATCTGATTACTAAATAGGCCGTCCCACAAAGCTCCCGTCTCACTCGAATTAGCGGACATCATGATCTCCCGATTTGATGAAACGCCTTAAAAAAAGTACAGCGTTGAACCCAAGGCTGCCACAGCTGGGAATAGAACCAAAGCAAAACTCCTATCGGAGAGATCGAGCTGAGGGTAGCGGACCTCGTGGCGTGGTGCTCCAAAATAGGCCTGAGACATCGCGTTGATGATCAATAGTTGAATCAAGATGGCAATTGTTCCACCCAACACCGTCGCAACATGACTAATTTCAAAAGCGGCCTCAAGAACCTGATCTTCACCGCGGAAGGCAGATGTGAAGGGAAATGTGACGACGGCCAGTGAACCCAGCAAAAATAAAACCGACGCCCTGGGAAAGGAAGCAGCAAATCCAAGGAACCTGGAATTGGCGACCGGACGCTTGCGTGATTCCATAAAAACGAGGGCAAGATTCAACAAGATAATTCCGCCTCCCGTTCCTGCAAGGGTCGACAGGCAATTGTGCGATTGGCCCTCGCCGCACATCCAAAATGCTGAAACCAAGAGCAATCCGAGCCCTTGAAAACCAGCATTCATCCGCCAGCCAACGGAACGGGTCTCGTCCCCAAGCAGGAAAAGAATGATTGTTG
>Ga0114970_10000189_pt1 | contig 42489 bp, 33 predicted proteins | sample M_140205_XF_Meta_FD_87030 | JGI IMG/M metagenome (GOLD analysis project Ga0114970, IMG submission 87030) | Freshwater microbial communities from Lake Montjoie, Canada to study carbon cycling - M_140205_XF_MetaG | ecosystem: Environmental > Aquatic > Freshwater > Lake | place: Lake Montjoie... | reverse complement strand
TGGCAGTTTTTGCAGGCAGCCACGGGATGGGTCCAAAAGATGTTCTCACCGCGTTTCACATCGCCGATGAGGTTCTTTTCATCCTCTTCGGCTTCCGGGATGAGTTCGCACAGTTTCACGTCGTCGAAGTAGGTATCACCTTTGCCGACGTGGAGGAGGTTGATGCTGGCTTTGGGGCGGTCCTTGCTGTTAAAGGTCACATCGACCTCGGTCCAGTCTTGGGTGCGGCCAATGGTTTTAGTCTCTGCACGTCCGATGTGGTCGTTGAGGCTGGCTTTGCCTTTGAAGCCTTGGGTTTTGATCCAAGCGCTGAGTTTGTATTCTGTGTTCGGCTTCAATGTCACGTCGGCGAAGTAACTGGTGTCCGCGTCGTCGCGGGTGATGCAGCGCATGGCCTGCTTGCCGCTGTGGATCATCTTGGGGTCGGTGACGATGCCCCACTCGGCGGTTTTGTTGCCGGGTCTCTTGCCGTAATCGCGGTACTCCCATGTTTGCGCGATGGGTTCTTCAAAGCCGGGATTTGGCAGCAGATTCGGGCCTTCTTTGAAGTTCAGCGCCTTGTGCTTTTTACCAAGCATCTTCGCCGCTTCGGCCAGCCATTCGTCGTTTTTAACGATAGGATCCGCCGCGAGCTTTTTGACCAGCGTTTGGATTTCTGGCGTCGTTTCGAAGTCTGAGAGCTTCACGAAGGCCGCGAGGCGTGTGTGCAAATCCGGGTCCGAAAACACGCCGGAGCCGAAGAAGAGATCCTGCGCAGCCTTGTCGCTGCCGAGAGCACGGATGGCGTTGCGGCGGAGTTTGGCGTCTTTGGAAATGAGCGCGGCTTGGTGGGTTTTGGCGTCGAGGATGCCGAGGCCGTGAAGGGTCCAAAGAGCGTGAATGCCAGCAGTTGTATCTCCGCTGATCACCGTCTCCACGAGACGAGTGTCGATATGAGTAATATCAAACTCGCCTTTGCCTGCGTCGTTTACCATGATGCGCTGAGCGGTGAGTCTGTTGCAGGGGGTGGCATCGCTAAGAATCTTTGGAAACTGATTTTGCTGAGCTTCGGAGATGGCTTTTGCCTTTGACACTTGAGATCCCTTAGCAACAATCCGATAGATGCGTCCTCGGCTGTGATCCCGCAGGTCATTCTCATGCGCTCCACCGACGCCGGTGGTCGCCACGAAGCCGCCGCGTTCTTTGCTGGGCGTGGGATTGTGCTGGATGATGAAGTTTTGGAAATCGGCCACCCACACAGCACCATCGGGGCCGACTTCGGCGTGCACCGGGGAGTTCCACTCGTCGCTGCTGGCGTAGATGTTCATGGAGTCGAGCGCCTTCCAGCCTGCGCCGTCGGGTTGCACATCGACGAGAGCGACAACCTTCATGGTGGGTTCACAGATCATGGCTTTACCTTGAAAGCGGGCGGGAAGAGCATCGCTATAGATGAAGTTGGAGCCAGCAGCCGCCGTGTAGCCGCCGAAGACATCGACCTGGCGGAAATTTGGCGTGATGGTGTGGCAGGTATCGACGACGTTGATCTTTTTTGCGGTCATGCCGCGTGTGCCTTCGGGATACGCCGTAGCGGGGATGCCGCCGAAGAAAATGGGAGCGCCGTTCGCGGTGCCGCCGAATTGATCGCCCGCGTCGTTAGTGCTGTGCGCCCACGAGTTGTTGGTGAACTGATGCAGAAACTCGATGGCGCTGCCATCCGGCTTGAAGCGATACGTTCCCATGGCGAACTGATGCTTCTTGCCGCCGACGTAGCCTTCGATGCCGCTGTAGCCGACGCAGCCGTAGATCCAGTTGTCGAATCCGTAGTGCAGGTTGCTGGCCTGCGCATGCGTGTCGCGGATGCCCCAGCAGTCGATGATCGTCTCACGCTTGTCGGCTTTGTCGTCGCCATTGGTGTCTTCGAGGTAGATGAACTTCGGCGGTGCGGCCACGATGATGCCTTTGCGGGCGAAAACGATGCCAGTGGGCAAATTAAGCTTGTCAGCGAACACGGTGAACTTGTCCGCCTTGCCATCGCCATCGGTGTCCTCGCAGATTTTGATGCTGTCCTGTCCCTCGCCGTTTTCATGGATGCCATGCGGATAATCCCGCGTCTCCACGACCCAGCAGCGGCCACGTTCATCCCACGCGAAGGCGATGGGCTTGGCGATGTCTGGCTCACTCGCAAAAAGCTTCAGCTCACAATCGGCCGGCACCTGCGTGCGCTCCATGCTGCCTTTGACGCTCATCGGAAGCTGGAGCGTCAGTGGCTCCGGGCGCTTCTCGTAATTGGCCACCTGCGGGTGCGCTTTGCGCTCCTCTTTTTCTCGCTGGGCCAAAAAGGCTTCGTAGCTGGCTTTGCGCTCGGCGGATAGCTTGGAGAGGATTGCATCGCGGCTCAGATCGTCGCTTGGTTTCACGATGAGGTCGTACGTGACATCGATTTTCTCCTTGGCGTAATCAAAGTAGATCGCATCACGCCCCAAATCACGCATTGCTTCATGTAATGGGCCGACCGCCGTTTGTTCTTTGCCATCTGGATCAAGGTAGAGCACACGGATGGGGCCAGAGATGGCGGCATGGGCCGAAAAGGCGGTGAGAAGGGCGAACAGAATGGCTTTCATGGTTGGTGGGTGGAGTTTCGCCGGATAGAACGGGTTTTGGCGAGACAGATGTGCGGACATCTTTTGGGAGGAATCGGCCACAGGTGGATTGTCGGTTGTGCAATCAAATGGGTGGGCCATCATCCGCGCCCGTGACTGATTTGAAAAAACCGCGTCTGTTCATGAATCTAATGCCTCTGCTCAGCGGCGGCATCTTGGTCTTTGCGTTTCCCGGTTGGGATTCCAATCTTGCCGTCTGGCTTTGGCTGCTGCCGTTGCTCGCATTTCTTTGGCCGGCAAATTCAGAGCAGGGATGCAACTACAGAGATCAAAGAGAGGCACAGAGACCGGAAATCAGAGCTCTGTGGTCCTCTGTGAACTCGGTGGTGAAATCTTTTCTGCTCCGTTCCGGCTTTTTGCCAGGCTTTCTTGCTGGGCTGGCTTTTTTCATTCCGAATCTTGCATGGGTGCGACATTCGTCGCGCGTGGCTCTGGGTGGTGCGATGGATGATTCATGGGTGGGCTTGGGGCCGGAACTGATGGGATTCGCCGCAGTGATCGGGCTGTCGGGCTACTGCGCGGTGTATTTCGGGCTGTGGGCTTGGTTCACGCATCGTTTCGCTCGACCGAACGTGATCACTTTGACGAAGGACTCGTGGCAGAGCAGCACGCTGCATTCGCTTTGGTGTGCATTTCTCGCGGCTGCCGCGTGGGTGGCATGTGAATGGCTGCGCAGCACGACGGTGTTCACCGGATTCGGTTGGAACGGCCTCGGTGTGGCGATGCATCGGAATTTGGTGCTGGTTCAAGCGGCGGAATTCGTGGGTGTGATGGGCTTATCGTTTCTACCTGTCTTCGTGGCCTGCACCTTCTGGAACACGCTCACTCGGCTCGTGCTGTCGTATCGCGGCAAAGGCACCTGCAAATCGCGTTTGGATTTCACGGTGGCTTTGATCCTGATGCTGACGACTGCGGGCTATGGCATGCTGAAGCTGGGCGAAAAACGAACAGACGACATCAAGGTGCGCACGGTGCTGGTACAGCCAAATGTGGCGCAGGTGGATGCGTGGACCGGGCGGCTGGCCGAGAGCATCTACGAGCGGCTCAATCAGTTCACGCGCATGTATGCGACGGCGAGGGACGGCAAGAGTTCCACCGATCTCGTGATCTGGCCCGAGAGTGCGCTGCCAGTGAACTTGAACGACAAGTTCCAACAACTGCCACCCAGCTGGCACACGAAATACTTCGATGACCTGCTGCACTCCGGCGACTTCAGCTTGCTTACCGGCACTGAGCTTCATGATGACAAGGGTGATGCCCATGTCTCGGCAGTGTTGTTTCACAGCAATGCCGCGAACCATCAGGACTATCACAAAGTACATCTCGTCCCCTTCGGTGAATACCTGCCATTGCGTGACATCCCGCCTTTTTCGTTCCTGCGCGGTGTGCTGCCGGGTGACTTCATGCCGGGAGAGAAGACTGAGCCGCTGCTACTGGCAAAGCCGGAGGTACAGATCATTCCGCTGATCTGTTTTGAAGACACCGTGGGACGCGTGGCACGCAAATTCGTGCGGGATGCGCCGCAGATGATCGTGAATATCAGCAATGACGGCTGGTTTTTGCAAAGTGTCGAAGCTGAAGTGCATCTCGCGAATGCGCTGTTCCGTGCCATCGAACTGCGCCGTCCGATGGTGCGCGCGACGAATACGGGCGTGAGTTGCTTCATCGACACACATGGCCGCATCACCTCACAGCTCAGCGATCCTCAAACCGGCACGTCATTCCTCGAAGGCACCCTGCCAGGCGAGGTCAGCGTGCCGCGCCATCCGGTAATGACGCTCTATGCCCGCTACGGCGACTGGTTTGCGCTGACAATGTTGGCTTTGTGTTGTGCCGCTTGGATTTGCAAACGCCGCGTCGGTAAATCCGTGAGTCAGTAGTTCAGGCCAAATGGGCTTCGCTTACACTGGATACGCCCACGGCTTGCGATACTCCCGTTGCATGAGCTTGCTCGCCTCAGCATCGCCGATGATGAGTTCCTTCTCTGCATCCCATTGTATGCTACGGCCAGCTTTGTAGCTCAGCATCCCGAGGAGGGGAAGGCAGGAAGAACGATGCGCGCTTTCGATGTCAGCGACAGGCTTCCGTTTCTTCTCGATGGCGTCGATGAAATCGGCCCACAACAGGGCGATGTTGTGGCCGTCAGGCTCTTGGAGTTGATGGTTGCCGTGCTTTTCGCCGTCCTTCGTGTTCACTGGGTAGAAGGTCCAGCCATCGCGCCAGCCGATGTGCAGCACGCCTTTCTCGCCGTAGAAGTAGGTGCCGATCTTGTGCTTCTCGTTGTTGTTGTCTGCGAATTTGCGGTGCTCCCAGGTGGCGGTGAACTGCTCGAACTCGAACGTGGCCACCTGATGATCCGGCGCGTCGGTGGTCTGCTCGGTGTCATTGAGCACGACGGGGCCGGCGATGTTGCGGCCTCCGGTGCAGAAGATTTTCTTCGGGCCTTTCTCACCGCTCCACCACAGGATCTGGTCGAGCCAATGCACGCCCCAGTCGCCCATGGTGCCGTTTGCGTAGTCGAGGAAGTGCCGCCAGCCGCCGGGATGCAGCTTGGTGTTGAAAGGCCGCAGCGGGGCCGGGCCGCACCACAGGTCCCAGTCCATGTCTTCGGGCACTTGGCTGTTTGGCTTCGGCTGCTCGGCACCACCCTTGCTGATGGCAAAGGCGCGCACCATGCCGACCTTGCCCACGGCACCGGACTTGAGGAAATTCATCGCCTCAACGTGATGCGGGCCGATGCGGCGGTGCAAACCGACCTGCACGACGACACCCGCCTCACGTGCGGCCTTCACCATCGCCTTGCTCTCGTTGATCGTGTGCCCCGTCGGCTTCTCGACATAGACATGCGCGCCCGCCTTGCACGCGGCGATGCTTTGCAGCGCATGCCAGTGATCCGGCGTGGCGATGATGACGATCTCGGGCTTCTCCTTCTCCAACAGCTCGCGGTAGTCCTTGTAGAGCTTCGGATCGTCGCCCGAGAGGCCGTTTACCGTGTCTCCGGCATTCGACGCGACATCTTCATGCACATCGCACAGCGCGCAGACCTTCACGCGGCCGGAGGCCAACGCTTCCTTCAAAATGTTCATCCCCCACCACCCGGAACCGATCAACGCTGTGCGATACTTCTTCGCCGGATCAGCGCCGAAGATGTGAAGCGACGAGGCGGCAAAGGCTGCCGTGCTGGCAGAAAGGAAATGGCGGCGGGAAGTCATGGTGGAGGACGATGAAAGCATGTGAGGCAAGAAAACGCCATCAGTTCGAGCGGCTTGCGCAAAATGGCAAAGTCCGATAGCTTCGCTCCATGAGCACGATCACCGCAATCCTCGAACCCCACGCCGACGGCACCCTGCACCTGCCGCTGCCCGCCAATTTGCGGCGAGGCCGTGTGCGTGTGGTCGCCAGTCTGACGGTGGATGACGGAAGCACGGCCATGACCAGCAAAGAAACTCCGCTGCAAGCGCTGAAAGAGCTGCGCAAGCTCGGAGGACTGCGTCATGTGATTCCTGATCCCGTGGCCTGGCAGAAGGAGCAACGTTAGGAACGCCAACTGCACGGTTTACAATTTTAGAAATTACACACTGCCCGAACTCCAGGTCTAGCCCATGTCAATTATGCAACGCTACATTATTATACTGCTTGCCCTGTCTCACAGCTCTATGTGTTGGGCCAATCTTGGAGCTTCTCCTGATGAGTGTGTGCTGGTCTATGGTGCAGCAAAGTCTACCAAGGAAGAAAGTGATGGGATCAGTCGAGGATATCAGCCGTCATTCTCTGGTTTTGGCGGCGCAATAGTTCTTGCAGCATTCAAGAATGACAAAGTTGTTTCGCTGCGCTACACGATTTCAAATCAGTCAGATTTCACGCCAGACCAGTTCGCGTTTCTAGCCACTTTGAACGAACTCGGGTTGAAGAAAAAATTCGTGAAAGTGGGTTTCTCCCCAGATCGCACTAAGTTCATTTGGGCGACCGAGGACAACACGGCATACATGATTGTTCATCAGAAACAAGCGGTGATGGATCTGATGACACAAGCTGAGGCTATCAGCCTTATCAAGCAACTCCCCAACAAACCTACTGAATCTCCCAAATCATCGGAGGCCGAACCATCTCATTTTAAAGTGGTGAAGTTACCACAAGGAATCACCATGGAGTTGCCAAAATCTTGGTGGCTAATTGGCAAGGATTTGAACGAAGTGATGGAAACTACGGCTCAAGCGGCCTTAGATCTCTCTGGCATCGAAATACTTCCAGGAACAAATACACAGTTAATAACCGCGAATTCCATGCCCAGAACTACCTATGCATCTGCACGGGTTACATTTTCAACCCCGCCAATAGGCACACCTGAAGAGGTGGCAGGTCTTAGTCCTTCAGATCTTAAAGAGATGGGTGAGCAAACTCATAATCTCATGAAACGCCTAGCCAATAAAGAGGGAAACGAGATACTCGAATTCTATGGCTGCACCTTGGTAACTGTGGGTGGCAGTCCTGCGATTTTAAACCGTTATAGGCGCACTGGTCCACACGGAAATGTTTTAGTTTGGGCGTACCAGATTGCCCGACCGGTTGGAACAGTTAATTTGACAATGGCATATCGAGAAGCCGAGGCTGCCTTGTGGAAATTGATTCTCGAGCGAATTGAAAAGTCAGTCAAATTCGAGAACTGATCGCGAAGAAACTGTGGTGGGTAAATAAAGCATGATGTCGCTCACACAATGGCAAGGACCGCCATTATGACGCCAGTCACTCCGCAAATTCCTGAGAGCCATGCAAGGATTTCACAAGAGCGATATTTATCCGGCCTTTTTGCTTCACGGTTGAGAAACTCCAGCCAGTCAGTCTCTCGGCGATACAGTTTATCAACATCTCGGCGGAATTTTATAAAATGATTTTCTTCCCAATAGAGCAGAAAAACACCAAACAATATTATTAACACAAGCCCGAGCGAGAAGGCTCCGAGTCCGATCTTCAAATAGCACGACGGCCCTTTTGAAGCTGCATAGCTGAGCATGCCAGCAATCCCTCCACCGTGGACTGCGAATAACCAATTCACTATTTGGCTCTGGGCTTGAAGAATGAATTCCCATTTCTTACGCCATATGGTTTCAATGTGCTCGTGTTGCTCAGGTTCAAGTAGAGGCATGATTTTGATGTTTTAAGGTTTCTGTGCTCCTGCTAAAAGTATAGTGGTGTGAATTGGCGCATTCATTCGTTTTGATTTCAGCATGTTCACAGCTCCACCTGCTGATTCAACACCGCCACCTCCACGCTGCCTTCGACGTGCTTGGCATCGAGCTCGGCTTTGAGGGCGCTGGAGCGTTCGGGTTCGCCGTGGACGAGAAAGACGCGGCTCTTCGGGCCCTTCACGCGGTCAAACCAGCCGAGGAGTTCGTCGTGGTCGGCGTGGCCGGAGAAGGAGTCGAGGATTTCGATGTCGGTATTCACCTGGAACTCGTCGCCGAGGATGTTCACGTGCTGGTGGCCTTCCCGCAGCTTCCAGCCGAGGGTGTTTTCGGCGCAGTAGCCGACGAAGAGGAGGATGTTGCGCTCGTTTTCGACGTTGTTGCGGAGGTGATGCAAAATGCGGCCAGACTCGGCCATGCCGGAGGCGGAGATGATGATGGCGGCGCCTTTGAGGCGATTGAGGCTCTTGGATTCATCGACGCTGCGCACGAGTTGCAGTCCCTCGAAGCCGAAGGGGTCGTTGCGCATGAAGATGGCGTCGCGCACGGTGGGTTTGAGGTCGTCGATGTGCAGGCGGAAGATTTCCGTGGCTTTCACGGCCAGCGGACTGTCCACAAAAGTGGGAATCGGAGGGAAGCACTTCTCATGGCGCAACTGATCGAGCGTGAAGAGAAGCTGCTGCGTGCGCTCCACGGCGAAGGCGGGGATGATGAGCTTCCCACGCTGCTGCAAGATGCGGCGGATGATCTGGCAGAGGTGCTCGCTGGCATTCGTGGCCAGTTCGTGATGCCGCCCGCCATAGGTGCTCTCCATGATGACGTAGTCGATGTTTTCGCAGGGCTCGGCGTCGATGAGCAGATCGTTGTCAGGCCTGCCGATGTCGCCGGAGAAGAGCAGGCGTGACTTCTTGCCCGTCTGCTTGTCGTCGATGTCCAGAATGACCTGCGCAGAGCCGAGCACGTGCCCGGCGTCGATGAAGGTCATTTTCACGCCCTCGGCGATAATCATCGGGCGATGGTAGCCCACGGAAACAAACTGCCGCATGCACTTCTCCGTATCGGCCATGGTGTAGCTGGCTTCGAGCAGAGGCAGCTTGTCCTGCTTGCGGTGGCGGTTGAGCCATTTGATGTCGCTCTCGTGAATGTGCGCCGCGTCTGGCAGCATGATGCTGCATAAGTCACGCGTGGCCGGTGTGGCGAAGATGTTGCCGCTGAAGCCGCGCTTGCAGAGATGCGGCAGATTGCCGCTGTGGTCGATGTGCGCGTGGGAGAGCACCACCACGTCGATCTTCGCTGGATCGAAGGGGAAATCGCGATTGCGCTCGAAGGCCTCATGACGTCGGCCCTGATAGAGGCCGCAGTCGAGCAGGATGCGCTGGCCGTTGACCTCAATGAGATGTTTGGAGCCGGTGGTGGTGCCAGCGGCACCGTGGAAGGAGATTTTCATGGTTGTATGGATAGGAACCCGAAATGCTTCGAATACGCAAGCCACAAGCACGTGGCGTTTGAAAAGAAGAAGGATCGTGGCAGGAATGCTCGTCTTAAAAGCAACCCATGCGCACTCTTCTCTTCCTCGCCCTATTTATTCAATCAGTCACCGCCGCCGAGTGGACCATCTCCACCTTTGCCGGCACCGGCGTCAAAGGCGGCAGCGGTGACGGCGGACCTGCCACCGCCGCGCAGATCGACAATCCCTTTGGCCTTGTGCGCGGTCCTGATGGCGCGATCTGGTTCTGCGAATACACCGGCCAGCGCATCCGTCGTGTCGCGCCCGATGGCACGATCAGCACCATCGCAGGCACCGGCAAAGTGGGCTACACCGGTGATGGCGGTCCAGCATTGGAAGCCACCTTCAATCTGCCACACGAACTGCGCTTCGATGCGAAGGGCGATGTCTATATCGTGGACATGGTCAACAATGCCGTGCGCAAGATCGACCTGAAGACCAAGATCATCACCACCATCGCAGGCAACGGCAAGCCCGGCTACAGCGGTGATGGAGGTCCAGCGAAAGACGCGCAGTTCAAGCAGCCGCACAGCATTCAGTTCGGACCTGACGGCAGTCTTTACGTCTGCGACATCGGCAACAATGTGATCCGCAAGATCGACATGAAGACCGGTATGATCAGCACCTTTGCCGGCACTGGCAAACCTGGTGTGACGCCGGATGGCGCTCCGATTGCAGGCACGCCGCTCAAAGGACCGCGCTCGATGGATTTCGATAAGCAGGGCAATCTTTGGATCGTGACGCGTGAGGGTAATCAAGTTCTCAAGTTCGACCTGAAGGCGGGGAAAATCATCCACATCGCTGGAACGGGAGCCAAGGGGTTCACCGGCAACGGCGGCCCTGCGAAGGAAGCGACGCTGAGCGGGCCGAAGGGCATCTCGATTGATGCCGAAGGCAACGCCTGGCTCGCCGATTGCGAGAGTCACAGCATCCGCATGGTGAACATGAAAACGGGCAACCTGGAACTCATCGCCGGACTCAATCAAAAAGGCGACGGCCCGGATGGCGACCCGCTGCAATGCAAGATGGCCCGCCCTCACGGAGTCTTCTGCGATGCTGACGGCACGGTCTTCATCGGCGACAGCGAATCACATCGTGTGCGGCTGCTGAAGAAGAAATGAGGCTTTAGGCTCGTTGCAAAGCCGCGATCTCAACATTTGCCTGGCGCAATCGAGCGGAAATCTCGCGCGTCATTTCCTGCAGCAGCTGAATTTTGAGGGTGGGGCGCAGTTGATCGAGTGAATGAAACCACGCTCTGTTGATGACGATGCATTCAACACTCTCCAAGGCGACCACGTTGGCGGAGCGCGGTGAACCATCCAAAAAGGCCATTTCGCCCACGGCCATGCCTGCGGTCAGCACATCAACTCGTTTGCAGTCATTTTCGCCCACACTGATCTGGACCTCCACGGTGCCCTGGATCAGCACAAACATCTCGTCCGCGCTGTCGCCGGCTGAGATCAGGGTTTCGCTACCCGAATAGCGGCGAATTTGAAGCTGCTCGGTGATAAAGTCGAGGTCTTCGACCGTGCAGGTGCGGAACAGTGAGCAGGATCGTAGTGACAAGGGCGTTTCCGGCCGCCAGGAGGAACCAATGACATTCAGCAGTAGAGCGTCTTCGCATGACTCCAATGCGGCGTCGAGAGTTGCAAAAATCTGGTCGGATGGAATGCCGATGCCGCGCAGTAAAGTCGTCGTTTTGCCAGGCTGACAGAAGGCGATGTTGACGCCCTGCTCGGCCAAGCGCGTGCTGAGGTTGGCCAGCAGAATGAAGCTGACCGAATTGGCGCTGACGACCGCACGCAGGTCAAAGATGAGGTGCTTGCTACCTTCATCGGCGAGCTTGGCTGCCTGCCGGATCACCGGCTCAATCGTGGAAAATGTGAGGCCGCCTTGCAACTCGATAACCTGAATACTGGGGCCATGCTCACGCAGCAGTTCACGAGTCGCGGGCGGTAGTCTGCGGCGTGCCACCACTTCGCCGCCTTGATAGGCCAGACGCACTGCCGAGAGGGGAGTCGCAGTGGGATTGAGCATGTGCAGCGCGAGTTCTCGCGACATGTCCATGCAGACCTTGATGCCGCGGAAGCTGTTGCCCTGGGAATCCAACGGCGGTGAAAAGACACCGATGCCCAACTGTCCGGGGAGCACGGCGATGATGCCGCCGCCCACACCGCTCTTGGCTGGCAAGCCGACGCGGTAAATCCATTCGCCGGACCAGTCATACATGCCGCAGGTGGCCATGACGCCGAGTACATTGTCCACATAATCAGCGTTTATCGCGCGTTTGCGGGTCACTGGATTGATGCCTTGATTGGCCAGGGTCGCAGCCATGACTGCCAAATCATGGCAGGTGACCTCCAAGGAGCATTGCTGGAAGTAGGTTTCGAGTGTCTCGTCCGGGTCTTCGTCCAGAATGCCGAAGTTTCTCAGAAGCCAGCCGATGGCGCGATTACGATGGCCCGTTTGGCTTTCACTTTCATAGACCGACCGGTTGACCTCTAGGTCCCGCCCGGCGAAGCCGCTCAGATATTCCACCACCCGGTCGATGCGGCTTTTGTCATCCTTTTTCAATATCTGCCCGCAGGTGGCGATGGCCCCGGCGTTGATCATTGGATTGAAGGGTGCGCCGGTGCCTTCCTTGAGGCTGATGGCATTAAATGCTTCGCCCGATGGCTCCACACCGATGCGTGACAGCACATGCTCCTCCCCGCGATCCTCTAAAGCTAGGCCATAGACGAGCGCCTTGGACATGGATTGAATGGTGAACGCCTGTCGGGTATCACCGACCTCATAAACATGCCCGTCACGCGTGGCGATGCAGATGCCAAAATGACGCGGGTCAGCCTTGGCTAATTCAGGGATATAATCCGCCACATGACCGTCCATGACGGAGGCGTAGCGTGAATACAGTTGTTCCAAATACTCTTGGATGGGTGAGAGCATGGCATCCGTGAAAGCATGTGGCATGCCGATTGAGCGGATTTTCTTCAATCACAGCTTCAGATCGCCACGAAAGATTTCGCAACATCGCCTTCTAGCCATGTGTATGGCATAGTCTTCCAACACTTCCCATGACACTCTTTCGCTCCAGTCTGCTTTCACTCCTGCTGCCATTCATCGCCCACGCTGATCAAATCGTTCTCGTGGCCGGAGGAACGCAGGACGCCGTGGACATCCAGGCAACCGATGCCAAGCTCAAGGAGCCGTTTGGCACTGCCTTCGATAATGGCGGGCACATGTGGATCGTGGAAATGGTCTCGGGCAATCGTTTGCTCGAAGTCGATGGCGGCGGGGTGATCCAGCATGTGGCCGGACAACTGACGCCCGGTGACAGCGGTGATGGTGGTCAGGCCATTCGTGCGCAATTCAATGGCCCGCATAATTTAGCAATCTTGCCCGATGGCAAAGTGCTCATCGGTGACACCTGGAATGGCCGTGTGCGTGTGGTGGATGTGAAAGCGCGCATTGTTTCGACACTTGAAGGTTGGCAGGCACCTCCGGGGAAGGCCAAGGGCAACGGTCCCTATTGCATCACGCTGAACTTTGAAGGCACGAAGCTCTACATTGCCAATCTGCTGCAAGTGATTGAACTCGATCTCGCCACCCACCAGAGCAAGGTGATCGCTGGCAACGGCAAGAAGGGCAAGCCGGAGGATGGGGCTGTCGCCGTCGATGCGCCGCTCTCCGATCCGCGTGCCGTGGCTCCAGATCGTCAGGGCAATGTTTACATCCTCGAACGCGGCGGCAATGCGCTGCGTGTCGTTGATAAAGGCGGTCACATCCGCACCGTCGTCAACGCCAGCGGTAAACAAGGGCGCACCGGCGATGGTGGACCAGCACTCGAAGCCACGATGAGTGGCCCGAAGCACCTCTGCGTGGACAAGGATGACAGCGTCATCATTGCCGATGCGGAAAGCCATCTCGTGCGCCGCTACGTTCCTAGCACGGGGCAGATGGAACGCATCGCTGGCACGGGCAAGCAAGGCAGCGCTGGTCTGGATGGCGATCCTAAGCAATGCCAGCTCTCCCGTCCCCATGGCGTCACCATTCATCCTGAGTCAGGTCATCTTTACATCACCGACAGCTACAACAACCGCGTGCTGAAGATCGTGAAACAATGAGAGTAGGATGGGTGTGGCGGTAGCCCGCCCGTCTTATTTCGGCGGCAAAATGGCCCAGCAAGCATCTAAGAAGTCGGGCGGTGCTGTGAAGTGAATCAAGAAGTATGGCATGCTAAGGGCACAGCACACACCCAACCTACATCAGCCTCTTCCGTCGCTCATTCCACCAGCCTAGCATTAGTGAGGCGGTAAACAGCGCCACAAAGATCAAGAACACCACCCAGATCGGCTGCGTCATGCCGATGAGTTGCTGCAAGGTTTGCTTGGGCAGTGGCACGGCATAAATCAGCATCAAGTGAACCACGTAGAGCAGCAGCGATTCACGGCCTACGAGCTGTAGCCAGCCGGTGGCGGTACTGACTCGATCCGCCAAAATGGCTACCCATACGGCAGCCATGATTACCCAGCCAAGACGCTCCATGAAAAACCCCGGCGCACCACCGTGCCAAAGCGAATACGGAGCGAAGGCCAGCAATGTCCCCAAGATGAAGATGCCAGGTAGCAATCGGTCCACGACTCCATCCCACAGGCTGCGTGTCAAAAATCCCGCGAGCCCGAAGCCGACCCAAGGAAAGACTGCGAATAATGAGCCTTGGCTGCGATTGAAATACTGGTCGATGAAGAGCACTCCTGTGCGCCAGTTCTCCGCTGATTTTTGCAAGCCGACAAAGAAAACGAGTAACACTAAAGCCGCCACATTGCGCCAGCGGCCGAAGCGTTCGGCCAGTAGCATCGACATACCGCTGATGGCGAGACAGTGGAGCACATCCACCTTGCAGGCTTCACGCCACGAATCAGCGGTGAATAGCGAGTGCCACGGCACATGCATTGCATAGCCAATGAGCAGCACCATCAGCAGGCGTTTGCACGCAGGCCATGCCGGTTTGGATTTTCTGGCCGTTACATGTGCCCGTACAAAGCCGGCAATCCAGAAAAACGCGGGCGCGATCAGGCCGTGGTAGTAGTTCAGCTCGTGAAACCAGGGTGTTTTTTGCACCTGCGCATCGACAAACGTGTGCGCTGAATGCGTCCAGATCATCCCAAGGACGGCAAGACCCCGAAAGAGATCGAGCCAGGCGAGGCGTTGCGTAGCGGCGGGCATGCGTGCGATATAAACAATCTTGGGCGTAATCACAAGATGACTCTCGCGCCGTCGTTTGGTATGCACTCATTCGCCAACCATGAAGCCAACCTCATTCCTGCTCCTCGCCCTCCTCACGTGCAGTTTAAATGCTGCCGAAGTCTTTGAAGCCGCGCTCGGTCGCGAGAAGGAGTTGCCCGGCGGTAAAGAAGCCGATGGAATTCTCGGCGACTTCGTTTTGCGTAGCGACAAGGTGGAGGCCGTCATCTCGCAGAACGCTGCCAATCGTCGTGCGAACATGAGCACCTTTTACGGTGAAGACGGCGTCACCCCAGGCTGTCTGTATGATTTGACCCTGCGTGGTGCAGCGAACGATCAACTCGTCATTTACGCCCCCTGCGGCCACGGGCCGGTGAGCTATGTGAAGATCGCGAACGTGAAGGAAGAGGGCAGTGCTGCGGTTGAATCAGTCACAACGGCCGCCAAGAACGGCGGTGTCTTCAAACGGCACGAATACCGCGTCAAAGACGGGGTGCAGGGCATCTTCATCACCACCGTGCTGCGCAACGAGACCGACCAACCGCAGAAGATCTTCACCAAAGATGATTTCACCCGATTTGAAAACACCGGCACGACCAGTGACGGCATCCGTTGGGTCGATGCGATCAATCCGGCACACAAAGGTGCCTACGCACTCGGCACGCTCAACGTCTCCGGCATTGAGAAGCTGGAAGACACGTTGGAACTGAAGCCCAAGCAAGAAGTCGTCATCTCGCGCTTCTTTGCAGTGGGAACCTCGCCTGCCCAGGCAGTGGGCGAAGTTCGCATGGCGAAAGGCGGTAAACTCGGTGCCGTCAATGGACAGATTGTGGATGCGAATGGAAAGGGTGTCTCCACCGCCACACTGCTGGTGCCGGATGGCAACAAGTCGATTCCTGGCCACACCGACGCCGAAGGCAAATTCAGCTTCAAACTGCTGCAAGGGCCCATCGAGCTACCAATCGAAGATTTAGGTCGAGCACAAGCAAAGGTTTCGTTTTCCGTGGCCGAAGGTAGCACGACTGCGCCTAAGGTGGCCTTGGGCAGTGCCTCACGCATCCGCTTCGACATCACCGACGAATCCGGTAAGCCGATTCCGTGCAAGGCGCACTTCGCGCCGCTCGACAAAGACGCGCCGAAGCTCGATCTCGGTCCGAAACACCGTGCGCATGGATGTGTGGATCAATACATGAGCGAGAATGGCAAATTCACCCAGCAGCTACCGCCTGGAAAATATCGCGTCATTGTGGTGCGCGGCCCAGAATATTCCCATCTCGAAAAAGAGATCACGGTCGAGCGAGGAAAGGAATTTGTCTTCAAAGGCACGCTCAAACGACTCGTCGATACGAAAGGCTGGATCAGCGCCGACTTCCATAATCACAGCACGCCGAGCGGTGACAACGTGTGCGACACGGACGGCCGCATCATCAACATCGCCGCCGAGCATCTCGAATTCACGCCAACGACGGAGCATAATCGCCTGTACGATTGGGAGCCGACGATCAAAGCGTTGGGCCTCGAATCCTTCATCAAGACGGTAAAGGGCATCGAGCTCACCGGCAGTCGCCAGCACTTCAACTCGTTCCCTTTTGAGCCTGATCCGCTCAAACAGGATGGAGGTGCACCAGTGTGGAATGATGACCCGCGCATCACGGCGCTGACGCTGCGTCGCTGGCAAGGTGAGCGTGCGGATCGCTGGATTCAGTTCAACCACCCCGACATGAGCAACATGTTTATTGACCGCGACAGCGATGGCATCGCCGATGGTGGTTTCGTCGGTGTTGGCGGCATGATTGATGGCTCCGAGGTGGAAAATGGCCCCGGCACCGACATCCTCGCTGATTCACCGTTTCATCTGAGCCGGCCAGCAGGATCGCTGGCGATGAAAGTGTCTCCTGTGCGTGAATTTGTGTGGCGCCAGTTATTAAACCAAGGTCTGCGCGTCACCGCCGTCGGTGTGGCAGATGCGCACTCGGTTTATGGGAACGGCGTCGGTTGCTGGCGCTGTTATTTGCCATCGAGTACCGATGAACCGGCCAAGATTGACTGGGCGGAACTCGCCCCGCATGCCAAAGGTGGCCACATTGTGCTCAGCACTGGCCCCTTCCTCGAAGTCACGACGCAAAACGGCAAAATCGCTGGTGACGATGATCGCAGTACCGGTGGCATTGATCTCAAGGTGCGCGTGCAATGCACTGACTGGATGGACATCGACCGCGTGCAGGTGCTGGTGAACAGCCGTCCCGATCCTAAGCTCAACTTCACTCGCAAAACGCATCCCAAGATGTTCAAGGATGGCGTCCTGAAATTCGATGAAAAAATTCATGTGCCGCTGCAGCACGACGCGCACCTCATCGTCGTGGCCATCGACGAGGACGGTGATGAAAAAATCTGCTACGGTACCAGCGATTACGCCAAGATGCGCCCCTGCGCCTACAACAACCCCATTTACGTCGATGCTGACGGCAACGGCTTCAAACCCAACGGCGACACACTCGGCTTTGATCTCCCCACGGGCGGCATCAAAATCGAGAAAGCACGTGAACAACTCATTCGTGCTGGTTTGATGCAGGAAGAGCCTAAACCAGCGGCTCCAAAACCATGACGAATGCCGAACTCCTCGAACAAGCCAAAGCTGCCGCGACGAAAGCGTATGCGCCGTATTCGCAGTTTCAGGTCGGTTGTGCGTTGCTGACGAGAGCGGGAAACATCTACACCGGCTGCAATGTGGAGAACGCGAGTTACGGGCTAACGATCTGTGCCGAGCGGAATACGATTTTCCATGCGGTGGCCAATGAAGGTCCAGGAATGAAGATCGCTTCGCTCGCGGTCATTGCCCTGGGCCAGGAGTTTCCACCCTGTGGGGCCTGTCGGCAGGTGATCGCGGAGTTCGCAGGCCCTGAAGTCGAAGTCTGGTTCCTGCGCGATGGAAAACCTTTCTCGATGACGATGGCGGAGTTGCTGCCAGCGAGCTTCAGGTTATGAATGCGCCCGCATGACACTTCCACCTTCTGTTTCTCTCAGCGAAGAACTCGCAGGTTATCCCATCCTCGACATTGAACATCCTGCCGTCATCGGCCGCATCGCTTTAAACGGTGCGCATGTGATGGAGTGGATTCCCGATGGTCACGACCCGGTGCTCTACATGAGCGCAGAGGCGCAATTTGAGCCGGGTAAACCCATTCGCGGCGGCATTCCGGTCTGTTGGCCTTGGTTTGGGCCGCATCCGACGGACACGAGCAAACCGGCCCACGGTTTTGTGCGCACGATGATCTGGGAGATCGATGCGGCACGTGAAACTGAAAAGGAAGTCGAGATCGTCCTCAAGCTGCAAGACTCTGCCGAAGCAAAGGCGCTGTGGCCACATGCCTTTACGGCACGGCTGCATGTGCGCCTAGGGGCCTCACTCGAAGTCACCCTCCAGACCATTAACACCGGCGATACCGCCTGGAGCATGACAGGAGCGCTGCACACTTACCTCAATGTTGAAGACGTGCGGAAAATCGCCATTCACGGTTTGCATGGCACGCAGTATGTCGAAGGCCGTCTCTCTTCCGACAAGCGTCCGCAGCATGGCACGATTGTCATCGACCAAGAAGTGGATCGTCTCTATGCCTCCGATGCCACGGTCATCGTGCATGATCCAAAGTGGGGACGTGAACTCGTCATCGAAAAGGCGGGCAGTCTGGCGACGGTGGTGTGGAATCCGTGGATTGAGAAATCCAAACGTCTCGCCGATCTGCCCGATGAGGCTTATCCCGAATTCCTTTGCATCGAGGCGGCCAATGCCGGTGAGGATGTGGTTACCATTCAGCCCGGTCATGAGCATCTGCTGATGCAGCGCATCGACGTGCGAAAGATTTGATCATTGAGTCAGAGTCATCAGCGGCGCTTCCCTTGACCTCGTGACTGGCCTCGCCATGTCTTAAGTCGTGTCGGACGGCCCTCCATTGATCGACCGCGTACGTTTGCGCTCCAACCAGTGGCGCAAACTGCGTTCGATTGTGCTCAATCTGGCCACAACGGACAGTTTTTACGGCACAAAAATTCGCGAATGGGAGCTGAAGGTGAGCCGGTTGAACCGTATCGAAGACTTCATCGCGCAGGTGCCGTTCACGACGAAAGCGGATATTCAGGCAGACCGAGCAGCGCATCCTCCCTTCGGCACCAATTTGACGCGAGCGATCCATCAATACACGCGCTTCTGCCAGACCAGCGGCACCAGCACGGGTGAGCCGATGGCCTGGGTGGACACGCCGGAGAGTTGGGAAGCGATGCTAAAATGCTGGCAGCGCGTGTTTGAGGCTGCTGGGTTGGTCAAAGGCCGCGACCGTATCTTCTTCGCGTTTTCCTTTGGGCCATTTCTTGGTTTCTGGACGGCGTATGAGGCGGCAGCGAAGGATTTTCTCGTTATCCCTGCCGGTGGTTTGTCCAGTCAGGCACGGCTGGAAGCGATGGCACGCTATGGCGCGACGGTGCTCTGTTGCACACCGACGTATGCGCTGCGTCTAGGCGAATTGATTGGTGAAAGCTCCGGCGTGGAACGCATGAGCCTGCGCATCAATAAGATCATCGTGGCGGGCGAGACGGGCGGCAGTGTGCCGGAGGTGCGCAAGCGTCTCGAAAAGCTCTGGGATGCGCGCGTGTTCGATCATCACGGCATGACGGAAGTCGGTCCTGTGAGCTATGAGTCCGAGGATATGCCACGCTGCTTGATCGTAATGGAAGAGGCTTATCTCGCAGAGATTGTGGATCCGAAAACGGGTGAGGAAGTGCCGGATGGTGAATGCGGTGAACTGATTCTGACCACGCTCGACCGCACTGCCTGTCCATTGTTGCGTTACCGCACTGGTGATTGGGTGAAGAAGAAACTACACCGTGGCCGCTTGGTGCTAGAAGGCGGTATTATGAGCCGCGTGGATGACATGGTCGTCGTGCGCGGTGTGAATGTGTATCCCAGCGCCATCGAAGCCGTGGTGCGTGAGTTTCCCGAGGTCATCGAATTTATGGTGGAGCAACGCAAGGTCGATGCGATGGACGAGATCGAGCTGCTAGTCGAGATGGACGGCAATGTGGCAAAACCGTTGCTCAAGCGCATTGAAACCAAGCTGCGCGACACGTTTTCTCTGCGCATTCCAGTGAAACTGGCCGAACCTCAAAGCCTGCCGCGGCATGAGTTCAAAGCCAAACGCTGGCGACTAGTCACCGCAGCCTGACTCCAACCATGCCTCTCATCGAACTTACCAACCTCTCAAAGTCCTACACCGATCCGGGCAGCGGTGCGCGTGTGCCAGTGCTACGCGGTGTTAATCTGAAAATCGAAGCGGGGGAGTCACTGGCCATTGTCGGCCCCTCTGGCTGCGGAAAGAGCACGCTGTTGAATATTCTCGGAACGCTGGATACACCGGACGAGGGTGAAATCACCTTCGATGGCGAATCGCTAAAGCAAAGCACGCCAAAACAACTCGCTGCCGTGCGCAGCGAAAAGATCGGCTTCATCTTCCAGCTTCATCACTTAATGCCGCAGTGTTCCGTGCTGGAAAATGTACTGCTGCCCAGGCTGGCATTGAAATCGCCTTCCATCCTCTCACTTCAGCGAGCGGAGACGATGCTGGAGCAGGTGGGACTGAAAGACCGCATGAGTTGGAAGCCTGCGCAGCTTTCTGGCGGAGAACGGCAGCGTGTGGCGTTTGTGCGTGCGCTGATCAATCAACCGCGACTGATTCTCGCAGACGAACCGACCGGAGCCCTCGATGAAGCCAATGCTGTTGTATTGACGGAATTGCTGCTGGAGTTGCAGAAGTCCAACGGTGTCACTTTGGTGATGGTCACACATCATCGCGAGCAGGCGGAATGCATGGGCCGTGTGTTGACGATTCACGAAGGCGTCCTGACATGAAACTCAAGGATTACGTCCTCCAGTCCGCACGTTATTATTGGCGCGGCCATCTAGGACTGTTGTTTGGCACGTTCCTAGCCGCCACGATTCTTACTGGCTCCATGCTCGTTGGTGATTCGGTGCGTGCGAGCCTGCGTCGCGTTGCCGCTTTGCGTTTGGGTAAGATCGAAGGCGGTGTGATCGGCGGTGAACGCTGGTTCACGGAAAATCTGGCGCGCAAAACGAAGACGGTGCCGGTCATCATCGCCACGGGATCCGCAAGTGCAGCGAACGGCAAGGTGCGCGTGAATGGTGCGCAGGTGCTTGGGGTGGACGAAGGATTCTGGAAGCTCAGCACCAGCGGGAAAGCTCTCGCATTCGATAAATCATCGGCCGCCATCAATGAACCACTGGCACGCAAACTCGGTGTTAAGGTCGGCGACACAGTGCTCGTGCGATTGGAGCGTCCGAGCGCCATTTCCCGCGATGCGCCGCTCTCTGGCAGCACGAACCAGGATGTTTCACTGCGGCGCACGGTTGGGGCAATTTTGAGCGCGGAGGATTTTGGTGCCTTTCAACTCACTGCATCGCAGGTGCCGCCAGATTCGGTGTTTGTGCATCTTGCCGACCTGCAAAAGCAGCTCGATATGGATGGGCGGGTGAATGCCATCCTCAGCACGCAGTTTGCGCCGTTGCGCGCACGCTTGGAAGAGCAGCGCACGCTGGAAGATTTCGCGCTCCAGCTCAAACACATCGATGGAGCGCAGAAGGAATGGGAGATCAGCACCAGTCGTGTGTTTCTGGATCGGAGCCTGGCGGAAAACCTATGGCTGATCAAAGGCGCACGTGGGGTGATGACTTATCTCGTTAACGGCATCACTTCTGCCAATGGAGCGACGCCGTATTCGATGATCACCGGGGTGGATCGTGGTCATGACAATGAAATCACCATTACGCAGTGGTTAGCGGATGATCACAAACTCGCTGTGGGTGATGAGCTGAAGCTGCAATACTTCATCGTCGGTCTCGGACGTGAATTGAAGCAACAGAGCGCGAGTTTCAAAGTGGCGGGCATTCTGCCGATGACGGACTCGAAGGTTAGCAAGGCATGGACGCCGGAGTTTCCGGGTGTTTCGGACGTGGACAACTGCCGCGACTGGGAGCCCGGCATCCCGATGGACATGAAGGCCATTCGTGACAAGGACGAGGACTACTGGGATGAGTTCAAGGGCACCCCGAAAGGTTTTATCAGTCTCGCCGCCGGTCAAAAGCTGTGGAGCAATCGTTTCGGCAATCTCACGGCCATTCGTATTCCCGATAATGGGCAGACCAAAGAGGCCTTGAGCAATGCGCTCGTGCTGCGGCTGAATCTTGCCGACATCGGCCTCATACCACGGAATTTCAAAGGCGAGGCCGGTGCTGCGGCCCAAGGCAGTGTGGATTTCGGTGGTTTGTTCATCGGACTTAGCTTGTTCCTGATCGTGGCAGCGCTGGTGTTCGCTGCGCTGCTGTTTTTGTTCACATTGGAGCGACGGGCGTCGCAGATCGGCCTGCTCATGGCCGTGGGATGGACGAAGGCAATGGTGCGTCGCGTGTGGCTCATGGAAGCAGGCGTTATCGCCATCGTCGGTGTGCTGCTCGGCGTGTTTGGCGGGGTGATTTATACGAAATCAGCACTGCATGGCCTCTCCGCCGTGTGGAGCGGTGCCACACAAGGATTGCCTCTGATGTTTGATGCGAGCTTCGGCACGATTTTTGGCGCGGCAATCGGTACGCTTGTGGTGGTGCTGGCAACGCTGTGGTGGGCTAGCCGAACAATCTTCAAAACAGCAACGCGTGATCTGCTAGCTGGCTCTTGGAGCGCCGATGCTGCTCCGGTGCTCAAAAAAGCGCGGGTGAAATGGATTCCGCTGCTCTCAGGAATCGCCCTGGTAATGCTCATTGCGGCCTTGTTCGTGAAAAATCCCGCAGCCGTGGCCGGTATGTTCTTCGGCTCGGGTATGCTACTCATGATCGCGGGTCTGCTTTATCTTCGCAGCTGGATGCGGCGTGATAGCGGTGCACTGGCGCGCACGCTTTGGCAGATCGGCTCGCGTAACATCTCGCGACGCCCTTCACGCAGTCTGGCGGTAATCGGCATGATGGCGGGCGGCATCTTCCTCGTGGTGGCGGTGAACGCCTTCCGCATGAGTGCGGGAGATGAAACCAAGCGTGACTCTGGCACGGGTGGTTTTGCGCTCATCGGTGAATCTTCATTGCCTATCTATGAGGATCTGAATTCGAAGACGGGCTGGGATGCCTTTGGTCTGGATGAAAAGCTCATGCCGCAAGTCCGCGTGGTGCCTTTTCGTGTGAAGGAAGGCGATGACGCGAGTTGTTTGAACCTGAACCGTGCGCAGAAGCCGGTGCTCGTGGGCGTTGATCCGACGAAGCTGGCCGGTTCGTTCGCGTTTGCTTCGGGCTCGTGGGACAAACTCAACGATGCTTCGTTTGTGTCTGCCATTGCCGATCAAGCGACAGCGATGTGGGGTCTTGGCAAAGGTGTCGGAGACACGCTCGACTATCAGGACAGTGCCGGTAATACGTTTCAGGTGAAGATCGTCGGCCTGCTGGCCGGTTCGGTGCTGCAGGGCAAGATGATCATCAATGAGCAGGCCTTTCTGGCAAAGTATCCTGATGCGGCGGGTTATCGCTTCTTCTTGTTGGATGCCAAGCCGGAGCATGCCGCTGAAATCGCCGCGCATCTAACGCGACAGCTTGAGCAGCGTGGTCTCGCGCTGGAACCGGCGCGGCAGCGGCTGGAGGTGTTTCTGAGCGTACAGAATACCTACATCGGTATCTTCACGGTGCTGGGTGGCTTGGGCGTGCTGCTGGGCACCGCAGGCATTGGCGTGCTGATCGCACGCCATGTGCTGGAGCGGCGCGGTGAGCTGGGACTCATGCAGGCGCTCGGATTCCAAGTCGGATCGCTGCGCGCAATGATTCTTGGTGAGCACAGCGTGCTGCTGGTGCTGGGCGTCATTCTCGGTGTCGCCACGGCATCGTTAGCGGTCATTCCGCGTTTGATCGAAAGCGGTGGCGGCGTGCCGGTGGCGTTTCTTGGCAAACTAATCGTTGCCGTGCTCGGCTTTGGCCTTGGGGTCTGTGTGATCGCTGTTGCGATAGCAGTGCGCGGAAAGTTGACCGAAGCTATTCGGCGGGAGTAGCGACAAACAAGCCGTGCTGTTCAGTTCTTGAACAACCGCTTGAAGAAACGTCCCACTTCGAGCCCAGTGTCACCGGTCCATTCCCAAGCACGGCGAGCGCCTTGTTTCACGTCGTCGGCAACACGTTCACCAGGAGTCGCGGCATCATTGACCGGCACTCCAAGGGTGTTGCTGGCAAGGCCGTTGCTCCATTGCTGGTGAATGACAGCGCCGGTTTCGGCTGAAACGACGATAAAGCCTACTTCGGCACCGTTGCTGTCCAGTAGCGCCATGCCCCATTCAGGCGCACCAGTGGTGGCGTTGGCGGCGAGCTGATACTGCACGCTGACGAAGTTCGTTTTAGCCAGTGCGGCGTTCTGTTGCGCCACTTTACGAGCCTCAGCGGAGCGAAGGGTTACACGATTGAAGGTGATAGACTGGGGCGGCACGCGTTGCAGCAGTTTGGCACCCGCGCCATCAGCATTCGGGGCCCAACCACGCTCGTTTTTGGTGATTTTGGCGCGGACCAGTTCGTCTTTGCGAAAAGGATCGCGGGCATAGACGGTCCACTGATTCGGCTCGGCAGCGCTGGGTGCGGACTGGAGCAACACGATGCCCTCGGAGGTCGAGGCACCATATTCCTGGTCGATGATCGTAGCGATTTCAGGGTTGGCGTGAACGAGTGTGACGATGGAGATAAAGAGGCCGAACAAGAGTGTCGATTTCATAAGCGAGAACGGTTGGAGTTGAGAGAATGCGAAGCTGTTCAATTGCGGCTGCGAAGTTTGGATAGCAGACGCAAAATTTCGAGGTAGAGCCAGACGAGGGTTACGAGTAGGCCAAAGGCGGCATACCATTCCATGAACTTCGGCGCACCGGCAGCACAGCCGTTTTCGATGAAATCGAAGTCGAGCACAAGGTTGAGCGCGGCGATGACGACCACGAAGCCGGAGAAGGCGATGCCGACCCAGCCATTGCCGAACAGGCCGGGAATCTGGACGCCGAACATGCCGAGCACCCAAGTCGCGAGGTAGAAGATCGCGATGCCTGCGGTGGCGGCGAAGATGCCGAGCTTGAAGTTCTCCGTCGCTTTGATGATGCCGGTCGAATAGGCAGCGAGCAGCGCAAACAGGATGCCGCAGGTCAGCAGGACGGCGGTGAGCACGATGCCGTGGAAGCTGGCTTCAAAGATGGACGAAATCAGGCCAACGAAAACACCATTGGTGATGGCATAGATCGGAGCCAGCAGCGGTGCCGTTTTAGGCACGAAGGAGATGATGAGCGCCAATGCAAAAGGAGCGATCCAGCCAAAGGTCATCGCGGATCCGAACCAAGCTGGCGGATGATCGCCAGTGATGAGCTTCCAGCTCCAGCTGGCCGCCGTGATGAGCAGCAAGGTGAGAATGGCTGTTTTGAGAACGGTGCCGTTGAGAGTCATCACGCCATCGGCAGCGTTGCCGGTACGGGATTTCTCGAAGACGTGGTCGCTGAGCGTGGGATTGGAGGTGCGCATAGTGTGGATGGCTAATTTCACCGTCAGATTAGAGGACGGCTGTGGGGTTGGTCAATCCACCTCTTTAGCACAATTGACCCGCGCTTCGCACTCAGCACACCGGATCCGCCACCGCATGATGCTGCATGGCGGCTTTGACAAAGCCGTGGAAGAGCGGGTGCGGGTTGTTCGGCTTCGAGAGGAACTCGGGATGGAACTGGCAGGCGACGAAGTAGGGGTGCGCGGGCAGTTCGATGATCTCGGCGAGATCGCCCTTCGGCGAGGTGCCGGAGATGAGCATGCCTTTGCCTTCCATGAGTTCTTTGTAGTCAGAATTGAACTCGTAGCGATGGCGATGGCGCTCGGTGATGGTGGCGCTGTGATACAGCTCGAAGGCCTTGCTGCCGGGAACAAGGTCGGTGACCCAAGAGCCTAGGCGCATGGTGCCGCCGAGCTGCTTCACCTTCTTCTGCTCTTCCATGAGGCTGATGACGGGATGCGGTGTGGCTTTGTCGAACTCGGTGCTGGTGGCGTCCTTCAAGCCGCAGACGTTGCGGGCGAACTCGATGACTGCGATCTGCATGCCAAGGCAGACACCGAAGTAAGGGATGCCTTTCTCACGGGCGTAACGTGCCGCAGTGATTTTGCCCTCGGTGCCACGATCGCCGAAGCCACCGGGAATGAGGATGCCCTGCAGGCCGGTGAGGTAGAGCTCGGGGCCGGCTTTCTCGATGCTCTCGGCATCGATGCGGACGATGTCCACCTTGCAATCATGCGCGGCTCCGGCATGCGTGAGGGATTCGTAGATGCTCTTGTAGGCGTCTTGCAGTTCGATGTATTTGCCGACGACCCCGATGCGGACGTGGTGCGTGGGATGGATGACGCGCTGCACAAAACTGCGCCAGCGGGTGAGATCGGGCTGCGGCGTGGTGAGGTTCAGCAAGCGGCAGACGTTGTCGTCGAGGCGTTCCTCGTGCAGTTTCAAGGGCACCTCATAGATGGTGTGTTTGACGTCACGGACTTCGACGACGGCTTCGATGGGCACGTTGCCAAAGAGGGAGATTTTCTCGCGCACGTCGAGGTCGAGCGGGTGCTCGGTGCGGCAGAGGATGATGTGCGGGGCGATACCGATCTCGCGCAGCTTCGCGATGCTCTGCTGCGTGGGTTTTGTCTTCAGCTCCTGCGCGGCCTTGATGTAGGGCACGAGCGTGGCGTGGATGAAGAGTACATTTCCGACACCGACTTCGTGGCCGAACTGACGAATGGCTTCGAGGAAGGGCAGGCCCTCGATGTCGCCGACGGTGCCGCCGATTTCGGTGATGATCACATCGCCGCCCATTTTCTCGGCGACTTCGTGCATGCGGGCTTTGATCTCATTCGTGACGTGTGGGATCACCTGCACGGTGCGGCCCTGGTATTTGCCGGCGCGTTCTTTGTCGAGAACGCTCTGGTAAACCTGACCCGAGGTGAGGTTGTTGAGCTTGGAGAGATTCGTATGCGTGAAGCGCTCGTAGTGACCTAGATCGAGGTCGGTTTCTGCGCCATCGTCGAGCACATAGACTTCGCCGTGCTCGTAGGGATTCATCGTGCCGGGGTCGATGTTCAGATACGGGTCAAACTTCTGCATGATGACCCGCAAGCCACGGAGTTCGAGCAGGGTGCCGAGGGAAGAGGCGGCCAGGCCTTTGCCGAGTGAGCTAACGACGCCGCCGGTGACAAAAATGTATTTCATGATGGTTCTCGGTTCGCGGTTCTGGGTTCGCAGTTCAAGAGGAATGTTGCTGGAGATGCTTTTCGATGGCGGCGGCCTGCTCGGGAGTGTCCACACCGGGAGAAAGCTCATCGGTCAGCACCACACGGATGCGGGAGCCGTTTTCGAGGGCGCGGAGCTGCTCCAGCGACTCGGTTTGCTCCAACCGCGAAGGCGGCCAGGCGACAAACTGGAAGAGGAAGCTGCGCTGGAAGCCATAGATGCCCAGGTGGCGGTAGCTGCGCGGCCAGGCCTCGGGATTGCGCACAAAAGGCAGCGGTGAGCGCGAGAAATAGAGCGCGTCGCCATGCGTGTCGAAGATGACCTTCACCACGTTTGCATCGTTGATCTGCGCTGGGTCGTGAATCGGTGCTGCGGCGGTGATCATTTTGACGCTGGCATCGTCGCGCATGGTACAGGCCAGTTCGTCGATCAGGGCAGGGGAGATCAGCGGCTCATCGCCTTGCACATTGATAATGATGCGATGGTCCGGGAATGAATTAGCGGCCTCCGCGATGCGATCCGTGCCGCTGGGATGATCGGGCGAGGTCAAAACGGCCTTTGCACCGAAACTGGCCGCTGCTTCCGCGATGCGGGCGTCATCCGTGGCGATGATGATGTCGTCGATCTGCTTGCAGTCCTGACAGCGTTCCCAGACGTGCTGAACCAGTGGTTTTCCGGCGATGAGGTGGAGCGGCTTACCTGGGAAGCGGGTGGAACCCCAGCGGGCAGGTATGGCGACGAGTGTGCGGGAGGAATCGGTGGTTGCCAAAGTAGTGACGAACAGGTTCACCTGAGATGAAGCGGGCGTGAGTATGATGCAAGGGCGAATTGGCTGCTTGGTTGGGTGGCCAGCACCACATCCAAAAGTGCAATCGGCGTCCCGAATCACTTCGGGACGCCGATAAAGACGACCATTGAGGAAGCCAATTTCTAGATATGAGACAAGCCGGCAGTGGCCGCTTACTTGACGTGCGCGGAGACGAGCTTGGTCATCTCAAACATGGTCACCTGGCTCTTGCCACCAAAGACGGCCTTCAGCGCTTCGTCGGCGTTGATGTTGGTCTTCTTGGTCTGATCCTGCAGGCCGTTCTTCTTGATGTATTCCCAGAGCTTCTTGGTCATTTCACCACGGGAGAGCGGCGTGGAACCGATCACCTTCGCGAGGAGCTCATCCGGCTGTACGGGCTTCGAGAGGGCGGGGTTCAGTTTGCGGGCGGGTTTTGGAGTAGTTGGGTCGGACATAGAGGGAAGATGTTGGCGGCTGACGGGCTTTGGGTCAACCCCGGATGCTTTGGTGGCTTTGACGCGGTGAAAGGACGAAGGCCGAATCAATGTCGTTAAGTTAGGCGATTTATTGGCAAGGGAATGGGGGCAAAGGAATGAATCCAGCCCATGTCATGGGGTGCTTTATTCCCTTGCCCCCATTCCTTTGCCATTCCTCCGGCTGCGAACGTAACGACATTGAATGCCGAGTGATGAACGTATGCCCAACTCCGCATGAATCACGGTTCACGTCCCCTTCGGGCTTGGTTGATCATTCGCCATTCTGGTTTCGTCATTCTCCCCACTTTCCAGCAACCGCACCTTTTTCTCCACCAGCGGCAGCCACAGGCTCACTCGGGTTCCTTGGCCTTCGCGGCTTTCGATGTCGATCTCGCCGCCGTGCTCGCGGATGATGCGGCGCACGATAAGCAGGCCCAGACCGGTGCCGGTGCTGCGAGTGGTGGCAAAGGGCTGGAAGAGCTTGCCCATCTGCTCCGGGCTGATGCCTTTCCCGGTGTCTTCAAAGCTCAGGCGCACCTCGTAGTCGGTGAAGGAGCCGTTGATCGTCAGCGTGCCGCCGTTCGGCATGGCCTGGCAGGCGTTGCGGATGAGATTGTACACCGCTTGCTTGATCTGACCGGGATCGAGCGGCATGGCGGGCAAATCCGCCCGCAGGTCGAGTTTGAGCTTCACCTTCGACTGCTCGATCTCCGGCTGCAGGAAGCGCACGCATTCATCCAACAATTCACGCAACTGCACACGCTGAAGCTGTGGTTGCGTGGGGCGGATGGCCGCCAGGAACTGGGCAATGATGAAATCGAGCCGCCGGATCTCGCCGGTGGCCACGTCAAGGTGCTCGCGCAGGCTTTCGCCCTTGGCGCCCATCTTTTTGAGGCGGCGTTCGAGGAGCTGGAGATGGATGGTCAACGAATTGAGCGGATTACCCAGTTCATGCGCCACTCCGGCTGCGAGGAGCGTGAAGGCGTTCAAGCGCTCGCTTTCGAGCTGTTCCTCGGTGCGCTTGCGCGTCTCCGTGACATCGCGAATCAGCATCACGAAGCCCAGCGGCGAGTCATCGTCGATGCTGGTGATGTAGAAGTTCAGGTAGCGGTTCTCGGGATAAAAAACTTCGAGATCACGGCTCACCACCGTGCCGGGCTTGAGCAGTTCGTTCCAGTCGAGGCCGCGCACGCCTTGGGCGAGGCGTTGTCCCAGCACCTGATCCTGCTGCATGCCGAAAAACGTGCAGGCGGCCCGGTTCACATAAGTCACCTTGCCCTCGGTATCGAGCAGGATGACGCCCTCCTGCAACGCCTCGAACACCTTCTCCTGAAATTTCTTCTCCCGCAGCAGCTCCAGCACGATGCCCTGGACTTCGCCCGGTTCCAGGCGGTCCATGCGTTTGATAAGCTTGTCGATGAAGGCAGATCTCATACACTGGCGGTCATAAACGAAATCCTGATCGTCCTTTGCACCTTTCCGGACCTCGGCAAGGCACGCGAGACTGGCACGGCGCTGGTAGAATCGCAACTCGCCGCCTGCGTGAATCTCATCCCCGCCGTCGAATCTATCTACCGCTGGGAGGGCAAGGTCGAAACCGCCACCGAAGTCCTAGCCCTCTTCAAAACCACGCCAGCAGCTTGGCCCCGCTTCGAATCACGCCTCCGCGAACTGCATCCCTACGACGTGCCGGAGATCGTTGCTCTCAAACCGGAACAGGTGGCGGAGAGCTATGCAAAGTGGGTGGGGGAGAGTGTTGGACTTTGAATGGCCAACGTGATGCGTTACAGCGCTACTTCTTCATAGCCGCCGCCCAGCACGCGATTAACAGCGCCCAAAATTTCCGGGATGTGCTGCTGCGCACGCGGCCAGGAGGTTGCCATTAGCACCACGATGCCGATGCGTCGGCCCGTGAGATTCTGCTGATAGCGGATGTTCTGGTCGGTCGTGATGAACACCTCATAGCCCTCCTCCTCCGCGCACTTCAGCAACTCGCCGTTGGAGATGGTGGACCAGCCGCACTCGGCGGTTGTGTCCACGGGATGCGTGGTGCAGATGCCTGCGCAGCGGCGCGGGTGTGCCTTGGTCGAAGAGAATCCGCATGATCAGGCGGCCACCAGCAGGCTGCGTTCCGCGTGTTTCAGCACGGCTTCCACCTGCGCACGCTGCACGCCGGGAAACCATTCGAGGAAGTCGTCCACCGTCGCGCCGTCTTCTAGGTTCTCAAACAAGGCGCGCACCGGCACCCGCGTTCCTCGAAAAATCCATGCGCCGCTCACCCGTTCAGGATTGCGCTCCACCGCAGGACAGTTTTGCCAGTCGTTCATGGCAGGAGAATACCCGTCTGGGCATCGAACCGCAACTCCCGTGTTGGCAGGCCGTATAGCCCCGCTTCGAATCACGCCTCCGCGAACTGCATCCCTAAGATGTGCCGGAAATCGTGGCGCTCAAACCGGAGCAGGTGGCGGAGGGGTATGCGCGGTGGGTTGGGGGAAGTGTCGTGTGATGATCAAACAGCGGGCTGGTGGGGCGCGTCTTCGGTGCCGTGTTCGTTGCGCCGTTCACGGGTGAGGAACTCATTAAATTCCTTGGCTGCATATGAATCAGTTGGCAGATATAGTCTCTCAACGACCCTATAGAGGAACGACTCAAATGAGCGTGCGATGGGTTCAAAAAAACGTCGTGGATCGGTAGGTTCGTCGAGCCAAGGGGTCCATTCACAAAGCGTAACGAAGCCGGGACGGCACGTTTCCGTGGAAAAATCGATCACAAACCAGTCTCCATTGGGGGCGAAGCCAGCGTTGAGAAACTTGTGCTTGAGTAGAGGCCCAGTTGCCTCGTCAGCGTATAGCGATAACGAAGAGCTGATGCGTATGTGGGTGATGAATCCATCTGCTTGAGGCCAGTTGTGCATCATAAAACGAGCAAGACCATCAGGAAGGTTCAGGTCATCAATCCACGCGATGATGTGCTCCGGAGCCCTGCCGCACTCCAATGATCCGTGTTGGTCAAGGTGTTGGATGAACTCTGAACAGATGGATTCGTTCATTTCAAGAAAGGAGGTGGGGATGGAACGAACTAATTCATGCGAAACAATTCTATTGTCTGCGTCAAAAGCATATCATGCGTTCAGCACCTCGGCCAGCGCCCGCTCAATTCGCTCGATTGTCATCTCCCGCCCAATCAAGTGCGCAATCGTCGTGACGCCAGGACCGCGTGACTGACCACTGAGCGCAAAACGCAGCAGCGGCATCATCGCGCCGGGTTTCACGCTCAGAGCCTTCGCGGCGGCTTCGACGGCATCATGCACGCTCTGCTCGGTCCATTCGGTGGCTTGGGCGAGTTGATCGCTCGCGGCCTTGAGCAGGCCGGCGTTTTCGGGTTTGGCTTTCAGTTTGGTCACGACATCGGCCTCGAAGGGGAAATCCTCGCGGAAGAAGTAATGCACCCACTCGGGCAGTTCGGTGAGCAGGCTGACTTTCTCGCGCACGCTGTGAACGGCGGCGGCGGCCATCGCGTCGTCGGCCCAGGCGAGGCCTTTGGCGATCAGGAAGGGCTTGGCGTGCTTGAGCAGGTCTTCAGGGCTGAGTTCGCGCAGATACTGGGCGTTGAACCACTGCGCTTTCTTGAGATCGAACTTGGCGTTGCTGCTGTGGATGGCGTCGGCGTCGAACAGCGCGGTCAGTTCGGTGCGGGAGAGTTTTTCGCTCTCGGCCTTCGGCGTCCAACCGAGCATGCAGAGGTAATTGAACACGGCGTCAGGCAGGAAACCGGCGTTCATGTAGCTGTGCTCGATGGCGCTGCCTTCGTCGCGCTTGCTCATCTTCGTGCCGTCCGGGTTCAAGATGAGCGGAATGTGCGCGTAAGTCGGCGCGGTGGCACCGAAGGCGTTGAAGAGGTCGATGTGCTTCCAGGTGTTCGAGAGATGATCCTCGCCGCGAATGACGTGCGAGATGCGCATCTCGATGTCATCCACCACATTGACGAAATGGAAGATGTAGCTGCCGTCCGGGCGGCGGATCGTCATGTCCGGCTCCTCAGTGGGCGCGAAGGTCACATCGCCGCAGACCAGATCATGCACGGTGATGGCGGTGCGGCTGAATTTGAAGCGCATCGCGCCGTCTGGCTCGGCATAGACGCGCCCGGCGTCCTCCAGCTTCTTGAAATAGGCATCGTAGAGATCCTTGCGCTGGCTTTGAAAATACGGACCGCAGTCACCGCCGACTTCGGGGCCTTCATCCCAGTCCAGCCCGAGCCAGCGCATGCCTTTGAGGATGCCAGCGGCGGCTTCTGCCGTGTTGCGGGCACCGTCGGTGTCTTCCACGCGCAGCACGAACGTGCCGCCATGCTTGCGGGCCATGAGCCAGTTGAACAAGGCCGTGCGTGCGCCTCCGACGTGAAGATCACCGGTGGGAGAAGGAGCAAAGCGGACGCGAATGGACATGGGAAAGAGGGCGGAGGGGTTGAAACGGGGTGGTGACAATAGCCGGGATTCGGCGCTGCAAATTTCAAATCTCAAATTTCCAAGGGCGCATCACTGGATATGCTCACTGGCATGAAGCTCTCCCGCCTGCTGTTCATCCTCCTCGGCCTGTTCGTGCTCCTGGCCGTCGCCACACCGCTTGTTGGTGCCTGGGTTCTCCGCCGCTACGTGCACAAAGAGTTTCTCATCCTGCAGGCAGAGAAAAACATCAACGCCCGCGTGCAACTCGACGATGTCACGCTCACACTCTTTACCTGGCCTCCCAGCCTACGCCTCTCCGGTCTCAAAGTCGCACCACGCGATGAGTTTGCCGGACGCCCGCTGGCTGAACGCCCGCCGTTAGGCGAGGTGCCACTGAAAATAGACATGGCCTATGCCGAACTGGTGCCGGAGGCGTTGATGCACCGCCACTTCTTCCCGCGGGTGATTCGTCTGATCGGTCTCGATGTGAATGAGACGGTAAGTCCTGGCGCAGGCAGTAATTTGAAAAAACTTTTCCAGCCCCCTCCCGAAAAACTCGCCGCCATGCAACCGCAGGATGAAGCGCCGCGTGCCATTCCAGTGCAGCCTGCACAACCCGCGCCATCACCCGCCACCACCGAACCGCCGCCAGTCGCTTCGGCTCCAGCAGAGGATAAATCATCGGCAAAAGCGGAACATTTTGCCCTTCAGGAAATCAGCATCGAGCAGGCGCACTTCCGCGTCAGCAATCAGAGCGCCGACGCCCGCTTCGATGGCGAGATCAGCGACTTCAATCTCTCGATCACCGAGATCGACATCGATCCGGCGGACATCAATGGCCACAATCATTTCAAAGTGCGTCTCTCAGCCAAGGCCGTGCTTGATGGCATGGCTGAACTCGGCGGGCGCATGCAGCAGGTGCGCTTTGCCGACATGACTGTGCATGGCGAGGGGAATGTGGCCCCGGTGGATCCCAACACGCTGATGTGGTCACCCGCTGCGATGCTCAAGCTAACCATTGATCGTAATTCCATCCTCGGTGGCCATATGACCATCGGCGATGCCGCTGGTGATCAACTCGACAAACTCATGAAATACGGCATCGACCTGCGCGGCATCCGCATCGGCGGCCCACTGGCGCAAGATCTGGCCATCAACATCCTCGCCAAAGATCAACGAGTGACCTTCCTCGACGATGCGAACCTCGTGTTGCCTGACTATGCAGTCACCGTGAAGCGCGATTCATGGTTCGACTTCGCCAAAGATGACCAAGGTTTGCTCACACGTCTGTATTGCGGCCCGGCCTTGAAGGAACAGGTCGTTCATGGGGTCGCAGGTCGTGGTCTGGGCGAATCAATCTCGCGCATGGTCGTCGATGGCTTCTCCGATAGCCAAGGTCGCCTCGCTTTTGATCTCACGATCACCGGAACGCTTTCGCATCCGAAGGTGAAACCGGACATCCAGGTAAAGCTCGAAGGCCTGCTCGGTGGTGATCTCGAAGACAAAGCCAAGGGACTCATCAATTCATTCAAGGGCCTCTTCAAATAACACCGATCATGCCCCAGCGCTGCGTGAGTATTTGAAGTCGCTCATGTGAGCGCGGATGAAGCCGAAAATTAATACGCGTTTATCTGACTGGGCGGATACAACTATGGCTTCCCGAACGGTTTCAGCTTCATAGCTATGAAATTCATTCTTCTAATTGCAGCCACCAGTGCTAGTGCAATCACACCGGAGCAAAGCGCCTTCTTTGAAGCGAAGATCAGGCCAGTTCTCGCAGAGAAATGCTATTCCTGCCATTCAGCGCAGGCGGAGAAAGTGAAGGGCGAATTGCTGCTCGATACACGTGCGGGCACGCTCAGAGGCGGCGAAAATGGACCGGCTGTGGTTCCTGGCGATCTCGGCAAAAGCCTGCTCATCTCGGCGATGCGCTGGCAGGATGCGGACACTGGCATGCCACCGAAAAACAAGGGCGGCAAGTTGCCGGACAGCGTGATCGCCGATTTCGAGCAATGGGTCCAGATGGGTGCGCCTGATCCGCGTGAAGGTGCCTCAACTGTGGCGAAAGCCTATGATCCCGTAGCGGCGAAAACATGGTGGGCCTATCAACCCATGACCAAACCGGCGGTGCCGCAGCCGAAAGACACTGGTTGGGCCAAAACCAACATTGACCGCTTCATTCTCGCGAAGTTGGAGGAGAAAAATCTCAAGCCTGTCGCGGACGCTGATGCCGACACACTCACACGCAGGCTTTATCTCGATCTCACCGGTCTCCCGCCACCTCCCGGAGCAACTGCGAACGTTGACCAGTTGCTCAACTCCAGGCAATTCGCCGAACGTTGGGCGCGTCACTGGTTGGATGTGGCTCGTTTTGCGGAAACCACAGGGCGTGATGTCAATGTGACGATGCCTGAGGCCTGGCGCTATCGCGACTACGTGATTGACGCCTTTCACGCTGACAAGCCCTTCGATCAATTCATCCGCGAGCAAATTGCTGGCGATCTTTTGCCTGACTCCGGCGATGCAGATCGTGCAAAAAAGCTCATCGCCACGGGATTCCTTGCGGTAGGTCCAAAGCCGCTCAATGGCACTGATCCGCGCCAGTTCGCGGTCGATCTTGCCGATGAGCAGATCGACACTGTCTCGCAAGCCTTCATGGGCATGACGGTTTCCTGCGCCCGCTGCCATGATCACAAGTTTGATCCCATCTCGCAGAAGGACTATACCGCGCTCGCAGGCATCTTGCTGAGCACGGAGACGCGCTTTGGTACCGTCGGTGGCGTGCAGGGCCGCAATGCATCGACCTTGATTGAGATTCCCGCATCCGCCGGACTCAAAAAGATCGACCGCCGCATGGATCCCGCCGTTTATGCGCAGAAAAAAGCCGAGCATGACAAGATCGTGGCGCGTCGTGATGCCGCGCTAGCGGCACGTCGAGGTGGCGGTGGTGGTTCGGATCAAATGTCCAGCTTTGACGTGGTCCGGCTCATCACACGCGCCAAACAGATCGAGACCGAGATCATCGCTTTCAATCCAGACGGCACACCCAAGCCACGCATCATGGGTGTCTTTGACAAACCTACCGCTGCGCCCGCTACAGGCCGCCCGCGCATGAATGCGAGCACGGGCGGGCCAAACTCGCGAGGCAGATCCAGCAGCGGTTTCGACTCGATCGCAGACAGCCCGTTGTTCATCCGTGGCAGTATCGATAAGGAAGGCGATGCCGTGCCACGCGGTGTGCCTGAGTTCATGGCGCATGGTACAAAACTTAACATCGCAAAAGGCGTGAGCGGGCGCCTCGAACTCGCGAACTGGATCGCCTCACCTCAAAATACACTCGCAGCGAGAGTGACCGTGAATCGAGTCTGGCATTGGATCTTTGGCCGCGGGTTGGTTGAAAGCGTGGACAACTTCGGTGCGAGTGGCGCGCGGCCATCGCATCCAGAGTTACTCGATTATCTTGCCCAGCAGTTCATCGCCGATGGCTGGAGCCTCAAGAAACTCATCAAGCACATCGTTAGCAGTCGTGTTTACCAGCTCGATACACGCTACGATGAGGCCAAACAGGTCGTCGATCCTGACAACACGTTGCTCTGGCGCATGAACACTCGCCGTCTCGATGCGGAGACGATCCGTGATGCCATGCTGGCCGCCAGCGGCGCACTCGATCCAACGCCGCAGGCTGGATCGCTCATCGCGCTGGCTGGTGACGGTCCCATTGGGGGCGAACGCTACCAAGTCTTGCAGGAGGAAGCCATTGTGAAGGCCAACGGCCGTCATCGCAGTCTCTACCTGCCCATCGCCCGCAGCATTCAGCCGGAGGTGCTGGCCGTTTTCGACTTCACGGATCCCAGTGTCGTGCTCGGTGCTCGTGAAACGACCATCGTACCGCCTCAAGCGTTGTATTTGATGAACAGTGACTTCGTTTCCGAACAATCCGCTATCATTGCAAAGCGTGTGATGAGCGAAGCGGGATTCGAGAAGCGCTTCAGCCTTGCCTGCCGTCTCGCTTATGGTCGTGAGCCGTTCGCAGATGAGACCGCTGTAGCTCGAAAACTCGATCGTAATGACCACTCCTCGTGGACCAGCATCTGCCGCGCCTTGTTCGCCAGCGCTGACTTTTTATTCCTCAACTGAACTGCCATGAACCGCCGCCACTTCCTGCAAAATACATCACTGGGCTTCGGCTGGCTCGGTTTGTCCGCGCTGGCGGCTCCACCGGTCAACAAATCCAGCAAACGGGTTATCTTCCTCTGCATGCGTGGTGCGCCATCGCATGTGGACACGTTTGACTACAAGCCGAAGCTCAACGCCGACAGTGGCAAGCCAGGAACACGCGCCGGCACGCAATTGCTCGGCTCGCGTTGGAAATTCGCTCAGCATGGGCAGAGCGGGCAATGGATGTCAGAGCTGTTTCCTGAACTGGCGAAGTCGGCGGATGATCTGTGCTTCCTACATGGCATGCAGACGGATCTTCCGGCGCATCCGCAGGCTTATTTGAAGATGCACACCGGTAGTTCGCAGTTCGTGCGGCCATCTTTGGGCGCATGGACGCATTACGGTCTCGGTTCAATGAATGAAAACCTGCCCGGCTTCATCACGATCACGCCTGCGAGTGGCTTTGGCGGCGCGCAGAATTATGGGAGCGCCTTTTTGCCAGCATTGCATCAGGGCACGCGCATCGGCGCAGAGAAGCGACCCATTGCGAATGCAGAGATGGCCAATTTGAAACCGAAGCTCAATGCGTCAGCGCAACGTGCGGAATTGGATTTCATTCAGGCGCTCAATCGTGGAAAACTAGCACGTGAACAGAACGACCCGCAGGTCGAGGGGTTGATCGAGTCCTTTGAGCTTGCTTACAAGATGCAGGGTGAGATGCCGGTGGTAATGGACTTGAATCAAGAGAGTGAAGCCACGAAGCAACTGTATGGCGTCGGTGAGGCGGCGTCGGATGATTTTGGTCGCAAATGTCTGCTAGCGCGGCGGATGGTCGAGGCGGGGGTTCGTTTCGTTGAAATCAATCATGGGGATTGGGATCATCACGCCGGTCTCGGCACCAAGCTGCCTGAGAACTGTGCTGCGGTGGACAAGCCACTGCGCGGATTGTTGGCTGACCTCAAATCACGAGGCTTGTTGAAGGACACGCTGGTTATCTGGAGCGGTGAGTTTGGCCGCACGCCGCATGCGGAGGGTCAGGATGGTCGAGATCACAATGTGAAGGCGTTTACTATGTGGATGGCTGGTGGCGGCGTGAAAGACGGCTTCAGTCATGGTAGCAGCGATGATTACGGCTACGAGGCTGTGGATGGCAAAGTCAGCGTCCATGACTGGCATGCGACGATCCTGCACCTGCTGGGCATGGATCACGAAAAGCTGACTTATCGGCATGCGGGCAGAGACTTTAGACTCACTGATATTCATGGTAGCATAGTAAAGGAAATTTTGGCTTGAAGGCTTGGCAAGGGACTTAGCGGCGCGTAGTTTCGCGTTATCATGAACAAAAAATATGGATGTTTGATTGCCCTGCTTCTGCTGGCCTTGCTGGTGAGTGTAGGGCTGAATTTCGGCCAGTTTCTCGGCAAATTGGATGTGGATGTAGGCATGGATGCTGGATTTTCCACCGCGCATCCCAAACGGCATCTGCGTGAGGTGATTGTGGAAACGGCAAAGAAGCCGACGCAGGACAAAATCGTCCACATCGACCTCGAAGGTGTCATTTCCTCCATGGAAATGGGAGGTTTGTTTGCCGAAGCGATGCCGAGTGTGGACTCGATCAAGCATGCGCTGGAACAAGCGGTGGCGGACAAGAAGGTGAAGGCTATCGTGCTGCGCATCAACTCGCCCGGCGGCGAGGTGACGGCCTCGGACATCATCTATAACGCGGTTAAGAAGGCCGCAAAGGAGAAGCCGGTGGTCGTTTACATGGACTCGATGGCGGCCTCGGGTGGCTACTACGTCGCCTGCGGTGCGACGAAGATCGTGGCGAGTGAGACAACGCTGACCGCGAGTATCGGCGTGATCATTGAGACGATGAATTACAGTGAACTGTTTGACAAAGTGGGCCTATCGATGACCACCTTCACCAGCGGAGCCTTTAAGGATTCGCTGAGCGGTGCGCGGCCCATGCGCGACGATGAAAAGGCGTATGTACAGAACCTGGTGAAGCAAATGTATGAGCGATTCCTCGGCATTGTTTCAGAGGCACGCGGTGTGCCTAAAGATAAGCTCAAAAACGTCGCTGATGGTCGCGTCGTGACGGGCCGTGAAGCACTCGATTCGAAGCTAGTCGATCAAATCGGCTACGTCGAAGACGCCTATGCGCTGGCGCGTGAGCTTGGCTTGGCAGCGAATGCGGGGGTGGTGAAGTATCGCCATGAGGTGAGCTTCTTTGATGCGTTCGGCATGGCTTCGGCTAAAGCGGCGCAGCAACCGGCGAAGGTGCAGTTTGACCTTAGCAGTGGGCTGCTGCCAAAACTGCAACCGGGTGTGCCATACTTCCTGCCGCCAAGTTACGCGCGCTGAACATGCTGGATGTGCCTACAGTCGGGGTTTTGCGTGACCTCTCGGTGTTTATCAGCATTGCCACGGCGCTGGCATTGGTTGGCTACCGCATGATGCGGCATTGGCGACCCGAGGTGTCGTGGAATCAAGAGGGTCAGGTGTTATCGCGTTCGTATGCTGCACCTGACTTGATACTGCTGGCGGGCCTGGGTTTGTTTTTCATCATGGCTATGGAGGCTCCGAGCAGCGGAGAAGCGGGTGCGGCCAAAGAGGGGACGTTGGTGGTCAGTATGGCTTTCAATCTCATCGTGTGTGCCGGGCTCTTGGTTTATCTGCATCGCTTGCGTGGGTTGAACCCGGCTGAGTTGTTTGGCCTGCAGCACATGCACTGGCGTTCGTTGGGGTTAGCCGTGTTGATGTTTGCGGTGATCACTTTGATTTCAGTGAACCTTGTTTCCGCCGCCACGGTGAACTGGCTGAAGGATATCTGGCCGGAACTTGAACCCCAGGAAACCGTGAAGGCGTTTCAAGAATCCGGCAGTATTACCTTCAAGATTCTCGTGATTATCGCTGCCGTGGTGATCGCTCCCCTGGCAGAGGAAATTCTCTTTCGTGGGTTTGTGTACGGTGTGTTGAAGCGTTACACGGATGCGCCTTTCGCGGCCCTGAGTTCCTCGCTCATGTTCGCCGTCATCCACATGCACGTTGGCAGTCTGCTGCCGCTGTGGATGCTAGCGGTGCTGTTTTGCCTAGCCTATGAGATTACCGGCTGCCTGCTGGTGCCGATGCTGCTGCATGCGATCTTCAATGCGATGAGCATTCTCGGAATGCTGTTTCTCGATCCTTCATGATCGATTCTGGATGCTAGATCCAGAATCGAGAAACAGCATCGAGTATCCAGTTCTACATCACCATGCCGCCATCGACGGCGAGCACCTGGCCCGTCACATAACGTGCGGCGGGGCTGGCGAGATAGAGGGCGGCGGCGGCGATGTCTTCGGCGGCACCGAGATCGCCGAGCGGGATCTTTTTGAGAATCTCCTCTTTCACCTGATCGTTGAGCACGTGCGTCATGTCGGTAGCGATGAAGCCGGGGCAGATGCAGTTGGCAGTGACACCGCGGCCGGCGAACTCACGTGCGAGTGATTTCGTAAAGCCGATGAGGCCGGCTTTGCTGGCGGCGTAGTTGGCCTGACCGGCGTTGCCGATGAGACCAATGACTGAGCTGATGTTGATGATGCGGGCGCCCTTTTGCTTGAGCATGCTGCGCTGCACGGCTTTCACCATGTTGAAGGCACCTTTGAGATTGGTGTCGAGCACGATGTCCCAGTCTTCCTCACTCATACGCAGGAGTAAGCCGTCCTTGGTGACACCGGCGTTGTTTACGAGGATATCCACATGATCGAAGTCAGCGAGAATCTGTTTACCGACCTCGGCGCAGGCGGGACCATCGGCCACATCGAGTGCGTAGGCCTTGGCAGCACCAGGATGGGCTGCGTTGATGGCATCGGCGGCGCTTTGGGCGTTGGCCTGAGTGCGGCTGACGACGGCGACTTTCGCGCCCTCGGCGGCGAAGGTTTCAGCGATGGCTTTGCCGATGCCGCGTCCGGCTCCGGTGACGACTGCGATCTTGTCTTGAAGTTTACCCATGCATCATCCATGAACGGCGCTCATCTATGCGCAAGAAGAAGGTGCAACCTAGCCAGACCAAGCCATGATCAAAAACAGTCCCGATGAGTGACGCCGAGCTGCCTGCTGATAAGCCTTCTTTATGGAAAATGTCCGTCTCATTCGGCGGAATATGCGAGGTCGTGGCGTTTCTGGCACTTACCGGCACTTGGCTGGGCAGCTTAGGCCGCTTCGGCTGGGTGTTTGATCTGCTGTCGCATTTTCGGCTGCAATACGTTGTCGTCTGCGCGTCTGTCGTGGTGTTTGTGCTATTTCGTCGTCGCACTTGGCTGGTGATGGTTTCGTTGATCTCGCTGCTCTGGAATGCGCAGATCGTTCAGACTTTCCATCAGACCGCTGAAAAAGTGGAAACGAAGACAGCCAAGCCGCTGCGGGTGATGACCTTCAATGTCATGACGGACAATGAGAACCACGTCGCGGCCATTGATCATGTATTGAAAGCGGATGCGGACATCGTGTGCCTGCTGGAGGTGGATGAGACATGGCGCATGAGTCTGGAGCCGCTGCGGGTGAAGTATCCCCATCGCGTCGAGGAGATGAACGACGGTAATTTTGGTATCGCCTGCTACACGCGGCTGCCGCTGAAAAGCAGTGAGGTGCGCCGGTTCACGATCTGGCGCTTGCCCTGCATCGTTCTCAATCTCGATCACCTCGGTGTTCCGCTCACCTTCATTGGTGCGCATCCTATCCCGCCGATGGGCGGTTTGAGCGCGCACGAATGGCGTGAAGAGCTATCACAAATTGGTGCCATCGCCGCTAGTATCCACGGTGAAGTCATTGTGGCCGGTGACTTCAATGCCACGCCTTGGTGTGATGGCATGCGGCTTCTGTGTGAGAACAGTGGTCTGCAATTCCGCTCGGTCGATCCCGTCTGGCCGCCGACATGGGGCTTGAAACTGCCGATGATGATCCCCATCGACCATGTGCTGGTTAAGGGCGGCCTAAGTGTGCAGAAGCGTGTGATCGGGCCTGAAATGGGATCAGACCACCGGTCAGTGACCGTGGAGATTTTTCAAGAGAGAGGTCTCTAACTCCATCAAAGCCTCATTTTACGGCCTACTTCAATGCGTCTTAAATTCACTAAAAGAATTGTTCCATTGGTCCTCGGTTTAATGCTCCTGATCACCTGGCTGGGTAGTTTGGGCCGCTTTTGGTGGGTGTTTGATTTGTTTGCCCATTTTCGCCTGCAATATGTGGTCGTTTGCATCGCCATCGGTCTTTTGGCGTGGCTGCGCCGTCATGTATGGACAGCAATGTTTGCCAGCACTTCCTGCCTGTGGAATATTTGGCTCATTGTCTCCATTCCTGGCAGTGGTTTTGAACCACCTGAGGTGATTGATGCGAAGATTCCGTTGCGCGTGCTCACCTTCAATGTCTTCATCCAAAATCAGCAGCGCAAGGCCGTGGTGGATTACGTTCTGAGCACCGATGCCGATATTGTCTGCCTGATTGAAGTGAACCAGTCGTGGCGGAGTGATCTGGAACCGCTTTATCGCAAATATCCAAAGCATGCTGATGGTCTCAGCTTTGGAAATTTCAGCGTGGTATGTTTTACCCGCTTGCCCCTAACGACATTTGAGATTTTGGATGTTCCGACGCTTGTGGTGCATCTGGAGCATGAGGGAAGGCCGCTCACATTCATTGGAGCGCATCCACCGCGACCTTTTGGCCTACACAATGCACAGGAAAGACAAAGACATATCCGTGAACT
>Ga0114970_10000187_pt1 | contig 42576 bp, 32 predicted proteins | sample M_140205_XF_Meta_FD_87030 | JGI IMG/M metagenome (GOLD analysis project Ga0114970, IMG submission 87030) | Freshwater microbial communities from Lake Montjoie, Canada to study carbon cycling - M_140205_XF_MetaG | ecosystem: Environmental > Aquatic > Freshwater > Lake | place: Lake Montjoie... | reverse complement strand
TGTTGGGCAAAGCTCAGTTGTCGTTCCATGCCTGTGAACTTACCCCACGGCGCAACTTCTTTTTGCTCCTGACTGTCGCGCCGATTAAATCAGCGTTTCCTTAAGTAGGTGCCTTTACTCCTGCTTCAATCCGGCATCACTCCGTTGGCAAGTAGCCGATGATGCGTGCCGGACCTTCGCCCTCCCATAGCAGCATCGCAGGGCCTTTGCCCTCGGCCTCGGTGCGGGTGCAGTAAAAGAGACGTGGCTTGCCTGCCACTTCGGTGGCGCAAAAGCCAAAGATGTCGCCGAGATCATCGGCGATGATCTGTGTCTTGGTCAGCGAGTCCGTCATGGCATTGATCTGATCTTTCACTGTGGGAAATTCGCCTTCACCTGGCGCATACAGCGGCTTCGCTGGCATCGGTGTGCGCATCAGTGCAGCCATGTGGCGTCCGCGCAGTTGCAAGTAGATCCATTTTCCGGCAGGAGCCACATGGTTGATCCACATGCCACCACCGTTGGCCTCATCCGTGTTTGAAATGGCCAGCGGGGCGATGCGCGCAGCGACCAGTGTGCCGAGCCGCTCCATGCTGGGATCCTCCTCCACTTGGATGCCGCCTTCCCACAGATCGCCATTGCTCATGAAGAAGAGTCGTCCTTCATCAGAGAATACGCCGCCGGTCGCATCGCGCACACGGCGGCAGAAGATGGATGCGAAGGCCTTGCTTTTGCTGCCCGGCTTGCGCCCGTAGAAGCTGCCGAGGTTGTAGCCCGCATCCGCAGCATCTTTTTCGTTGCCGCTCACAAACAGACAATCGGTGAGCGGTGTGCCCGGCAGCGTGGCGACGAATAGGTCGGTGGCACCTGCCACGGGTGTGGTAGCATAAATTCGTTTTACCGCCTTGGGCGTCCACACCCACACGGCATCTTTGGCGAGGAACAGCGCCTCGCCATCACCGCCGCGCGCGACACTGTCGATGCCTTCGTCTTTGATCTCTGTTGGCAAAGGAGCCTGCGTGATTTTTCCCGTTTCGATGTCCACTTGTACCAGGCCCGTCAGCACATTGTTCAGCCCCATCGTTACGGTCTTGCCGTCCTTGGAAAAGAAAGCCTCACCAGCGATGCCAGATGAAATGGAAAGCATGACCAGCATGGAAACGCTGAACAGGCAGGCAGGAAGTCGTGAGAGGAGCATGCGCGCGCTTTAAGACAAGCTAGTGACATGTCAACGATAGGTAATTTAGCGCTTGTCACACGAGCCAAATGTTCCAGCTACGTCGCAAACCGCCTTTCTGATTGCGGCAGCGGCCCCACGCTTCACAATGTGCGCCACCATGTCGCCCCGTTTTGTTTTTTCCGCATTGTTCCTTCTTCTCAGTCTGCTCATCACCAGCTGTGAAACCACCGGCCTTTCTCCGCAGCAAGTTGCCGCAGTTGAGACACGCCGTCGTCAGATCGCCTTGGAGCCGCGTGGCGACTACTACATCGGTCGCCGCTTCTATATCGACCACACACACCTGTGGGGTTACTTGCGCAGTCCAGGGCAGGATTGGAGCACCTCGAAGCTCGTCATCATGAACGAGCGCTACCAGAAAATCCCGAACCGCCTGCCGGAGCAGCCGACTGACGGCGGCTACGCCTACGGCGACGATCACAATACCGAATACCGCATGTGGGGCCGCTACACGGGCCGCAAGGTGTTTGATCCAAACAGCAACCTCGTCCTGCCCGAGTTCGAGCTGCGTCGTTGGGAAGTCAGCAATGCCAGCCCGGGTTGGCTATTCAAACCCAACGAGCGCTTCAATGGCTCGCAGCTCCTGCGCGCCGAACCGGGATCGACTCCGTAATTTCATCATTTCATGCCCACGACCGACCTGATCGCCGATCTCGAATGGCGCGGCCTGCTCAAGCAGTGCAGTGACCTCGAAGCCCTCAAAGCAGCACTCAAGACCCAGCAGACCTTCTATTGCGGCTTTGATCCCACCGCAGACAGCCTGCACATCGGCAACCTGCTGCCGCTCATGGCGCTACGCCGGGTGCAGGAGCATGGACACAAGGCCATCGCCATCGTCGGCGGCGGCACCGGATTGATCGGCGATCCCAGCGGCAAGGCGAACGAGCGCACGCTCAACACGCCCGAGACCGTCGCGGAGTTTGTGAAGCGTATCGAGGTGCAGATCCGCAGCATCCTCATTCCAGACAAGACCATCATCGAAGACAACGCCTCGTGGATTTGCAAACTGAGCGCCGTCGAGCTGCTGCGCGATGTGGGCAAGCACTTCACCATCGCCTGGATGCTCGCCAAGGAATCGGTGAGTGCTCGCCTCGAAAGCGGCATCTCGTTCACTGAGTTCACCTACATGATTTTGCAGTCGTATGACTTCGTCGTGCTCAACGAGCGCCACGGCTGCACCGTGCAGATCGGCGGCAGCGACCAGTGGGGCAACATGACCGCCGGCATCGACCTCGTGCGCAAACTGCGCGGCCAGCAGACCTTCGTGGTCACCTTCCCGCTCATCACGACGAGTTCCGGCAAAAAATTCGGCAAGTCCGAAGCCGGTGCCATCTGGATGGACCCCGCAAAGACGAGCCCGTATGCCTTCTACCAGTTCTGGGTGAACTCCGAAGACCCCGATGTGCCGCGCTTCCTGCGCCAGTTCACGCTGCTCTCGCATGAAGAGATCGAAGCCATCGAAGCCGAGCACAACGCCCGCCCCGAACTCCGCAGCGGCCACAAACGTCTCGCCGCCGAGGTCACCCGCATGGTGCATGGCGAAGCCGAGCTGCAAAAAGTCATCCTTGCCTCCCAGGCGCTCTTTGGCGGCGCTGATCTCGCCACCGCCGATGTCAGCACGCTCATCGAAGCCACCGCCTCTGCTCCGAGCACCGAAGTCGATCTCGCGAACATCCCGTCCGTCGCCGATTTGCTCGTCACTCTCGGCCTCGCCACCTCCAAAGGCGATGCCGGCCGCTTGATGAAAGGTGGCGGCTTCTACATCAACAACCAGCAGGTGGACGCAGGCTCCGTGCCGACGCTAAGCGCCGATCATTTCCTCGGTGGCAGGCTCTGCATCCTGCGCAAAGGCAAGAAGAGCTACGCGACAGTGCGGGCGGGTGAGTAGCGACCAATTTCGCCGAGTTCATTCGACCATCACCACATCATGAAGGCGCAGAAAGAGATCATACTCGCTGTTCTTCTCGATCAAGATGGCTTTTGTATTCACCAAAATAAGTTTTTTGCCTTGAGGTGTACTGCGAACGACGACGATCTTCGGGATCTTTTTCTTTGAAGTCGTCCCTCCCGCTCTTTTCACAACGTCCGAAATAGTCATCTCTTGATCGACAGGCAGGTCATATTTGCCCGGCTTCAGGACGGAACCGAAGACCACATAGTAAGGTGGCTCGTAACATCCCATTACACGTTGTCCGGCATAACTCACAATCACCGTGGATTTCTCGAAGCCAGTCTTTTCCAGCCCGGCTTTGATTTTGTATGCGAGTTCACGGCACGTGAACCCCGCTGCCTTCACAAGCCCAATGTAAGGAACCCGGACTTCACCTGTCAACGCAATGACTTGCTGAACCGGATCTCGTTTGTCCTCTACAATTCGGATGCTGATGATGCCATCTGGCTTCAATGTCCTTTGTCCATCCAGCACGTCCATCGTTGTCAGCTGCTTGACTGGCTGTCCAGATGCCTTTTCAGCACTTGGCGCTCTAACTGCGAACAGCAGCGAGCAAAGCACCGCTAAGAAGACTGGAGTCGCTTTCATCTTGATCATGCTAACCTCACTGACCGCTCATTAGCAAGCCCCTCCTGATTCCATTGCTAGACTGTGCGCGAATCGTGTTCAACGATGCCAGCAAGAATTCACACTCACTTCGCATGAAGCTTCCAACCCTCCTTGCCCTCATCGTCAGTATCTTTGCGTCATCGCTTCAAGCCGCTGAACCAGCTACACTCGAAGCCGACCTGCTCATCGTCGGCGGCAATGAATCCGGCTGCGCTGCCGCTGTGCAAGCCGCACGCCTTGGTGTGAAGAAGATCGTGCTGGTGAATGACATTGACTGGCTCGGCGGCCAGTTCAGTGCCGAAGGCGTCGGCTGTCCCGATGAATGGACGACCGTGAATGGTCGTCGCGTGAATTTTCCGCGCAGCGGCATCTACAGCGAGGTAATCGACCGCATTCGTGCGCACAACTCACAGACCTACGGCCTGCCCACGCCCGGCAACGCCTACTGCGGCACCGAAACCATCGAACCGGCGGCGGCGAAGATTTTTGAAGAACTGGTGAAGCCGTACGTCGATGCTGGTGTGCTGCGCATCGAACGCGGCTGGCAGGCGGCCGAAGTCCGGGTCGAAAAGAACCGCGTGGCCGAAGTCAGCTTCGTTCGTAGTTCGGGGTTCGCTTCACGGCTTCGCAACAGCCCGTCTGCCTCGCCATTAACTGTTCGCCCGAAACTCACGCTCGATTCTTCCGACTGGGGCGATGTGATCCGGCTCAGCGGTGCCAAATACGGTGCCGGTGCCGATTTGAAATCCCGCTTCGGTGAAGCCAGTGCGCCCGCGACCTACGACGACGCGGACCAGCAGGAGATGAACCCGCTGTCCTGGTGTCTGGTGCTGCGTGAAGCCGGCAAAGACAGCACCATTCCGAAGCCTGCGATCTAAGATCCGCGTTCCTTTGCCCAGCTCGACAAAACACCGCCGTGGGTGGACAGCGACATGAGCGCGGGCATTTACAGCCAGTCAGGCTGGAGCGTTTACACACATCGCCGCCTCGTGGATCGCTGGCACAATGATCTAGCCGCTGGCACCGAGGCGACATTCCTGAACTGGCCGGTGCAGGATTATCCGCTGTGCCAGTTGCCGCAGCGTGTCGTCGATGCGCTCGAAAAAAACGCGCCCGGTGCCTCGAAGAAAAATCTCGTCCATCTCACGCCCGCACAGCGGCAGATCATCTTCGACGACGCGAAGCAGCACGCGCTGAGCATGCTGTATCACCTGCAAACCGCCGTGCATGATCGTGTGGGCGACTTTCCGCAGACGTTTCGTTACATGAAGCTCACCAACGAGTTCGGTACGCCTGACCTGCTGCCGCCGAAGCCCTATGTGCGCGAAAGTTTGCGCCTCGAAGCACTCTACATGCTGCGCGAGCAGGACATTCGCGCTGAAACCCGCGAACCGAAATGGGCGAAAGTCTTGGTGCCCGATGCGGTCTTCGGTTTCCAATTCAACATCGATTTCCACCCCACGCGCCGTCGTTTCATCGGCGAAGATCGCAACGGCCCTTGGCTCTATGTGCAGACGCCTGCACGTGGTTGGCACACCGACACTGATCGCGCGATGTTTCCACTGCGCGGTCTCGTGCCGGTGCAAATCAACGGCTTGCTCGGCTGCTCGAAGAATATTGGCGTCAGCAGTGTGGTGCAAAGCGCACTACGTTTGCACGGCCAGATGATGCACGTCGGCCAGGCCAGCGCCACGCTCGCATGGATCTGCCTGCGCGACGGCCTGCAACCACGAGCCGCAGCCGCGTCGCAGAAACACTGGCGCGAGATTCAGCTCCGCCTCGTGCGCGGCAGCGGCGGTCCTGGCATCTTAATCTGGCCCTGGCAGGACATGCCCACCGACGCGTTGCACTTTGAAGCCGCGAACATGCTCGCTGTGCGTGGTATCTGGCAGGCGGATGCGGACAGCGTCTCGTTTGGCGCGGATCAAATCATGACGCGTCGCGAACTCGCCCGCGTGCTCGCACGTCTCGTGCGTTCGCAACCCAACACGCCACAATGGGCCATGATCGCGGCTCCGCGCTTCACTGATGTCGTTCAAGACGACGCGGATCGTGCCGCCATCGAATCGTTGTGCTCCTGGGGCATCGAGACCAAGGACAAAACCTTCAGCCCCGACAACAAGGCGGACTGGAGCACGCTCTATCGCTGGTCTCTTGCCTTAAAGCTGCCTGCTAATCGTGGCCTTCTTGCCAAAGAGGTGGCGCAACGCCCGCTCACGCGTGCGGATGCGGTTATTCAGCTCTGGAACATGCTGCGCAAGCAAGGCGAGTGGCTGAACGAGGATGATTCCTGGCTCCAGCCCGAGAACGATCACGATGAGGACGAACGCAAGGATCTCGATGATCCGCTGCCCTTCGATAGCAATAACAACAACGTGCCGGATCGCCTCGAATACCTGCCTTGATCATTGAGGTGCTTAGCTTACCGGCGTGAGCAGCACTTTATGCACATCGAGAACGGCGCTCTTGGCTTTGGTCACCGGATCAATGACGAGGCGCAGTTTACCCGCCTCTTTGATCTCGACTTCACCAACCGGAGCTTCAGACCATTTCTGGAAGCCGCCGGTGTCCTTCACGGTGAACTTCAATTCCTGCGCGCCAAGCTTCACGGCCACTTCGCTGCCTTCATTGCCCGTGCCGCAGCCGTGAACGACGGTAACCTTGTAGCGGCCGGGTTTGAGGGCTTCAAACTCCCACTCGGCGATGTCGTCCTCGCTTGTCCAGAAGCCGAGGCAATTTTTTTCGGCTTTTGGCTCGTAGCGCATGTTTTCAGACCATGTTGTGGCGCTGCCAGCCTCGAGCACGATATTGCCATCGGCGGCTTGCACCGGCAGCGGTCCTTCAGGCGCTGGAATGAAGGCCACTTCATGAATTTCGAAGCCGGGTTCGTTTCCGGTTGCCGCAGCGTAGAGTGAGAAGGGATACTGGCCGTTCTTATCGACATACACGGTGCCATAGACAGCACGCTTGGGCTGGCTGGAGGCCATCAGCGTCTTTTTCAGCGGCTGCTGGGCAAAGCGAAACTGCGTGCCAAGCGTGGCGTTTCGGAGCGTGTAGGTCACCCGCACCTCATAGCGGCCCCAGCGCTTCGCATTGAAGGCCGTGCAGTCGTATTGATCCCAATGCTGCTGGTTTGAGTGTTTGATGTCCTTGGGCTGAATGACGATCACACCGCGGGTGGGTTCATCCGCACGCACTGCGGGTTCTTCGCTGCCAAAGCCGTTGAGATCGACCGGCGCGGCAGAGAACACGGGATCGGCTGGTTTGACCGGTGCCGGAGCTGGAGCCGCTGGCTTTTCTGCCACAGGTGCTGGCGGGGCCGCTGGTGTTGGCTTTGCCGCAGCGGGCTGCTCGGTTTTGCCGCAGGCGTTCAGAACGAGTGTGAGCGCAAGAGCGCCGGCGGCGTGGATGAGGGCGTGGCGTTTCATGGTGGTCAGGGCCGCAATGATGGAGTGACTGGGCATGCCCGGCAACAGAAACGCACAGAGACTTTTGCCCCCGTGCGTTTCGACTACTCGACACCAATGACCCGAAAAGTTTAGAAGCGGATGCTCATGTCCATGGTAAGACCGCACCAACACAAGTGTTTGAATCTCGCCGCAATGCATCAAACTTGCAGCCAGCATTCATTATCACTGCCCCATGTCCGCCTTCTCTGATCCCTTTCAAAAAGCCCGCGCCGAATCCGGCGTGATGCAGTGCCCGTTTCATGGCGAAAACATCACCATGATCCTGCGTCATGAAGATGTGCGCAAAGCGGCGAAGGATTGGCAGTCTTTTAGTTCGGATGCTCCGTTCCGTGTGCCGATTCCGTCTGAAGAAGATGTGCGCAGAATGCGCCAGCTTCCCATCGAGACGAATCCGCCTGAGCACACTGATTACCGCGAGATCGTGGAGCCATTTTTCCAGCGTGCCAAAGATCCAGCGATGATTGCGCAGGTCGAGGGGCTGCTTGATGGCATGCTCACTCAGGCGCTTGAGCGTGACTCCATTGAGATCGTGAACGAGTTCGCCCTGCCGGCGCAATCACGTGCGCTGACGTATCTGCTCAACACCGCCGAATCCGAAGCGGACACATGGATTGGCTGGGGCATTCACGTCTTCAAAGTCACCGGCGGTGAGTTCAAATCAGGCACGGTGTTGGAAGACTACCTGCACGCCAAGTTTGACCAAGCTGAAGCAAATCCAAGTGCGGATTTCTTCAGCGCCCTCACCCAAGCGACTTTCCGTGATCGCAAACTCACGCGAGAGGAATGCATGGGCTTCGCCAATCTCGCCTTTGCCGGTGGTCGCGATACGATCATCCACACCATTGCCTGTGCTCTCGGTTATCTGGCTGAGCATCCCGAGGCACTGGAATACCTCCGTGCTGATCCGAAACGCATCACTCTGGCCAGCGAGGAGTTTTTCCGTGTCTTCATGCCGCTCACACACATCGGTCGCGTCTGTCCTGCCGATACAGACGTCAATGGAGTCACCGTCAAAGCTGGCGAGCGCATCTCTCTCGCATGGGCATCCGCCAACTTCGACGAAACCGCCTTCCCTGAGCCACAAGTGGTCCGTCTCGACCGCAAACCCAATCCACACATCTCTTTTGGCTTTGGCACACATCTCTGCCTCGGCGCGCCTCATGCGCGTCTGATCCTGCGCACACTTCTGAAGCTTTGTTGTGAGCGTGTGAAGAGCATTACCATCCTCAAAGCAGAAGAACGCGTCGAGCACGAAGCAAAGTTTGACCGCACACTTGGTTACGATGCCCTGACGGTAAAGCTGACGCCACTTTGAGGCCGCTGCTGAATACGAAACTTCTTTTGCTGAGATGTTTGGAGCGAGCGGTTCGTTACACGCATTGCCATGAAGTTTCTCACCTCTCTCTTCCTCTTTGCTTTCGGCTCATCGCTCCTTGCAGCTGATAAACCCAACATCGTCTTCATCCTCGCCGATGATCTCGGCCAGATGGACATCCGGGCCTTCAATCCGAAGACGTTTTATGAGACGCCGAACATCGACGGACTCGCGAAGCGTGGGATGAAGTTCACGCAGGGGTATGCGGCTTGCTGTGTGTGCTCGCCGACACGAGGCAGCATCATGACGGGGAAATATCCGCCGCGTTTTGGCATCACGAATTTCATTCCCGGGGGGCGCACTGGCAAACTGCTGCCAGCACCAAATGCAGGTCAGTTGGCACTGCAAGAAGTCACGATTGCCGAATCCTTGATGGATGCCGGCTATGCGACCTTCATGTCTGGCAAGTGGCATTTGGGCAACGAAGGCTTCATGCCAAAAGATCAAGGCTTCACTCACGATGCCAGCGCGGCAACTGGACCGAAATCTGACATGAAAAAAGGGGCAGAGGACCCCAAGAAAACTGACCGCATCTGTGACGACGCCATCGCATTCATTGAAGCGAACAAGGACAAGCCTTTCTACGCCTACCTGCCATTCAATGCACCCCACGTGCCCATTGGCGCACGCGCTGACTTGGTCGCGAAATGGGAAGCGAAGGCCAAGCAAGCTCCAGCTGATGCTTTTGGCGATGAGGGCAAGAACAAGGTGCGACTGGTGCAAAACAACGCCGTCTATGCGGCGATGTTGGAGCAACTCGACACTGGCATCGGTCGCGTGCTCTCTGCTCTGGAGAAAAATGGACTCACCGAAAAAACGATCATCGTTTTCATGTCCGACAACGGCGGCCTGTCCACCGCCGAAGGCTCGCCCACCTCGAATCTCCCGCTGCGTGCTGGCAAAGGCTGGCCGTATGAAGGTGGCGTGCGTGAGCCTCTCATCGTGGTGGCTCCAGGCGTGGCGAAGCCCGCTAGCACCTGCGATTCACCCGTCATCAGCACGGATTTTTATCCCACGTTGCTTCAGCTTGCGGGTCAGCCATTGAAACCCGAACAGCATCTCGATGGCGTGAGCTTTGTGCCTCTGCTGAAAGGTGAATCCGCAGCGCGTGGCAAGCCGCTCTTCTGGCACTACCCGCATTATGCCAATCAAGGAGGATCACCCAACAGCGTCATTCGTGATGGCGATTGGAAGCTCATCGAGTGGCATGAAGATGGCGCGCTCGAGCTTTACAACATCGCTCAGGACCTCAGCGAGAAAAACAACCTCGCCACCGATCAGCCTGACAAGGTGAAGGAGCTTCACGCCAAGCTCATCGCATGGCGCAAAGAAGTCGGTGCCCTGATGCCGACGCCGAATCCCAATTTTGATCCCAATGCCAAAGCGCCGACCGAGTCGCCTAAAAAAGCTAAGAAGAAGGAACTCAAAAAGAGCCAAGCTGGAAACGCAAACTAGTTTGGCCGAATGTTGATGCAGGCTGCGCGACAATTCCGTTCGTGAGGTGTTCATTCACCGATCATAAAGCGCATCACTAAAATTCTATTCTTCAGCACCATCGGGATTCTCACGTTTCTCGTTCTCACCAGGCCTTATCGCTCGAGCGCAGAGAGCATCATCGACACTTCCAGCAAGCTACTCGCTGGTGATTTCACACGCAGTGTTACCGTGGGGGATCTCAAGCGCCGCTATCGCGTGCATGTGCCTGCGAAATACGATGCCACCAAGCCCACACCGGTGATCATCGTGTTTCATGGCGGTGGCGGCAATCCCGAGAGCATGGTGCGTCTCACGGGCATGAACGCGAAATCGGAACAGGCTGGTTTCATGGTCGTGTATCCCTTTGGCACCGGACGACTTGAGGATCACATGCTCACCTTCAATGGTGGTGAGTGCTGCGGTTATGCCATGCAAAACAAAATCGACGATGTGGCTTTCACGCGTGCGCTACTGGACGATCTCGCGGCAGTGACAAACCTGGATGCAAGCCGTGTCTTCGCCACCGGCCTCTCCAATGGCGGCATCATGTCGCACTACGTTGCTTCCGAGTTATCGGATCGCATCGCGGCCATTGCGCCAGTCGGCGGCCCATTGATGATGGAGGCCTGTCATCCACAGCGAGCTGTTTCCGTCATCCATTTTCACGGCACAGGCGATGAATTCGCGCCGTTCAAAGGCGGCTTTGGTAAAGGTGCTCTGGGGCGTGCAGGCATTACAGAATTCCGCTCCGTCGAGCACACCATTCAAAGCTGGGTGAAAGCAAACGGCTGCAAGCCCGAACCCGAAATCATCGCGCTGCCCGACAAGACCGACGACGGCATGAAATGCACTCGCAAAACGTGGAGTGGCGGCAAGGACGGCAGCGAAGTCGTGCTCATCGAAATCGAAAACGGCGGCCACACCTGGCCCGGCAACGAACCCATCGTCGCTATGCTCGGCAAATCGACGAAGGACATCTCCGCCAATGACCTGATGTGGGAGTTTTTCCAGGCGCATCCGAAGCCCCACACGAAGCCATGATTCCAAAGCTCCACCGCTCCATCCCCGCGCTCGTCGCGATTCTCTGCGTCCTTCCATTCTCTGCGGGGCCATCGCTCCGCGCGCAGACCTCGCCCGGCGGCATCGGGGCGCAATTCAAGAAGCTCGACCGCAATGGTGATGGGAAGCTCACGCGCGATGAAATCCCGCGCCTGTTCGACCAGCTCGACAAGAACAAGGACGGCGTGGTGACGCCCGAGGAGGCGGCTGCGTATCGACCCGGCGCTCCGAATGCGCCCACGACGCCGACAACGCCCGCCAAGACGCCGACGACTTCCTCGGCGGACTTGAAGAGCACGCTCGATATTCGTTACGCGACGATGCCGGGCGTGGAGGCGAAGCTGCATTCGCTGGATGTGTATGCGCCGAAGGAGGCGAAGGGTGCGCCGGTGTTGGTGTTTGTGCATGGCGGCGGCTGGCGCGGCGGGGACAAGAGCAATCGCGGACACGGTGAGAGTCTCGCGCAGCGTTACTGCGCGGAGGGATTCGTGTTGGTGAGCGTGAACTATCGGCTCACGCCCGCGGGCCAGCATCCGGCGAATATTCAGGACGTGGCGAAGGCGGTCGCGTGGGTGCACGACCACATCGCGGAACACGGCGGCGACCCGGCGCAGATGAGCATCATGGGGCACTCTGCGGGCGCGCATCTCGCGTCGCTCGTGGCAGCGGATGAACGCTGGCTGAAGGTTGAGGGCAAGTCGCTGAGCATTCTGAAACGCGCGGTGCTGCTCGACACGGCGGCTTACGATGTTCCGCGTTTCATCAAGGAATTCGCGAGTGACCGTCAGGGCGCGGGCATGAAGTCGCTTTATGTGAGCGCCTTCGGCGACACCGAGGCCGCGTGGCGCGATGCCTCGCCGCAACTGCATCTCGCGCCGGACCAACACACGCCGCCGATGCTGATGTTTTTCACCGGCACGCGCATGGCGGCGAAGACGCTCGCGCCTGTGTTTGCCGAGGCATTGACGAAAGTCGGCGCGCCCTCGCGTGCGGTGGACACCATCACGCTGGAGCACAACGAAATCCTCTCCAACGCCGCGGTGAAGGAGCATCCGCTCGCGCAACTCGTGCTGCGTTTCCTCAAGGGCGAGGACGTGACGAAGTTCCCCGATAAACTCGGTGCCGCCGCGCCCGCGCCCGCGCCTCCGACACCAACATCAAAGCCGTCCGCGAGCGCGAAGGAATCCGACAGCGAGAAAACATCATCGCTTCAGTTCGCGTTCACGCAGGATTACTTCCCCGGCACGAAGGACGCACATGGACAGTTCACCACCGGCACCGAGTTGAACTACCTCGTCGCGCACGATGGCAAACTCTTCGCCACGGTGAGCTGCTGGAATCTCAACCAGAACGGCCCCAATCCCGGCCCGCACGTGCTCGTGAAAAAATCGACAACTGCGCCGTGGGAAGTGGACCAGGTCTTCGGTCCCGATTACCTCCGCGCCGGTTCGATGAAGTCCATCACCTTCACCACGGACCGCAGCGGCAAGAAGCTCGATGCGCCCGTCGCCATCCTCATCGCCGAGGCCGCACGCATTCGTCCGCCGCTCAGCGCGGGCGCGTGGTCGCGCGACGATGCCACCGGAAAATGGACGCGCATGGTCGTCACCACCGACACCACGCGCGCCGATGGCAACACGACGATGGGCACCGAGCTGCGCGCCTTTGCCAGCCATGTGGACCGCGTGACCGGCGTGCATCACATCTTCGCCGCTGCGTCGAAGGGCGCAATTTTTCGCGGCGCGTATGACCCGAGCGTGCCGGGCCGCATCGCGTGGGAAAAGGTGCCTGAACTCGATGGTGCCCGCGCCCGCATCCACGGTCTCGCCGAAGCCGATGGCGTGCTCTACGCCGCCGTCGGTGTGGTTCCCGATGTCACCGGACCCGAGGGCGGCGGCATCTTCCGTCGTGTGGATGGCGCGCAGCCGAAGTGGGAGTTCGTCTATCGCTGGGAAGCCGAGTCCGCGCATCGTCGCAAATCCATGCCCGCCATGCGAGGCCTCACCGCGATTGCTTCACCCGATGGCAAAGGCGAAGTGCTCATCGGCGCGCCCGAATCCACCGGCGTCATCGAAGTCATCGCACCCGGCCGCTCGCCGCTCGCCGCGCGCGAAATTGACATCCGCGATTACTTCGCGAAGTCCTGGAACGCCACCGGCGAGATGAGCGCTTCGCTCTTCGCCTACAACGAATTCACGCCCTTCACGCATCCCGACACCGGCGCACGCGTGCATCTCATCGGCGGCTGGATTCGCCATCCCGCCGCCGGCGAACTCAACCGCAGTTCCTGGATGCTCGCGCGCGACGCCACCGGCCACTACACCCATCTCCGCGTCTGGGACCCCGCACATCCGCCCGCCGAAAAAATCTTCGGCGGCCTGCGCGGCTGCCGCACCATTTGCGTCTCCCCATTCCCCGAGGACAAAGGCCGCGTCATCTACTGCGGCGGCTTCGACGCGACCGGCCTCGGCAGCGACACGAAGTATCGCGACACGGCATGGATTTACAAAGGGACCATCACAACCAAACCATGAAAACAAAACTCATCACCCTCCTCGCCTCCTTCCTCCTGCTGCCTTCGGCATTCGCCGCGCCGCCCAACATCATCATCTTCCTCGCCGATGACCTCGGCTATGCCGACATCGGCGCGAATGGCTGCAAGGACATCCCGACGCCGAACATCGACAGCATCGCGAAGAACGGCGTGCGCTTCACGGATGGTTACGCGACGCATTGCGTGTGCTCGCCGTCGCGCGCGGGGCTGATGAGCGGGCGTTATCAGCATCGCTTCGGCTTCGAGGCGAACTCGGGACCGGAGAAATATGCGGCGGAAAATTTCGGCCTGCCGCGCGAGGAGAAGACCCTGGCGGAGCGATTGAAGCCGCTCGGCTATGCGACGGGCATGGTGGGCAAATGGCACATCGGTTTCAAAGAAGGGCTGCGTCCGCACGAGCGCGGGTTTGATTATCACTTCGGCTTTCTCAGCGGTGCGCACACTTACACGCCCGGCGCGCGCGACAACGACGTCATCGTCCGCAATGGCGTCCCAGTGAAGACGACGAAGTATCTCACCAACGAGTTCGCGGATGAGGCCGTGGGTTTCATTGAACGCTGTCAGGGAACCAAGAACGAAGAACCACCAACCAAGAACCCGGCAAAGCCCTTCTTCCTCTACTTCGCCTTCAACGCCGTGCACGAGCCGCTCGACGAAAGCAAATACATGGAGCGCTTCCCGTCACTCACCGGCAAGCGCAAGACCTACGCCGGCATGCTCAGCGCGCTCGACGACGCCATCGGCCGCGTGCTCGCGAAGGTGCGCGAACTCGGCCAGGAGGAGAACACGCTCATCTTTTTCTACAGCGACAATGGCGGACCGACTCACCTGACCACGTCGAGCAATCTGCCGTTGCGCGGCGAGAAGGCGCAGTTCTTCGAGGGCGGCATTCGCGAGCCGTTCCTCGCGCAGTGGAAAGGCAAGCTGCCGGCGGGCGCAGTTTATCGCGAAATGGTCATGGGCTTCGACTGCCACGCCACCGCGCTCGCCGCGGCGGGCGGCGAGTTCCCCACCGACAAACCGCTCGATGGCGTGAACCTGCTGCCGTTCCTCACCGGCGAAAAATCCGGTCGCCCGCACGAGCAGCTCTTCTGGCGTTCGGGAGGCGCGCACGCGGCGCGCGTCGGCGATTGGAAACTCGTGAACACGCGCACCGAGCCGCCGATGCTCTTCAATCTCAAGGACGACATCGGTGAGACGACCGACCTCGCCGCGAAGGAACCCGCGAAGCTGAAGGAAGTGCAGGCCGCCTTCGCCGAATGGGAGAAGGACAAGAAGCCCGCGCAATGGGTCCGTCAGGACGCGCGCACCGCCGAAGCCGGCGGAAAAAGGAAAGCCGCGACCGCGCCTGCCACCACACCCGCCGCCGGACGCGGCACCACGCGCATCGACTCCGCCTTCAAAGCCGCAGACAAAAACAACGACGGCAAACTCACCCGCGAGGAGTATCCGCAGAAAGACATCTTCGATGCCGTGGACGCGGACAAAGACGGCTTCGCCACGCTGGAGGAAGTCCGCGCCTACTACGCGAAGCGCCGCGTGCAGCCCGCAACGAAAACCACGCCGGAACCAAAACCGTGAAAACCAAACTCACTCTGCTCCTCGCCGTCGCCATCGCATCACATGCAATGGCGCAAACCGCCACGCCAACTGCCGCTGCTTCCGATGCGCGCTTCAAGCAGCTCGACAAAAATGGCGATGGAAAACTCAGCGCCGAAGAGCTGAACATGCCGAACATTTTCAGCCGCATCGACAAGGACAAGGATGGCTTCGTCTCCGCTGCGGAGATGACGGAATACTTCAGCAAGCGCACCGCCAAGACCGCGCCTGCGCCTGCCGGGCCGGCGGACCCGAGCATCAAACCCCGCACGCATGGCGAGGATGCCACGGCGGCGGCATTGAAGCCCGACGCGCTCGCGAAGCTCGACATCGCGATGCAGCAGGCGGTGGCGAACAAGGAAGTGTCCGGCGTCATCGGCCTCATTCATCACAACGGACAGCGCGGTTACTTCGAGGCATTCGGGATGCAGGACATCGAGGCGGCGAAGGCGATACCGGAGGATGCCATCTTTCGTTTGCAGAGCATGACCAAGCCCCTCATCGCCGCGTGTGCGTTGACGTTCTTCGACGAAGGCAAGTTCACGCTCGACGAGCCCATCTCGAAGCATCTGCCCGAGTGGGCCGAGCCGAAGGCGTTAGAGAACAGCCAGCTCGTGGCCGCGAAGTTCGCCATCACGCCGCGCATGTTGATGAGCCACAGCAGCGGCCTGTATTACGGCGACATCCAAAAGGGCTCGCGCAGCAAGGCGGGCAACGCAGGCGCGGACATTGTGCCCGTGGCCACGACGAGTCGCGAGTCGCGCACCAACTTGAAGGAGTTCTCCGAATCACTCGCGAAAGCCCCGCTGAAGTTTCACCCCGGCACCAGCTATCAATACGGCCACAGCATCGACATCCTCGGCCGCTACATCGAAGCCGTCGCGGGCAAGCCGCTCGATGAAGTGCTCCAAGAGCGCGTGTTCGGTCCGCTCAAGATGACGAGTACCGACTTCTGGGTGCATCCCGAAAACGCCGCGCGCATCTGTCAAATCTACACGCAACGTCAGCCCGGCACGCTCACCCGCGGACGCGAAGCCTCGCAACTCACGACCAAGCCCACGCTTTTCCTCGGCGGCCAGGGCCTGTGCAGCACCACGGCGGACTACGAGCGCTTCTGCCGCATGATGATGAATCGCGGCGAACTCGACGGCGTGCGCATTTTGAAACCCGAGACCGTGGACCTGATGTTTCAAAATCATCTCAAAGACATCGGCATGAAATACGGCCTCGGCGGCGCGGTCGATGGCGAAGGCGGCTACTCCTGGGGCGGCGCGAACGGCACGCAATTCTGGCTCGACCGGAAGAATCACCTCTTCGCCATCTTCATGGTGCAAACGCAGCTCTACAAAGCGCCGACCTACGGCACTTTCAAGAGCCTCGCCAACGAGTCCGCCGGCATCGCTGGCGGTCGTGCCGGAATCCCCGGTGCTGGTGGCGCGGGCGCCGCGAACAGCCAGTTCAAGTAGCGCGACAAAAACGGCGACGGCAAACTCGACCGCACCGAACTCCCCGCCGCGCTATTCGACCGTCTCGATGTGAACAAGGATGGCTTTGTCACCGAGGAAGAGGCGAAGGCGTTATCCAAACCACGACCATGAAGACTCTCGGCATTCCCATCGCTATCTCGAAAGCGTGAAGCGAGAGTCTGCCTCGCGCCGACGTTCACAGCACCTGAGAAACTAACATGAAGCTGCAACACCCATTCACCTCCATCGTCCTTGTCGCCGGTTTCATCGGAGTATCGGTAGCAGCAGCGCCTCCCCGCGAACCCATCGAGATCGGGCACGAGCCGCAGTTTGTGTTGGATACGCATATCGTGGACACAACGTGGGGATTGAAGCCCAAGGGCGAGCCGGTGAAGCGCGTGTTGCATCAGGCGAAGAAGCATCCGGCCAATCCAATCATAACCGGGGATGATCCGAGTCATCTCTTTGTCCTGCGCGAGGCCGATGGGGCGTTTCGCATGTGGTATCAGGCCAATGTGAAGCACACGGAGGATTCCAAGGTGAAGGCCAAGGACAACTACTCGGTTTCGGTGGCCTACGCGGAATCCAAGGACGGCATGCATTGGGACAAGCCGGCGCTCGATCTTTTCCCGGATGCGAAGCAATACAAACTCCCGAGCAACGCAGTCATCCATCGGGTGGACGCGCCGAAGTGTGAATCGGGCGCGCCGCAGATTCTCGAGGTGCCGGAGAAAGACCGGCGCGGCTTCCGCTACGTCATGCTTTACCTGATGAGCACGGCGCCGCTCCACGGCATCCGCCTGGTGGGTTCACAGGATGGAATCCATTGGGACTTCACAAGCGACACACGCATCGCGCAACTTTCCAGCGACTCGGCAAACACGATCCACTACGACGCGGAGCACGAGGAATACGTGATGTTCTGCCGCTCGAAGCACATCTACCGCGCGCCCGGCCAGACAAAGGAAATGCTCAGCAGCGGCGAATCGCGTCGCGGCATCTCGCGCATGAGCAACAAGGAACTCTGGACCGAGTGGACGGTGCGCCCGCAGACGATTCTCATGCCTGACGAACGTGATGCGGAACTGGGCTATAACTATTTCATGGCCATGACCGTGCATCGCCACGCCGGCATCTGGTGGGGCCATCTCGCGCCATTTTTGTGGAATGACCTCTACGCCAGCGAGATCGCCTGGAGCCGCGATGGCTGGGACTTCCAGCGTCTGCCTGCGCGCCAGCATTTCATCGAGTTCGGTCCCGCAGGCGAATGGGATCACTCGATGGTGGTCGGCACCGCACGCTGGGTCGAGGTCGGCGACGAATGGTGGATCTACTACTCTGGCTTCGATGGTGCGCACGACGATCCCAAGGGGCGCACGGGAGCCATCGGCCTCGCCACGATCCGCAAGGAAGGTTTCATCTCCCAGCACGGCCCGAAGACCGGTGGCGTGGTCTGCACGCGCGCCATTCGCTGGCCCGGCGGCGATCTGGTCGTCAATGCTGACGCGCATGACGGCGAGATGAAGGTGCGGGTGTCGGACGAACTGCGCAAATCCATCGCCGGTTACGATTACGCCGACATGCTGCCCTTCACCGGCGACAGCGTGACCCACGAGGTAAAATGGAAGGGCCAGTCCCTCGATTCGCTCAAGGGCAAGGTCGTGCGGCTGGAGTTTCAGCTTCACGACGCCGATCTCTACACGTTCCGCGCTGCGGGGGCGGATTGAGTGCTCAAAAGACGATGACCTTGTGACCCAGACGAAGGCGTTATCCAAGCCAAGACCATGAAAAACATCCTGTTCCTTCCTTTTATTTTCGGCATCGCATCACAATCCGAGGCGCAGAGTCCCAAGCTCACCGAAGGCTTCAATCGGGCTGACAGCAACGGCGACGGCAAGCTGTCTGCCGATGAGGTGAATCAGTTTCAGCAACTGAAGACGAAGCTCCAGGGCGCGGACAAGGATGGCGATGGCTTCATCACCTTCGAGGAATTCCGCACGCATCTGATGGCTGGAGCGCGTCCGCCGAGCACTCCGTCATCACCGGCGACAAAGCTGGTCGCGGGCGAGCACACGCGCACGATTTCCGTCGGTGATTTGCAACGTCGCTACCGCGTGCATGTGCCGAAGAAGTATGACGCGGCGAATCCCACGCCGGTGGTCGTGGTGTTTCACGGTGGCGGCGGCAATCCCGAGAGCATGGTGCGTCTGACGGGCATGAATGCGAAGTCGGACGAGGCCGGGTTCATCGTCGTGTATCCCTTTGGCACCGGACTCGACCCCGAACGCGGACTTACCTTCAACGGCGGCGGCTGCTGCGGCTACGCGATGCAGCGCAAAATCGACGACGTCGGCTTCACCCGCGCGCTGCTCGACGACCTCGCGAAGGTCGCGAACGTGGACACGAATCGCGTCTTCGCCACCGGCCTCTCGAATGGCGGCATCATGTCGCATTACGTCGCGTCGGAGTTGTCTGACCGCATCGCCGCCATCGCGCCCGTCGGCGGGCCTTTGATGATGGACGCACCGAACGCAAAACGCCCCGTGCCCATCATGCACTTCCACGGCACGGGCGATGAATTTGCACCCTTCAAGGGCGGTTTCGGCAAAGGCGGAGCCGGTGGCAAGGGCGTGACCGATTTCAAATCCGTGGACCACACCATCCAAAGTTGGGTGAAAGCGAACGGCTGCGAGCCCGAGCCCGAAATCGTCGCGCTGCCGGACAAGGCCGACGACGGCATGAAATGCACCCGCAAGACCTGGAGCGGCGGTAAGGACGGCAGCGAAGTCGTGCTCATCGAAATCGAAAACGGCGGCCACACCTGGCCCGGCAACGAACCCATCGTCGCCATGCTCGGCAAATCGACGAAGGACATCTCGGCGAATGATTTGATGTGGGAATTTTTTCAGAAGCATCCGATGAAGCCGGCTGGCGCGGCTGCGAAGGATTCAACACATGCAAAACCATGAGACGCTTACCCATCCTTCCCCTCCTCGGCCTTCGCCACACAAGGTTGAGGTTCAACATCAACGGCACCGAGCCCCTTCTGATGGGTATGCACGAGAGTTTTCTGAAGGAGATAACGAAGGCACGAAAAACGCCCCAGAACAAATCATGAAATACCGGTTTCCAATCGCACGTCTCTGCGTCGCTTTTGCCACCCTCGGCGCATTGCCTATCACGGCAAAGACCGCCGAGATCAAAAACGACACCGTGTGGAAAGACGACCGCGGCGAGGAGATCATGTGCCAGGGCGGTAATCTCGCGAAGTTTGGCGACACGTTCTACTTCTGCGGCTGGGGCGACTACCCGGGCGACAACCGGAAGGACACGATCACCTGCTACTCGTCCAAGGATCTCGCGACGTGGAAATTCGAGAACCACATCTACACGCGCAACGAGACCGACCTGGAGCTCATCGTCCCCGACCGGCTCCACGTCATCTACAACGCGACCACCAAGAAGTATGTCATGATCGGCAAGCACATCCTACCGGTCTACGATCCTGACATTGCAGGGCAGGCCCGCGTCACCGGGGGCGTTTCGTATTTCACCAGCGACACACCCGCGGGCACCTTCACCTACTTGGGAAACAAGATGCTGCCCGCAGGCGCGAGTCCCGGCACCGACTACCACCGCGACCTCGCCGCGTTTCAGGACACCGATGGCAATGCCTATGTCGTCTCGGTCCACGATCAACACACGTCCCACGGCAACTTCATGATCACCCAGTTGACCGCCGACTATCTGAAGGTCGAAAAGGTGATCTGCGAGATCCCCTACCCGAAGCATGAGGCACCCTACATCATCAAGCTGATGGGGCTGTATTGGCTGTTCGCATCGGGTCAAGGCAGGGGCGCTTGGGGCGGGTCGCCCACTTCGTATGCCACGGCGACTAACCTCGCCGGACCCTGGTCGAGTTTCAAAACCGTGGCCCTCACGCCTGCTTCCAAACAACACTTTGATTGCCAGAACGACTTCCTTTTCGAGGTGAAGGGGCCCGCCGGTTCCTTTGTCCTGTGGGGTGCCGACCGCTGGTCGCAGCGGACGAAGATTGGCGTGGGCAAGAATGTATGGCTGCCGCTCGAATGGAAAGGAGACGAACCGGTCCTGAACTGGCATCCGACTTGGAACGTTGACGCAGCGGCGGGGACGTGGAGCGCAGATGCAAAGACAGCGCGAACACCGTCAGCAGATCCTTCACCGACGATTACTTCGCAAACGGCGACGCCACCGACATCGCCCGCGCCTGCTCCCGCTGACGCGACGTCTGCCGCTCCGATTCTGCCAGAGATTGCCGGCGATTGGTGGACCGTGGCTGGGAATCCGGACCTCGGCGAGTTGACCGATCCGAAGCAACAGCCCGTTGATTTCTCCATCTGGCAAGCGGCCGACGGCACGTGGCAGCTCTGGTCCTGCATCCGCAACACCAAGCTCGGCGGACGGACGCGGCTTTTTCATCGCTGGGAAGGCAAGGAACTCACCGACCCGAATTGGACGCCGATGGGCATCTCGCTGCGCCCGGACTCCACACTTGGCGAAGAATCGGTGCAGTCGCCCTACGTGTTCAAGGATGGCGGCGTGTATCACATGTTCTACGGCGACTGGAATCACATCTGCCGCGCCACGAGCACGGACGGCAAGATCTTTACCCGCGTGGTCGGCCCCGACGGCAAGACCGGCATGTTTGGCGAAGGCATCGGCAATTTCGCCCGCGACCCGATGGTGCTGAAGGTCGGCGGAATCTATCACTGCTACTACACCGCCAATCCTGAGGGCGGCAAAGGCGCCGGCAAAGGCGTGGTCTTTTGCCGCACCTCGCCGGATTTGAAGGCCTGGAGTGAATCCAAGCGGGTGGCCTATGGCGGTTCCGCCGGCAACAATTGGACTTCGGCCGAATGTCCTTTCGTCACCGTCCATGAGGGGTGGTATTATTTGTTTCGCACGCAAGGCTATCCCACCCCGACCCGGATTTACCGTTCCCGGGATCCCATGAATTTCGGCATCAGCGACGACCAATTTCTTGTGGGGATCCTGCCCGTGGCGGCACCTGAGCTGATTGAGCACGAAGGTCAGACTTACATCGCGAGCCTTCTGCCGAGCCTCAAACGCATCCGGATTACCAAGCTGGCATGGAAGACCACGGAGAACCAGAGTCGATGACGCCCGTGAATCTAGCACCTCTCATCGCCCTTCGCTGGCAGGTTGTGTTGCTCGTCAGTCTCGCGATGGCGACGGCCGTGGAAACCTCGACTGCACAATTCCCGGAATCACTTGCAACGACTGCCAACGAAACCAAACCCTGGACCATCGTTACCACGAATGGCCGCCAACACCTCATCACCCCGGACGGTAAGCCTTTTCTCGTCCTCGGCCTCTCGCATGCGAGCGGGGCATGGCAGGGACTGCTCGGCCCGAAGAAACTGGAGGCGCTGACGGCGCTTCGGCAGGACTTGCGTGATTTGAAGTTTAACGCCGTCGGCTACGTGCCGGACCTCGGCGCGGAGTTTAACTACATCCACAACGCCGACCGTCTCCCCGGCTCGCCCGGCACCGTGACTGGCCAGGGTCAGCGAAAACATCTTTACGAGGACGTCTTTGATCTGGCCTTTCACGCGCGGCTGCGAAAGCACATCCAAGGTATCGCCGACAAGACCGCGAAGGATGCTAACTGCATCGGCTATTGGTGGACCGACATCCCCGTTTGGAATCCCGGCCAGCAAAAACAGAAGTTCGGCCTGAGCTACGTCGATTTCATCCGCGCCTTGCCCGAGGGAGCACCGGGGCGCGTGCGCTACGAGTCGTGGAAAAAAGAAAACGCCATCGCGAAGGACGACGCCTTTCATGTCCTCATCGCCCGTGAACTCTACCGCGCCACCGCCGCGGCGTATCGCGAGTTCGCACCTGGCAAACTCATCTTCAGCGAGCGCTACAATACCATCCCCGGCGCACCGCTGGAAATCATCGCCGAGGCCGGCAAGGTCGTCGATGTCATCTCCTTCCAGCCCTACGAGACGACGCTCAAGGGCGACATCCTCGACCAAGTCCACACGATGACCGGCAAGCCGATCATCCTCTCCGATTGGAGCCTGAGTTTCCCGGTCGCCGGGCACGACAACACCATGTGGCCGCAGTTCCCCACACCCGCCGAAGCCGCCACCGGCTACGAAGCCTATCTGGTGAGCGCCTTCGCCAAGCCCTACATCCTCGGCTACTACAAATGCCAATACCGCGACGCCATTCTCGCCACCGGCCAGTTGAAGCAGGGCCTCCGCACTGTGAACGGCGAGTTGCGAAAGAATTGGGCAGCAAGCATCACGCAGATTCACGCGAGGTTGCTCGCTGATTTTGAAAAGGAAGCGAGCCTCAGGCGATAAGCGCCGTATTGAAGTTCCGACGCCACAAGCTTCGAGCACACACTTCTCCCCGTGAACAAAATCGCTGCCACTCTCATCGCTTCACTGCTCGTGCCGTTGATCGCTCAAAGTGCCGCCTTCATTCTCACCGATGTCGGTGTCTCACCCGCACCGATCATCGTTTTCAAAGACGCTCCGCCGCGCACGCGGGATGCGGCGGTGACGCTGGCGAACTACATCGAGAAGATCAGCGGCAAGAAGCCTGCGGTCCTTGATGGTGAACCGAAGGCGATGCCGGAGCGTGCGATCTGGATTGGCTTTCAGCCGGTTTTGAAGGGGTTGTTTCCGAAAACGGATTTCAATTTCAAATATCCCGAGGAGACGCTCATCGCGGCGAATGAGAAGCATCTCGTCATCGCGGGGCGCGACCGCTGGGACCCGGCGCACATGACAGCCAAAGGCCGGCTCAGCACGAAGACCGGCATGCAGCAAGAGTATGGCACGGCGAACGCGGTCTATAGCTTCCTCCGCGATCAGCTCGGCGTGCGCTGGCTTTGGCCCGGTGAAGACGATGTGATCAAACAAGAGCGCATCGCCGTTGCGCCGATGGAACAGTGTTATCATCCGCAGATACGGGCGCGGGCGGGCCTGTTCACGAAACTGGAGCTTGGCGATCACAAGGAAGGTCCCGACCTCGAATGGGCGCGGCTTCAGCGCGTGCAACTCGACTCCATGGAACTCGAGGGCGGTCACGGCTTCGGCCACTGGTGGGAGAAATACGCGAAGACGAATCCCGACTTCTTCGCGCTGCAACCGGACGGCACCCGCAGTCCGAATGCGAAAGCGTCGAACACGAAGATGTGCGAATCCAACCCCAAGGTGTGGGACCAATGGCTGGCCGAGGTGGACGAACAACTGCGCGAGAATCCGACGAAGCGCCTTTTCAACGTGAGCGAAAACGATGGCTACGGTTTCGGCCACTGCGTGTGCAAGGAGTGTCAGGCGAAGGACCACCCTGACGGCGAGAAGTTCCCCTTTCGATGGAAGAACCACGGCGAAGATCGCCCCGCGCTGAGCGACCGGCAGGTCATCTTTGCCAACACACTCGCTCGCATGTTGAAGCAGCGTTACCCCGACAAGGAGCTGTATGTGCAACTGCTCGCCTACGGTTACTCGCGCCCCGCACCCATCGCCGCCGTGCCGGATAGCAACGTCATCATCGCCAGCGTGAGCAACTTTCCCATGCGAGGCCCCGCCGAACGCGAGAAGGCGATGAAGATGCACGCGGATTGGTCGAAGAAAGCCGCGCACATGATGTGGCGACCGAATCTCGGCAATCCCGCCGGTCTCACCTGGGGCATGCCCGATGTGGCAATGACGCAAGCCGGCGAGGACTTCCGCTTTGCCGCCGACACGCACTGCATCGGCATCTTCTTCGACATGTTCTGGTATCACTGGGCGAATCAAGGCCCGCACTACTATGCGCTCGCCCATCTCGCGTGGAATCCGCGCACCGATGTGCAGGTGTTGATGAATGACTACTACCAGCGCACCTACGGTCCCGCCGCCGCTGATTTGAAAGCCTACTGGGAATTGTTGGAGCGCACGCGCATGGAGTTCGTCGCCGAAAAACCGGGCAACTCGCGTGTGTTTAATCTTGCGCAAAAATACTCGCCCATACTCCTGGTAACGGCGCAGTCCCATCTCGATGCGGCCACCGCCAAACTTGCCAACGCAGATGAAAAGTTTCGCCGCCGACTGCACTTCACGCGCTGCGGATTTGAGTTCACGAAGCTCGTGATCGATACACGCGCAGCGATGCAAAAATTCGAAGCCAGCAAAGGTAAGGACGCCGCCGCCAAGGCTCAAGTGCTTGCCAACTGGGCCAAGGTCGAGGTCATGGAAAAGGAGTATCCCACCCACGCCATCAACTGGCATTCCGTCTTCGCCATTGGCACTCCCGGCGGACGCAACAAACGCACTGAAGGACTCCACCCAGATGCACCGCTCTCACCCAAAACCCTCAAAGAGATGAACTCCACGGATTTGGAGTGATCTATGTCGATCACGTTGTTCTCCCCATGAAACACGCACTCACCTTCCTCACCGCCCTGCTGCTGGCTCTGTTCGGCGTGCGGCAGGCGCAAGCGAAGGAAGACATCACCACCGACATTCTCATCGTCGGTGGCACGGAGTCGGGATGGGCGGCGGCGATTCAGGCAGCGCGGATGGGGGTGAAGTCGATCACCATCGTGCATGATGGTGAATGGCTCGGCGGACAATACACGGAGCAGGCGCTGGCTTGTGTGGATGAAAACATGGGCGTGCAGAAGGTCGGCTGGGGGCCGGAGTGGCATCCGATGAAGCGGTCGTTTCATCGCTTTGGGCTGTTCAAGGAGTTGATGGATCGCATCGAGGCGCACAACACGACCAAGTATGGCTCGCCGATGCCGGGGAAGCCGATGCATGGGCCGAGCACGTTTCGTCCGGCGGAGGCGGAGGCGATTTTTCGGGAGATGCTGCAGCCTTACATCGCGAGCGGACAGGTGACCTTGAAGCTGAACTTCGCGCCCGTGTCCGCGATGAAATCGGACGATGGCACGCGACTCACCGGCATGACGTTTCGCTCGCTCAAGGACAAAGCGCAGGAGCTGAGTGTGCGCGCGGCTTTCACCATCGAGGCCTCGGATTGGGGCGAGGCGGTGCAGCTATCCGGCGCAGCTTTCGAGGTCGGCGCGGACCCGCGTTCGCGTTATGGCGAACCGAGCGCGCAGGTGGATTTCTCGGCGAATCCGCCAAACGAGATGAATCCCATCACGTGGACGATGATCATCGAGGAGAGCGATGGCTGGACGCCAATCCCGCAGCCGCCGCACTACGACGAGCGCCGTTACTGGCGCGGGGCGACTTATGCGCAGCAGGAGTTTCGCGAACTGAAATGGGATGGCGCGGTGAAAGCGGGCGCGATGCCTCCGTGGCCCGCCGATGGCAAAGCCGCCGCACGTCAGGGCACCATCACGACCATGCGCCGAATCGTCGAAGGCAGCGCGAGCAAGGACGGTCGCACCTCCGCGCTGCTGTGCTTCGGCAATGGTCAGGATTATCCGCTGGAGCGATTGCCCAAGCATGTCGCCGACGCGCTGGAGGCCAACGAGCCGGGCGCATCGCTGAAGAACATCGTGCTCATGACACGCGAGCAGCGGCAGATCATCTTCGACGATGCCAAGGCGCACTCGCTCGGCTTGCTGCGTCATTTGCAGACGGCGGTGCATGATCACGCCAAGGACACCGCGAACAGCACGCGCAAGTTTCATCTCAGCAACGAGTTTGGCACTGCGGATCATTTGCCGCCGAAGCCCTACATTCGCGAGAGCCTGCGTCTCAAGGCGCTCTACATGATGCGTGAGCAGGACGCGCGCGCTGTTGCTCCCAACCGCGAAGCCTTCGCGCCGGTGATGTATCCCGATGGCGTCTTCGCGTGGCAGTTCGTCTATGACTTCCACAACACCGGCCGCGCCTACCTCAAGGGCGAAGACACTTCCAGCCTGTGGGCCGATTACCAGAAGCCCGGTCGCGGCAGCCACACCCGGAGCGACCGCAGCGTCTTCCCACTGCGAAGCCTCATCCCGGAGAACATGGATGGGCTCATCGGCGCGCAAGGCAACGTCGGTTTCAGCAGCATTGTCAGCGCCGCGATCCGCTTGCACGGCCAGCGCATCCACATCGGCCAGGCCACCGCCGCGCTGGCCGCAATCAGCTTGAAAAACCAGCAACAACCGCGCGACATATCGAATGATCGCAACCGACTCGAAGAAGTGCGCCATGCTCTCTGCGGCGGCACCAGCGGCGTTCCCATTCTACTCTGGCCCTACCGCGATCTTCCGGCGAATCACCCCGCCTTCATCGCCATCAACCGCCTCGCCGCACGGGGGCTGCTGCCGATTTCGCAAGGTGATGTGGACTTCCAACCCGACGCTCCAGCCACCTATGAATGGCGCGAAGCCGTGCTGAAACTCTGCGCTGGCTATGACATCAATCTTAGCAAGTCCGCTGATGGAAAGCTCACGCGCGGCGAGTTTGCGCGGCAACTGTGGCAGCGCATCGAGAAACAGAAACTGCCCTCCAATAATACACTATGAAGCCCTTATTCATTCTCACTGCGTTACTGCTGGCCCCGCTCGCCAACGCGCAGAGTCCGGCGTTCGTGACGCCTCCAGCGCGTGCGCCGCGCGTCGAGTTTCGCACGTTCGAGAGCACGGCGGCGAAGGCGAAGGTCAGTTATCACCTATACACGCCGGAGATTTACGACACGGAGAAGGAGCGTAGGTTCCCGGTGCTGTATTGGCTGCATGGCAGCGGCGGCGGCTTGCAGGGAATTACGCCGGTTTCGGCGTGGTTTGATGCGGCGATTCGCGAGGGGAAGATTCCGCCGATGCTCGTGGTCTTTCCCAACGGACTGGCGTCAAGCATGTGGTGCGACTCGAAGGACGGCGCGGTCCCGATGGAAACCATCGTCATCAAGGAACTGCTGCCGCACATCGACGCGACGTTTCCCACTATCGCCACACGCGAGGGGCGTATCGTCGAAGGATTCAGCATGGGAGGCTATGGCGCGGCGCGGCTGGGATTCAAGTATCCGCAACTCTTCGACGCGGTCTCCATTCTCGCCGGCGGTCCGCTGGATTTGGATTTTGCCGGGCCGCGCGCCACGGGCAACCCCGCCGAACGCGAGCGCATTTTGAAGGACACCTTTGGTGGCGATCTCGATTACTACCGGTCGCAGCATCCCATCACGGTCGCGGAGCAGCAGGCGGACGCCGTTCGGGGCAAAGTCCGCGTGCGAATAGCGGTCGGGTCGCGCGACAACACGGGACCGCTCAATCGCGCCTACTCCGAGCATCTCAAGAAGCTGAACATCGCCCACACTTTCACCATCGTGCCCGACGTGGGCCACGACACGCTGGCGCTGTTCAAAGGTCTGGGTGAGGCGAACTGGGAGTTCTATCGCGCGGTGTTCACCACGAAACCATCAGCCTCGAAACCATGAGAACCATTTGCACCCTCCTCGCGCTCGCATCGCCCTTCGCAGCCGCCATGGCACAGACGAGCGAAGCACCCAAAGCCAGTCCGTCAACGCTGACCGAAGGGCTTAAGAAACGACAGGAGCGTGCTCAGAACACGAAGCTGCCCGTCCCGGCGAATCTCGAACGGCGCACGCTCAAAGTTGGCGAAGTCGAGCGCGAGTTCTTCCTGCATGTGCCGGCCGCAGTGAAGGGCAAGCCTGCACCGGTGGTCTTCGCGCTGCACGGCGGCGCGGCGAACAGTGGCTTGCAGATGCATTACAAGAGCGACTACACGAAGGTCGCCGACCGCGAGGGCTTTGTCGTGGTTTATCCGTCGGGTTTGGAGGGTTGGAACATCGGTGTGCCGGACGCTTACTTCGTGCGGAACTTCTCCAGCCAGGCCGACGACACGGGCTTCTTCAAAGCGATGTTCGACACACTCATCGCTGATGGCATCGCCGACGCGAAGCGCATTTACATCACTGGCGGATCGAATGGCGGCATGATGACCTATCGCCTCGTGTGCCAGTTCGCGGATCGAATCGCAGGAGCTGGTGTGCTCGTGGCTACACTGCCGAAGTCCGCGCCCGCGACGTGGCCGAGGCCATCGCGACCGGTGCCAATGATTATCATGCTCGGCACCGTGGATCCGATTGTGCGCTACGAAGGAACGGCCCAATCGCTCTCGGCGGATGCGACCGTCGCGCACTGGCGACAGGTGAATGAATGCGCCGCCGAATCGAAGAAATGGGATTTGCCTGACCGCGATCCCAAAGACGGCACACGCGTCCATGCCGAGCGTTTGGAAGGCAAAGCGCCCATCGTCTTCTACCAGCTCGAAGGTCACGGCCACGGCTGGCCAATGTCGCAGGATCGCAGCGGTGCCACTGGCCCGAAGACGCAGGACATCTCCGCGCCGGAAGAGTTTTGGAGGTTCTTCAGTTCGGGCGAATCCAAGCAAACGCCGTGAACCTCGCGTTTATTGGCAACTCTTCGTTATCGAGGTGGTTAGGAGGCCGTTAACCAAGCGAGACACAAATCTAGTATCGCATTTAACTACCCCTTTGATGAAACCCGATAAAACTTTTCTCAGCGTTCTTGTCACGCTCGTCATTCTGTCAGTCATCTTCTTTGTGATCGAGCGCATTGCGGGACGTGGCCGCAATCGCGTGCAGCCGATTTTTCGCAAGGGCTGGCTCACGGATGTGGTGTATTGGTTCACGACCATTTTGCTCACGAAACCGTTCGTGCGACTCATGCTGATACTTCCGATCAGCTTGTTGATCCTGGCAAAAGTGACCTCGATCGACGTGATGAAGCTGGGCACTTACTCCGGCTATGGACCATTAAGCCGACAGCCCATTTGGTTGCAAGCCATCCAAATCTATGTGCTTGTCGATTTCACGGCTTACTGGACTCATCGTTTGTTTCATCGTGGCAATTGGTGGCCGTTTCATGCGGTGCATCACAGCTCGGAGGATCTGGATTGGCTCGGTAGCTTGCGAGTGCATCCGTTCAACGATCTCGTGAACAAGCTGGCGCAGGTCACGCCGGTGCTGCTGATGGGTTACAATCCGACCGTGACGTTGAGCACCGCGCCGATCCTGACGTTCTATGCGATCTTCATCCACGCGAATGTGAACTGGGACTTCGGTCCGTTGCGTAGTGTCATTGCCACGCCCGTGTTTCATCGCTGGCATCACTCGAAAGACCGAGAAGCGTGGGACAAAAACTTTGCGGGGCTGCTGCCGCTGTGGGACATTTTGTTTGGCACCTACTACATGCCGAAGGGCCGCTATCCAGAGAACTTCGGCATCTGCGAGCCGATGCCGAAAGGCTACTTCGGCCAACTTTGGGAACCCTTCGCGTGGATTCTGCGTCGCGGGAAAAAAGTGGACCCTCAATAAACAACTGCTATGCGAGCCCCCATCTCATTTCACCTTTTTGGCCTCACTCTGGCTCTCCTCTGCACGATTTATGCGGAGGAACAGCAAGCCTATGTTCCACCCGCGCCGTCAATTGAGGTCGCAGTCCTCAAGCTCGACTGGCATGATGCCGCGCGTGATCGCCATGTGCCGGCAAAGATCTATTTCCCCAAAGAAGGCGCGGGGCCGTTTCCTGTGGTGATCTTTTCGCATGGACTCGGTGGCTCGCGTGAGAACTACGAGTATCTCGGTCGTCACTGGGCTGGGTGCGGCTACGTCAGCGTTCATCTTCAGCACATCGGCAGTGATGAGAGCGTGTGGAAAGACCTGCCGATGGCGGAGCGCGGCAAGTCGTTGCAAAAAGCAGCCGCCAATCTCTCTAATGCCCTTGAGCGGCCTATCGATGGTCAGTTTGCTTTGAATCAAATCGAGAAACTCAATGCCGACGAAACGTCACCGCTGAAAGGCCACCTCGATTTGAAGGCCATGGCCATCGCTGGTCACTCCTTCGGCGGCTATACCACACTCGCGCTCGCAGGGCAGACCTTCACGCTGCCGTTCTTCCAATCGAAGCGCTATGACGAGCCACGTCTCAAAGCCGCCATTCAAATGAGCGCTCCCGCACCGTCGATTCGCCGAGATCTCGATGGCACCTTTGCCTCCATCAAAATCCCCGTCATGCACATGACCGGCACGAAAGACTTTCTCGAACTCCTGCCGCAAACCACCGCCGCAGATCGGCGCATCCCCTTTGATCACATGAGCCAAGCCGAAACCTGCCTCGTCATCTTCAATGATGGCGATCACTTTGTCTTCTCCGGTCGCGAAGGCCTCCCCGGAGCAGCTGAACGAAAGGAACAGGACGCCATCTTCCATCGACTCATCTGCACCAGCACGACTGCGTTTTGGGATGCTTATCTCAAAGGCGACATCGCAACGAAAAAGTGGCTGCTTGAAGGCGGCTGCGAGAAGCTTCTTGGCAAGGAAGCCAACTTTGAGCACAAGGCACCAGCGAAGTAAGTTTCAGCGTCTGCACGCTGCCGAATACGACACACTCTTTGCTGAGATGTTGGTGCAATCTCGTCGTTTCAGAAGCCACCATGCTACGCTTCACCTTCTTTATCTTAGCTTTCTGCGCTTCAGTCCAAGCTGCCATCAAGCCCAACATCCTCTTCATCTACATCGAGGATCTCGGCTATTACACCAGCGAACGAGCTGCGCGTGAGCCAAATGCAGGCATCACGGGACTCAAGACGCCGAATCTCGACAAGCTGGCGGCGGAGAGTGTGAACTTCACCCGCACCTTCTGCGGACAAAGCGTGTGCTCGCCGAGCAAGTCGGCGATTTATAGCGGCCTGCTGCCGCACTTCAATGGCATCTGGCGCAATTGCCATAACAACCACCCCAAGCTCGGCAATCCAGACAAATGGATTCCGCTGCCGAATCCGATCACCAAAGAGAACGACCCGACCAACCTCGCCGCCGGTGGCATGAAAGAGGGCATTCCAAACTTCATCCAAATGATGAAAGCCAATGGCATTTACTGCGCTCTCTCTGGCAAGCTGCATCAGCAACCTGCACGCAACTTCCCCTATGATGCTTTTGTCGGTATTAGCAGTCTCGATGAAGTCATCAAAGCTGCAGGAGATAAGCCATGGCTCTTTTGGAGCAATCCGGGTGATACCCACGCGCCCTGGTGGAAGCATGTGCAGTCCAAACTCACGAACCCGAAAGACCGTAACTCAGCGCCCAAAGATGTCGATCCAGCAACGGTGAAGATGCCACCATGGTTACCGGACACACCAGCCTCGCGCATTGATCTGGCTCAATACTATTCTTGCGTGCAAAACATGGACGACTTCGTTGGTGGGTTGCTGGCCAAGCTGGATGCCAGTGGCCAGGCGGCAAACACGCTTGTTGTCGTCACGGGCGATCACGGCATCGGTTATGCTCGCGGTAAGACCAGTGTCTATCCGGCTGGCACGCAGGTGCCGTGCTTCATCAAAGGCCCTGGTGTCAAAGGTGGGCGCACTTTGACCACACCGATCTCGCAGATGGACTTCAATCCCACCTTTCTCGAAGCCTTCGGCATCGCCCGGCAAACCCTTTGTCACGGCAAGTCACTCTGGCCTGTTTTGAGAGGCGAGACCGATGCCATACCAGACCGCACCACGGTAATGACCGAGACCAATCACGGCCTCTCCTCAGCCCCCAAAGGGCAAAAGCCAACCAAGGCCCGCGCCGTTTGTGATGGCCGCTACTATTACATCGGCAACGTGTATCAAGACACCTTTCAAGGCCCTGTAGAACAAGCGATCTCCATCGGCAGCGGCAACGGCGAATACGGCGATCCAAGCCCGCAATACAGCATCGACCTGCATGATGAAACCGTCCGCCACAAAGCCGACCAACCCCTGCCCTACGAGCTTCTGCGACAGCTCTGCATGGCCGATGCGCCGAAAGAAGAACTCTACGACTTGGACTCTGATCCCTGGGCCGTGAAGAATCTCATCAACGATCCTGCACACGCCGAGACACTCGCGCGAATGCGGACGGAGTTCACCAACTGGCGCACGTTCACGAAAGACAACGATGAACCATTCACCATCAAGGGTGGCAAGGTCACGGAGTAACGCGAATCACTTACCAGAAACACTATGAGATTCGCATCCCTCGCCATCACACTTCTCCTCCCACTAACACTTTGCTCTAACCTCCTCGCGGCGACGAAGCCCAACATCATCTTCATCTATGCCGATGACTGGGGCTGGGGGGATCTGGGGTGCCACGGGAGCACTTGGTTGAAGACGCCGAATCTCGACAAGCTTGCCAGTCAGGGCACGGACTTTCAGCAGTTCAATGTGCTCAATCCCGTGTGCTCGCCGAGTCGCACTGCGGTGATGACGGGGATGTATCCGGCGCGGTTCTCGGTGCATCAGCACTTCGCTGCGCCTGCGCAAAATCATGAGCGCGGAATGCCAGATTGGCTGGACCCAAAAGCACCGACGTTGCCTCGATTCTTGAAGCAGGCGGGCTACCACACGGCACACTTTGGCAAATGGCATCTGTCCAATGCGCAGACTGAAGGCGCGCCAAAGCCTGCCGAATATGGCTATGATGAGTCGGCAGTTTTCAATGGTGGTGCAGGTTGGGAATCGGCTGATCTTCATGCCACTGCGGCGAATGCGGTGGCCTTTATCAAAGCCAATAAAGCGAAGCCGTTTTTCATCAACGCCTGGATTCACGAGAGCCACACTCCGCATGTGCCTACACCTGAATCCATGGAGAAATGGAAGCATCTGGATGAACAAAAGCAGGTCTATGCCGCTGTCATCACGGATGGCGACAACGCCGTCGGTGCCATCCTCGCTGCGCTGAAAGCTGAAGGTCTCGAAGACAACACCATCGTCATGTTCAGCAGCGACAACGGCCCCGAATCGACTGCATCGAAGCGCTCCGCGAACAAGTTCGATCCTGATGCCAACGCCACAGGCTACGACACCTTCTACAGCGTCGGCGAGACCGGCGGCATGAGAGGTCGCAAGCGCAGTTTGTTTGAAGGTGGCGTTCGCGTGCCTTTCATCGTGCGCTGGCCTAGCCACACGAAAGCTGGTGCCAAAAATGACAGCACTGCCTTCACCGCCGTTGATCTGCTGCCCACACTCTGCACCGCAGCGGGCGTGACATTGCCACCCGACTACCAAGGCGATGGCGAAAGCCTCCTCGCGGCCTTCAACGGCGAAAGCAATCCCCGCAGCCGTCCCATCTTCTGGCACTGGCTTGGCAATAGTGCTGAGCCAGACTGGTGGCCACGTCTGGCGGTTCGCGATGGCGATTGGAAACTCGTCATGACCGATGAAGCCAAGCGCGTCGAGTTGCACGACCTCACCCACGACCGTGCTGAGGCCAATGATGTATCCAAAGACCATCCCGAGATCGTCGCGAGGCTCAGCAAGCTCGCGCTTGAATGGAAAGCCACGCTACCCACCGCTCCCAATCCCGAGTGCCTCAGCAAGCAGTCCTTTGCCGAAAAACCGACCTCACCGAAACCCGCAACCAAAGGCTCCAAAGTCACCCCCGAAGTCCGAGCCAAAGCCTTCAACCGCTGGGACACCAACAAAGACGACATCCTCACGCTCGACGAATACCAAACGGGACTCAAAGGCCAAGCCGACCTCGAAGCGCGCTTCAAGAGTTTTGATAAAGACGGAGACGGCAAGCTGAGCCGGACGGAGTTTGTTGGGAAGTAGCATGACCTTTCTAGCAGCCTGCCGGACTGAGCGTAGAACGATCCTTCCAGGTCGTAAACGGGTCGGTTGGGCTTCCAGCCCAAACCTTCCCCACGCCGACCAAGATGGTTGCCCTACCAGTTCAACGACCTGGAAGGGTCGTTCTACGGCAAACTCGTTTTGTGGGTTTCAGTGCGGTAAATGTGCGACGTGGCCATCTATCTTCCTGCCGCATGCACGTTTAGTGCGGACCATTCATCATGAAAGCCTTGTTCTACTTGCTTACCCTCTTTGCGCTCCTTTGCGACCATCTCCATGCCGCCGACAAGCAATCAACCAAACCCAACATCCTCCTCATCCTCGCCGATGACCTCGGCTATGGCGACGTGGGTTGTTATGGCGCGACGAAGGTGAAGACACCGAACATCGACCGGCTCGCAAACGAAGGACGACGGTTCACGGATGCGCACTCGGCTTCTTCAGTTTGCACACCATCGCGATACGCGCTGCTGACGGGCGAGTATCCGTTTCTGAAAAACCTGTGGGGGCCGGTGATGAATGACAGCCCGCTGGTGCTGGATGTAACGAAGCCAACGGTAGCGAGCATGTTGAAGGCGTAGGGTTATGCCACGGCATGCTTTGGTAAATGGCACCTCGGGTTTGGCGATAAGCCGAAGCCGGATTGGAACTCGGATTTGAAACCAGGACCGTTGGAGTGCGGATTCGATCACTACTTTGGCATCCCGGTCGTGAGCAGTCATCCGCCGTTCGTATGGGTGGAGAATCATCGCGTCGTCGGACTCGATCCCGCGAACCCACTGCAATATGGCGGCAAGGAGGAGACGCAGAGCTTTCCTGAAAAGATGCTCAAGCCCGCCATGTCCGGCGCAAAGGCGGCGCATGCGCTCTATCGCGATGAAGAACTCGGCACATCACTCACTGAGAAAGCCGCGGCGTGGATGCGCATGCAAAAGGACAAGCCATTCTTCCTCTACTTCGCCACGCCACACATCCATCACCCGTTCACAACAGGCGCGAAGTTCAAAGGCCGCAGCGAGGCCGGACGCTACGGTGATTTCATTCAGGAGTTCGACTGGATGGTCGGCGAGGTGATGCGAACGCTCGATGAACTCAAACTGCGCGACAACACGCTCATCATTCTCAGCAGCGACAACGGCGGCATGTTGAATCAAGGCGGACAGGATGCATGGAAAGCCGGACATCGCCTCAATGGCGATCTGCTCGGCTTCAAGTTCGACTCATGGGAAGGCGGCCATCGCGTGCCTTTCATCGCCCGCTGGCCAGGTAAAATCGAAGCGGGTTCCGTGTCCAACCAACTCATCTGCCAGATCGATTTTCTCTCGACCTTCGCCGCGCTCACTGGCTCGAAGACCACAGGCCCAGACAGCCTGAATGTGCTGCCCACCTTGATCGGCACACCCGACAAGCCATTGCGCGATCACCTCGTCATCGCACCGAGCAACAAGAAAAACCTCGCGCTACGCGAAGGACGCTGGCTTTACATCGGCGCTCAGGGCGGTGGTGGCTTCGCTGGCAACAAGCCCGGCGATCACGCTCTCGGTGGTCCCGGCGCTCTCAAGTTCACTGGCGAGATCAATAGCGACATCGCCGACGGCAAAATCAAACCCGACGCGCCTGATGAACAACTTTACGACCTAACCACTGACCCTTCGCAATCCCGCAACATCGTGCGCGCTCAACCCGAGATCGCCGCTCGTTTGAAAGCGCGGCTTGCACAAATCCAATCCCAACCTAGCTCCGTCACTGCACCATGAAACTAACCATCACACGCTTCGCTTCCGTTCTCCTCTCGGCAATCGTCATGCCGCATTCATCATTCAGCGCTGAAGGCGCGAAGCCCAACATCCTCGTCATCCTCGCTGACGACCTCGGCTTCGGCGATGTGCAGTGCAATAACCCCGAGCGTGGCAAGATCCTCACGCCGAACATCGACAAGCTCGCTGCGCAAGGCATGAGGTTCACCGATGGGCACTCGTCGTCAGGCGTGTGCTCGCCTTCGCGCTACACCTTGCTCACCGGGCGCTATCATTGGCGGACGAAATTGCAGAACGGTATCGTCGGTGTGTTTGGCGATCCATTGATCGCGCCGGATCGCATGACCATCGGCACGCTGGCGAAGCAGCAGGGTTATCGCACGGCTTGCATTGGCAAATGGCACCTCGGCTGGGATTGGCCGATCACGAAGGAGCAGCGTCCGTTGCTGACGCCTTCCAAACAACCTGCCGATGAAGCGAGCAAGCTCGATAAGAAAGCCGCTGCTGCTGGAGCCATCGCCACCGAGCAGCAGATCGCTGCGTGGCGTGACATCTTCTCCAAGCCCATTCCGGGCGGGCCGAGCACGCGCGGCTTTGATCTCTACTTCGGCACCGACATTCCGAACTGGCCGCCGTTTTGCTTCATCGAAAATGATCGCACGCTCGGCATTCCCACCGAGTTCCTGCCGCGTGAATACATGGTCAAGAATCAGGCCAGTAACCAGGGTCCAGCGCTCAAGGATTGGAAACTCGAAGGCATCCTGCCAGCCCTCGGTGATCGCACCATCAAGTTCATCGACGAGTGCGTGGCGAAGAAGGAGCCCTTCCTCGTTTACATGCCCATCACCTCCCCACACACGCCTCTCGCGGTGAATCCTGAGTGGAAAGACAAGAGCAAACTGAATCTCTTCGCTGATTTTGTGATGGAGACGGATGCCGTCGTGGGTCGCGTGCTGGATGCGCTGGAGAAAAGCGGCGCGGCAGACAACACCATCGTTGTCTTCACCGCCGACAACGGCTGCGCTCCCTACATCGGCGTCGAGGATCTCGAAAAGATGGGACACTATCCGAGCGGTCCACTGCGCGGTTACAAGGCAGACGCATGGGAAGGCGGGCATCGCGTGCCATTCATCGTCAAATGGCTCGGCAAGGTCAAGGCGGGCAGTGTTTGCAACCAACTCGTCTATCAAGCCGACCTCATGCGCACCTTTGCTGATGTCTTCAGTGTGAAACTTCCCGACACCGCTGGTGAGGACAGCTTTAGCCTCATGCCCCTGCTCAAAGGCGACGACAAACCCATCCGCGAAAACGCTGTCAGCGCCTCCATCGGCGGCACGCCTGCGCTGCGCAGCGGCACCTGGAAATACATCCCCGCGCCCGGCTCCGGCGGCTGGGGCAAAGGCGGCGATCAATCGCAGCCTATCCAACTCTACAATCTAGCCGACGACCTCAGCGAAACAAAGAACCTAGCCGCCGCGATGCCAGAGAAAGTCGCCGAGATGAAAGCACTGCTGGAAAAACTCATCACCGATGGTCGCAGCACGCCTGGAGCATTGCAGAAGAACGATGTCGAAGTCGTGCGCTATCCGGGTGCAGATGCGGCCAAGCGTAAGCCCAAAGCCAAGAAGTAGTTCCGCCCATGAAACACGCCCTCACCCTCTTTCTGTCAGTCGCCCTCCACTCTGCCGCTATGGCCGAGCCCAACGGCAACGCCCAAGTCTCACTTACTGGCGAACTCAAGCAGTGGCACAAGGTCACGCTCACGCTCGATGGCCCCTTTGCGAGCGAGAAGGACAACAAGCCCAATCCCTTCACGGATCTCGCCTTCAACGTCACCTTCACGCATGAAAGCGGATCGCCGAAATACATCGTCCCCGGCTACTTCGCCGCCGATGGTCATGCAGGCAACAGCAGTGCGGACTCTGGCACGAAATGGCTCGCGCACCTTTCTCCCGATAAAGTCGGCACCTGGAATTACACCGTGAGTTTCACCCAAGGCAAACACGCCGCTCTTGATGGTGGTGGCGAGGCTTTGAAGCCGTTCGATGGCATCAAAGGATCGTTCAACATCGCTGCCAGTGACAAAGTTGGCGTGGATTTTCGCAGCAAGGGCCGCTTGCAATACGTCGGCAAACATCACCTCCAATTCGCAGGCTCGAAGGACTACTTCCTCAAGGCCGGTCCCGACGCACCCGAGACAATGCTTGGCTATGCGGACTTCGACAACACCATCGCTGGCAAGCCCGACAAAGTGCCACTAAAGACTTGGAAACCACATGTGCAGGATTGGAAAGCGGGCGATCCGACATGGAAGGATAGCAAAGGCAAAGGATTGATCGGTGCGCTGAACTATCTCGCCGGGAAAGGCGTGAATGCCTTCTCCTTCCTAACTTACAACGCCGCTGGTGATGGAGACGACGTTTGGCCCTTCACCGACCACGATGACAAACTGCACTACGACTGCTCGAAGCTCGACCAATGGGGCATCGTTTTTGATCACGCCACGGCGCTGGGTCTTTATCTGCATTTCAAACTCCAGGAGAACGAATCCGACGATGAACGTCTCGGCATGGGTCGCAAGCCCGGCAAACTCTCCGAAGCTCTCGATGGCGGCAAACTAGGACCTGAGAGAAAGCTTTATTGCCGTGAACTCATCGCCCGTTTCGGTCATGCGCTGGCTTTGAACTGGAACATCGGCGAAGAGAACACACAAAGCACCGAAGAGGTCCACGACATGGTGAAGTATCTCCACGACACCGATCCTTACGATCATCACATCGTCCTCCACACCTTCCCGCCGGAGATGGAGAAGGTCTATCGCCCGCTCATCGGCGACAAGTCACTGCTCACCGGTGTTTCACTGCAAACGAGCTGGAAGCAGTCCCACCAGCCCACGTTGCAATGGCTCAAAGAATCCTCCGCAGCGGGTCGCCCATGGGTCGTGGCGCATGATGAGCAAAACTCTGCCAGCCTCGGTGTCCCGCCTGATCCCGGCTACAAGGGCCACGATGGCATCGCCGTCGAAACCGATCCCAAAGGCCCCAAAGGCGAAGGCTACACCGCCTCCAAGCCCTACACGATGCACGATGTCCGCAAGCTCTGCCTCTGGGGCAATCTAATGGCCGGTGGTGCTGGTGTGGAATACTACTTCGGCTACAAGCTGCCGGAAAACGACCTCATCTGTGAGGACTTCCGCAGCCGCGACAAATCATGGGACTACTGCCGCATCGCTTTGAACTTCTTCCGCGATGAAAAGATTCCCTTCGCCGAAATGAGAAACACCGATGCACTCGTCGGTAACGATAAGAACGACAACTCGAAGTTCTGCTTCGCCAAAGCAGGTGAGCTTTATCTCGTCTATCTCCCCAACGGCGGCAGCACCAAGCTAGACATCGAAGGCAAATACACCCTGCAATGGTTCAACCCACGGGATGGCAGCAAAGGCGAAACATCATCCTTCAACGAAATTCTCACCGCCCCTGACGCCAACGATTGGCTAGCTGTCGTCCGCCCCAACTGAAGTCTGTTCTTTGCCGTCAAAAACCTCTTCCTTCATCATTTGCCAACCAATCTAAGCCTAACATCAACCCGTTGAACCCATGAGCACATCCAGCCCAACCACCTCCTGCAACGACGACTGGTCAAAGAATGTTCTCTTCTTTGAATACGGCAGCGCGGCCAATCCACGGATGCCGAAGATCGGTATCGATGTCTTTCCGCCTGCCATGCATCAGATCGCCGAGACGAAGATCATCCCGCTACAATTGGCCCATAAGCTGGAAACGAGCTATCCAGCTACAGGCCCGAACCTGCTGGCAAACTTCATTCACATCGCGGCAGGGGATGCGCTCTCCACCAGCACTCACGCTAGCAGTCAGGTGTTTTATGTCATTCGCGGCGCTGGATTCAGCGTGATCGATGGCAGCAGGCTCGATTGGAAAACAGGCGACTTTTTTGCCATCCCATGCACCGGCGAAATCCAGCATCAGGCAAGCGATGATACCGCATTCTATTGGGTCAATGATCAGCCGCTGCTGGACTTCCTCGGCGTGCAGCCGAACAAACAACGTTTTCGTCCGCTCTACTTCTCGCATGAACAACTCACATCCGAGCTCGAAAAAGTTCGTCAGGCCAATGAGGGCAAGGACAAGAACCGCAACGGCATCCTGCTGGCCAATCCCGATTGCCCGCAGACCAAGACGCTGACGCACTCCATGTGGTCCTTGTATAACCTGCTGCCAGCAAAGACCCGACAGAAGGCCCATCGGCATAACTCCATCGCCATGGACTTCGCAGTGAAGGCAACCGAGGGCGTCTATACCAACATCGGCCCTGACCTCGATAGCGATGGCAACATCATCAATCCGATTCGTGCCAACTGGGTAGCTGGTGGGGCCTTTGTCACCCCGCCCGGCTGGTGGCACTCTCACCACAACGACAGCGATGAAGACGCCATTGTCCTGCCTGTCCAGGATGCCGGCCTGCAAACCTACATGCAGACCCTCGATATCCAGTTTGCCCACGGATATTGAAAAATGAAAGCGCGTTCGTTGCTCACCGCTCAATAGCACAACAATGACACGTCTTTTCACGACCCTTTGCCTTGCTCTCCAAATTGCTTTCTCTCACGCTGGCGACTTGATCGTCTATCCGCCTGTTCCGGGCCTTGATGCCTCGGCCCATTACCAGGTCCGCATCCGCAGCACCGAGAAGGGCGCGAAGTGGCAGAGCGCCTTTGCTTGGCAGACCGAGTGCAAGAATGAGGAGGCCTACTTCGACACGCTTGTGGGTTGGACTCACGCTTACGTGAACTTTGAAACCTCCGGTCCCGTGGAGATCGAAATCTCCCGCGTCAACGGTTCGCCGATTCGCAGTGCGGCCGTGCATCCCAAGCGAAAAGCATCCGACTGCTCAGTGAAAGATGGCAAGGCGCTCGTGAGGCTGGACAAGCCCTGCCTCGTCGCCGTGGACATCGACGGCCAGATGGACGGCCAGGACACGGGCAAAGGCTACAAAGGTCCGCCCCTTCACACCATCTCGCTCTTTGCCAATCCACCGCTCGCCGGCAAGCCCCGCCCAGATGGCCCTGGTGTGCGCACCGTGAAACCTAGCGAGACACCACCTTCAGATGGCGATTGGAGCACGCTCTACTTTCTGCCAGGCGTGCACGATATCGGCGCGGGTTTTCCAGTGAACGCCAACCGCCAGTATTACATCCCTGGCGATGCCATGGTCTATGGCTCGTTCTGCCATCCCGAATGGGAAGATGGTCATGACATCCGAATCCTCGGCCACGGCACGCTGTCAGGCGCACGACTGAAACATGCGAACGCCTTGAAGAAGCTCTTCTTCGGCAACAAGAAGGTGAGCCGCAAACCCATCGAGATCTTCGGGGCTTACGACACGCAGGTCGAATGCCTGACCATCGCCGACTCCGCTTCGCATTCGGTGATGCTGATTCATCCTTACAAGGAAGCTCATCCGAATGAGGTGAAGTGGACCAAGATCTTCACCTGGCGAGCCAATGGCGACGGCATCAATCCGTTTGGCAACACGCTCATTGAGGACTGTTTCATCCGCACGCAGGACGACTCGCTCTACGTGAACGGCCTCGGCATCCGCCGCTGCGTGCTGTGGAATGATGCCAACGGCTCCTCCTTTGTCCTCAGTGCACTCCCCGAACACAAGCTTATCGTCGAGGACTGCGATGTCATTTACTCCCGCGCCAAGTGGCATCACTGGAGTGGCGGACGCGTCTTTAACATGCGTGGCGAAGGTGAGAGCCCAGCAGGCACCGGCGTGATCTTCCGCAACATCCGCATCTCCGACCCGCGCCCCACGCTCCAGCAGTTCTTCATCTGCATGACCGTGCCAGATCCGTATGGCGATGGCAAACGCGGTGCAGGTGACCTCTCCGGCATCCTCTTCCAAAACATCTCGATCGCTGCGACCAGTGTTATTGGTGAGCCACAACTGCTGTGGGGCCAATCCAACGCCCGCATCCGCAACATCACCTTCGAGAATCTCACGCTGGGCGGGAAGCCCGGTGTAAGCCGTAACTCGAAATGACCCGCTTTAACAGGCAAAATGACCCACTTTGGTCATAACCGGCAGATTCAGTCAAAGGAACGCAGTGCAGGCTAGGCCAAATCTGCCAGCTTTGAGGGATACCAGCGGCAGCGCACCGTCGTGATTGGTCCCACTGGTTCATCAGTCCAATGATCAATGCGCAGTGCTATTGCTTTCAAATCGCTGGAGCTGTTGAGAGTGTAGGTTTCCACCGCGTCTGGTGTATCAGCATCACTGAAACCTGATCTTGCCTCGATAAAGCGGACAGGTGTTTTGTTAGTTGAGGGAGGCTTCGAAGTCTAGCGGGGACATGTAGCCGAGAGACGAATGCAGGCGTTTGGAGTTATAAAAGGTGGTGATGTA
>Ga0114970_10000183_pt1 | contig 42817 bp, 37 predicted proteins | sample M_140205_XF_Meta_FD_87030 | JGI IMG/M metagenome (GOLD analysis project Ga0114970, IMG submission 87030) | Freshwater microbial communities from Lake Montjoie, Canada to study carbon cycling - M_140205_XF_MetaG | ecosystem: Environmental > Aquatic > Freshwater > Lake | place: Lake Montjoie... | reverse complement strand
CAAGGTGCGAATGGTGCGCAAGGTGCACAAGGTGACACAGGCGCACAAGGAGCACAAGGCGCCCAAGGCGACACAGGCGCACAGGGCGCACAAGGCGCACAAGGTGCGAATGGTGCACAAGGCGCGGAAGGCGCACAAGGCGCAGAAGGCGCACAAGGCGCCCAAGGCGCCCAAGGACCGTTACCAAATCTTACAGATTATAATGGTAATACAGCAGGAGAAGCTTTCACAGTTCAATATGACACAGTTGTTGGCGTTTGGTTTTACGATTCATCAGGTAAAACCTTCGTCATCGACCATCCCTCAAAACCCGATAACTTACTCGTCCACGCCTGTATTGAAGGACCCGAGGTTGCCGTATATTACCGCGGTTCCTCCGCAATTCCCGAAGGCGCAACACACACAATTATAACTTTACCAGATTACGCAAGTGAGATTGCTACGAACTTCACAGTAAGTGTTACACCTATTTTCACTGGTACTATGCGCACATTAAACTGCAGCCGCGTCACAAATAATTCGTTTGTAGTCTATGGCGAACCCGGTGAATTTGATTGGATTGTATATGGAAAACGCGGAAATCTTGTTGTGGAACCTCTCAAATCTGCAGTCCGAGTGAATGGCGACGGACCTTACAAATGGATTGGTTAGATTATAGCTAAAGGGGGATATCTCCCCACTTCGCGCGATTACGAAGTTACGCAGCGCTACGCAGTGCAAATGAAATTCATGAATACAGATTCGTATAATGGATATATTATAAACAAAAATTACATTTCTGTTTATGATACTAACTGTATATAGAGTAATAATTGGAGCTATCCAGCCTTTGCTCAAAATATGACTTTATTAACCTTTTGCCATTCAAATGGCAAAAGGTTGGCTATAGGTTGGATAGCTACAATTAATACTGTAAGAAATAACAATAAAATTAGTATTAAAATCGCCACAATTTAGAATGAAAAATGGTGTTACAATTACTATAATAAACAGAAATGTAATGTATGTTTATGCTATGGGGATTAGGGCTGGATAGCTCCAATTATTACTATATGAATAATTAGTATCATAAACAGAAATGTAATTTATGTTTATAATATATCAATTATACTAATCTGTATTCATGAATTTCATTGGCACTGTGTAGTGGGGTTACGAAAGGGGGAGATATCCCCCTTTAATGGGGATATCTTTCCCTCAATTACAACGAACGCATCTCAATTACCCAGCGCTTCACCATCGTTTCATAACGGCTTATCTGAACCATTGGCTCACCCTTATACGGAATACGAAGCATCTCTTCACCGTTCGCTTTTACGATAATATGCGTTGCGTCATGTTCCATATGAATAGTAGAATCAATAATTGTATTAGCAACTCTACTGACGATGAGACTATCTGGGACAGTATCCATACTTGCTTCTGTACCTGTAGTAACGGGAGATGGAAAACCAGAACCAGAACCAGAACCAGAACCAGAACCAGAACCAGACCCAGAACCACTCATATAGTTAAGGACATTTCCTTCACCAATCGTAGCGACTACAGGCACTTTCTTCGGTTTGCTGATTTTGAGAATATGATCCGTAAGTTCATCAAGATTCCATGGTGTCGTCTTACCGTCTTTGGTAATTGGATTATGACTTCCATTGAGCGTGCAGTTCGTGTATTGACGGATAACAATACCAAATATACTAAACAGAAAGTGGTGAATCATATTATCGCATTTGTCAAAGTTCGTATTGTGTTTATTGGATTGGAGCCCGAGAATTTCCGCAATCATTAATTTATCGCCATCCGCCTCAATAACGCAGCGCGGGTGACCACTATTGCGCGCTGCGCCCCAACCATAGTCTTCCTGCTTTCCATTTCGCCAATACGGTTTACCAAGAATACGATGCACAAAGTTAAATAGAACACCACGAATATCATCAACACCCGCAATATCGGACCCATCAGGATTCCTATCACCTTTTTTCGTACAATTGAGAACTGCGTTGATTTGTTCCTCGGCTTCCTTTTCACTAATTGCATTAGTCAAACCGTGAAGTGTAAGAAGCACAGGTTCATCGTCTAACCATTCATCCGGTTGCGATTTGACAATGACTGGATATTTTCGTCGGTAATCTCCATCGTACCACATATAGAGCGTTCGCTCATCATCACAGTCCATATTTTTAAATATCAATTTACCAATGAGCTTCTTTGTTTTCAAGGATTTTTTGAGAATCAACCTGGACGCAAGCACCTTAAATCGGTCCCTATCGCCAAGTGGGTCAATTGCGGTCGTAGTATCCGCGATGACTAAAACGCCTTCACTCGTTTCCAACCAGATTATTTTACCAAGTGTGAGACTTTTATAATAATACATACGCTCATTGGCAATAACGTTTGTATATTTCAAATCCGGTATATCTGAACCAGAACGCAGTTTTATGATATGAAGCATATAGGACGACGTCGTGTTATCAATAATTCCCTCTAGCACTGCTTTCATACGTTCCGACTTTACGGTCTCTGCGAGTTTGATTAGCAGCGCTTCGTTACTACGCAAACGTTCGCCTTTCATGTGTTTCATATACTCTGTAATATTCGCATTACGCAAATTCTCGGAACTAGCGTCAATATGCGCACTAAAGTCACCCGCTGTGAAGGAAAGCGACTGAAATTTACTGTCATGGACTGATTCCGAATATACGGACTCTGGATTGTGAAACGCAATAGCGGCAGTGTGACCGTGATTGAACAGACCACATGTATTTTCGCCCGTTTTTCGGGGCATTGCCCGCGCGAGACCGTAAATGTGGGGCAGTTCGACACAGCCTTCGCCATTATCAACTTGTACAATAAAGATTCCGCTTATATCGCCCTCGAGTTTAGCGATTTTCGTAAACGAATACGTTGCTTTGGCATCAAATGAGTTATCTTTAAATTCCGTATCGCTTTTTCCTATTGTAAGACCGCCTGCCTTTCCACGGAGTTTGTTGTACGTTGCTGAAAAGGGTTGTCCTTCTTGTGCCATCCCGTTCGTATTATTAAACTAACCCGCGCCGGCTTTAAATGCTTTCCTTGAGAACGAAGATGCCCCCGCGGGTCAATTTTTTGACGCAAGCACGCAAGCAAGCACGCACGCAACCTATTCAAAAATTGATACATCCTATCGAAACGTCAAACAGCACAAAGAATGAGCACAAGCGTCAGCCGACTCAATTACATTGGGTCAAAATTCCAATTATTAGATTGGATAACGACCGCAATCAAAGAAACAACACAATGGACATCGTTTGAAAATAAACGTATCGCAGATTTATTTGCGGGAACAGGAATTGTATCGCACGCATTTCGCCAACATAACGCGATTGTGCTCTCCAATGACGCAGAATTATACAGTTATACAATTACATACGCTTTTACACGCTCTGTATATACAGAGGCGTGTAAAAACTTCATTACAACCATACGCGCAGAAATGCAAGACGGAAAGCATAAAGCAACTGTAGGATACATAACAACCCATTACAGTCCTTTCAACGCGAGTATTCGTAAATTCTTCACAATTGATAATGCTAGGGTGATTGATTATATTCGTGCGCGTATTGAAGATGTGAAGAAGGATATCACAAACGACGACTATCATTTCGTACTTGCATCGCTCTTATTGAGCGCCGACGCGGTCAGCAATGTACCAGCGGTGTATGGTTGCTTCCTACACGATTTCAAAAACAAAGCAAAGAAACAACTTGTATTTGCGCCCATTCATCAAATTACAACACAATGTCAAAAAGACTCAACAACATTTTACGACAATGTTCTATCACCGAATCTATTATCGGCAATTCAGGCGGACGCCGTCTATCTTGACCCACCCTACAACGAACGACAATATTCTAAAAATTATTTCCCGCTGAATATGATTGCGAAGACACCGCAGCAACTAACAAGACAAGAACCACTCAAGGGGAAAACAGGAATACCGACGGATTGTTTTCTATCACCGTTTTGTAAAAAAGGCGACGCAGTTGAAAACGCATTTGATACAGTGGTTCGCAGTCTCAAAACACGCTGGATATTTCTCTCGTACAATAGCGAAAGTCTAGTGACGAAGGAACGAATGTTGGAAATCCTGGGTCACCACGGAACGTGTTCGGTCATTGAACGCGATTATAAGCGGTTCAAATCCTATGAATACAACGAAGATAAAGAGATTAAGGAGTATCTGTTTTGTTTGGATAAAAATCCGGCACGCATTGATGAACGCGCGCATAAAAAACAAATGGGGCAATATTTCACTATTTCAGAGACATTACAAGCGTTTGTATTTGAGAAAGTCAAACACAAAGGTGCGCGTCTTTTGGAACCGTCCTTTGGCGCTGGACATCTGACCAAACGATTCAAAGATGCTGATACAAATTATCCGATGACGTGTTACGAATTGGATAGTACAATACAACCCGTAATTGATGTGAATGAATATCAGACCCTAATCTATGGTGATTTTACGAAACAGACGATAACACAACGATTTAAGACGATTGTAGGAAACCCACCGTACGTAAAACGTAAAACGGGCAATCTGTACATCGAATTTGTTCAACGTTGTTACGATGTACTGGATATAGACGGCGAACTCATATTTATTGTACCATCGGATTTCATCAAAGTTACAAGTGCTTCCAAACTCATTGATACTATGACGAAACACGGGGCATTTACGGATTTCTTATTCCCTCACGATGAAACGTTATTTACGGACGCAAGTATTGATGTAGTGGTATTCCGTTATGAAAAGGGAAGTACAACAAAACGATCTATGGTCAATGGGAAGGATATGTTTTGTAATATCCATAACGGAATTATAACATTTAGTGAATCAGAACTTGTTGGTGAGCCCCTTGCGAATGTATTTAATGTGTATGTCGGTCTTGTTTCGGGGAGAGATGAAATCTACAATGTTCCGTTTGGAAATATGGATATCTTGAATGATAAAGGGCGTGCAGATAAATATATCTTTACGGAAACATTTCCAACCGAGAACACCGCAATCAATAACCATTTATTGGCGCATAAAGCCCAACTTCTTGAACGCGGAATTAAAAGGTTTTCGGACGCGAATTGGTTTGAGTGGGGTGCGCCGCGCAATATTAAAAACATACGTGCATTTTGGGGAAATCCGTGTATTTATGTACGAAATGTAACGCGAAGCAAAGAGATCGCATTTATAGACACAGTACAGTATTTTGGTGGGGGTCTGTTGTGCATAATTCCAAAAAATACAAACACAATGACTGTAGAAACGTTGAAGTGTATCGTGGGCTATCTGAATAGCGAAGATTTTCAGAAGGATTATCTCTACGCTGGGCGTTTTAAGATTGGTCAAAAGCAGTTATGTAACGTAAGGGGGATATCTCCCCTTTTGCGCGATTACGATGTTACTTAGTGCGCAGCGCAGCGCAGCGAAGCGCCTTCTACTACACAATGTCATGAATACAGATTCATATTATAGACATATTATAAACAAGAATTAAATTTCGGATTATAATACTAATGGGTTAATTGTAAAGTTTCGTTGTAAGAATTCAGTATTTTTAAGTTTTATGATTCTAATGAATCATACAAAACTCAAAATCCAAAATCCAAAATCCTTTACAGGAAAACTATAATTTTCATATAGTATAAATTGAAGTTATGCAACCCTAATTTAGCCGCAATAGGTTTGTTAGTTTCCTTGCGCAACTACGAAAGTGTCTCAAAGTAAGGCTATTTATCCATAATCAGGTCCCAAGAAAGAACTCAACGTAATGTATTTTGTTTCGCCAGATTCTACAGTTGTAATAGTTAACGGCGTCTTAAATATCCAAGTCGTGCGAAAGTTATTAGTCTCGTTACCAGTTACGTAATTATCACTGGAAGGCGGAACGCTAGATATTCCAAAGCATTCGTCCGTAGACAATTCATCGACACTTGTCGATTGAATTTTAGTCATGACCGCAGGCACTTGTATGCCTACTGACGAACCAGCATCAATTGTTGAGCTTCTCCATGCCTTTATGTAGCGAATGAAATTAGGACCTAGGGACTTCACTAATCCACTACCACCCATTAATCTCAGTAAACGCGTAGCTACATTGTCGCCAATTCCTGGTTGATTTCCTGTGTCATCAATCATATTCGCTTCAAAATTATCTATAAGCGCAATATCTAACACACCATTGGCATATGTGAACGGAAATGGCATATATCCAAGTTCACTATCATCGTAAAATGGTCCTGAAAATCCGTTGAATTATAAAGGCGTATCTTTAGTCACTCCAATAGAACGTAAAACGGAGGACATGTTTGTATATAAGATATAAAGATTTTTTTTGGGCATTCGGGATATTTATTCGTGAATTTTGCCATGGGCACATACACACAGAAAATTACGTTTTGTCTCTGGAATTATGGGGAAAGATATCACTTTATTATTGGGGGCGAGTTGTAAAAAAAACATAAAACCTAGATAAAATGAACCCATCTATTCCTGCCGGTGCTCATCCATATTTAATAACCGAAGTGTTAGATGGGGTTGAATATATGGGTTATTACAATCGGGAACAAAACAATATTGGGCATAGAGGTGTAGCAGAACATGCTGTATCTGCTTTTGGTATGCATTATGTAGCATTGCGGAATCCTCCTTTGTATCGTTATGGATTCGCACTACAACATTACGGCAACCGATTCCGATTTTATAATATTTTACATTTTTTACAGGGTGAAGAACTTGTGACGTATTACCAAAATCCCGCAAACGCGGCTACAATCAATGCTCTTAACGATGTTGAACGTGCGGTCATACAGCAAAAACTCGGAGCGTATGCCGCACAAAGACGCATGTTAGCGGGAGCCGCATATGTAAGAGGTGCTGTAGGTGGTTTCCGTCGTTCCCGAACTAATTCTCGTAAATCGTTTCGTAAGAATAAAAAACGCCAAAGTCGTAAATAGGGATTCGCTATTAAGGGGGGATATCTCCCCCTTCGCGCGATTACGAAGTTACGTAGTGCGCAGTGCCAAGGAAACTGATAAAACTAGATTAGTATCATAAACACATTATAAACATAAATTACATTTCTGTTTACAATACTAATTTGTCATATAGTATAAATTGGAACTATCCGACCCTATTCGCTATTACGCGCGATGTTTGCGTGAACGATTCAGGCGGTTCTGTTTGCGTCTAGAGATATTACGACGACGTTTTCCCGCAGGCGTGTGTTGAACCGCGCGGTAGCCAGGGGGTGCACCATGTGGGTTCCAAACGGGATTGTGTATGTATGCCGATCCAGGGGCTTGATAACCGGCTCCTGGCGCAAATCCAGCCGGAAAATGAGGAAGTCCACGCGTTAGACCAGGGGTGTAAGACCCATAAGAATGTGTTGGGCGACCGGATGTTGTGAATGTACCAGCGCCAGCGCCAGAACCAGAACCAGAACCAGGAGCAGCCATTTGTTTATAATTAGGGTCACTTAAAAAACATTATAAGCAAATATCTGTTGAGAATGTCCGCGACAGTTTCGGGTGGTGGTTCTGGTTCTGGTTCTGGTTCTGGTTCTGGTTCTGGTTCTGGTTCTGGTTCTGGTTCTGGTTCTGGTTCTGGTTCTGGTTCTGGTTCTGGTTCTGGTTCTGGTTCTGGTTCTGGTTCTGCATATCTCCTTTAATTGTCGTATTATAAACATAAATTACATTTCTGCTTATAAAACTCTTTCATATAGAAAAATTGGAGTTCCTAGCACCATGTCACCCTAATTTTAACGTCTTGACTTTCTTGTTTTTGTTTTTCTTGAACGACTCTTTCTTCTACGACTGCGTTTGGAACTAGAACCAGCCGTTCCTGTAATAGCAGTCGCAGCCGTTCCTGTACCACGAAACATATCACCGAATCCAACCTCCTCGTGTATCTTTTTCACAATCGTATCCATGTCTGTATTGAGTACAAAATAGCGCGATGAAAAAATCAACAGAACTGTGTTTGTGTAATGCGACGCACCAATTTTCATAATCACGTGAGTAATTTCGGGATGTTCAACAATGTAGCGCTCAAGAATTTCCATAAAGCGCGCATCATTAAGTTCGCGAATTGTCGCCCGTGCTCTTTCCATAGGACGTTCGCGACCCGCCATATCACCACCCGCTCTTATAGCACCTACAATCTCCTTTAAAATATCCTTATTCCGGCAATCTTTTTCATCCAGAATTTCCAACAATCTCGACAATGCACGATTTATGTGCTCATTCAATACAGCTTCGCTCGTATTGCCATCGTGTAAATCGCCGAAGGCTGCGCTTAATTCGCGGCATACAACATCCTCTACGGGTACGAATTTCTGCCCTTCGTACATTTGTGTATAGACTAATTCAATGTAGTTTTTGGGCGGCGCATGCCCTTCAATACCTTGAAATCCTTTGTAGGTTTTGACTTCCTGTCCTGCTTTCACTACCGACATAGCCTGGCTTAGATTTGCATTGATAATTGTAATAACGGTCAAAACGAATTTCACGCATTCAATGTAGGCAACATCGGGACTCTCAGGACTCCATTCGTGGATGTGTACAAATCCGGACTTAGGGTGGTACAGTGCTTTGAAAAACCATAAATCGCTTTCTGCTACGCCTTTCCCTTCCGATGCATTGAGAATCCGTTTAATATCGGGTTGTTTCGTAAGTACAACACCTTTCACGTAAGGAATTAGGAATTTCAGAATCTCTTCACCCGCTTTGGTATGAAATGCGGGTATCAACGCAATTTCAACGCGCCGTCCGGCGGATGCCATATCTAACATAGGGAAGATATTACCTTAGTAAAGAAATGTGCACTGGAAAAAATTGAACACTGCTTCCGCACAAATCGTAATTTGCCGCTTTCTTTCTTTCTTTCCTTCTTTTCTTTCCTTCTTTCCTTCCCTTCTTGCCTTTCGCTACTTTCTTTGCGTTTCCTACTTTCCTTCAAACACCAAATGGAGACCCTTCCTTTCGTACCGACATATTCGCACCTCCGTCACATTGCCGAGATAACCTTCAACGGTAAGTCCGGCATGTCGGTCTTCTACAATTTCATCACGGACACAATCAACATACACGCGAAGGCTCCCTTCAGCCTACCGCGCAATGAAGTCGTTGTAGCCCGCACGCCCGAGGCGGAAGCGTACATCGCAGAGAACCACGACTTCGTCACGTATGTCTATACAAACCAAGACGGGCGGGAGGTCGCCATGCTAGAGTTTCCCCGTGGCGACCAGTGGTTTGCGTGTGAAACGCAGACCTATATCATGGACGCAGTCGCAACGCTTCTAGGTCTTCCGTCTATGCAGCTACTGACGGAGAACGTCTGCTTGCGCGACGGAGACGCAAAGAATGATGCGCCAGAACTCATTTACGGCAAATCGTGGTACGAAGCCGTCTATTTTACGGCTTGGTGGAAGCTGGCGAGCAACGGTCATAAGGGACAGCTTCACTTCAACGTCGTAGAGAACCGCCAGATTATGAGCGAATCGAGTCGCACCGCGTACTGCGTCCTACTCGCAGCGAACGGCGGAAAGATGTCGAACGTAAGTAATCCTAAGGATATGGCTGCGCTGCGCGACTTAATGCAAAAGTACAACATTGAGCGCTTGGAGCGCGAACTGGACGAGCATAGCCGTGAGATGACATCGAAGCGGGAACTCTTGACGGAGTTGCGGCGCTTGGAGGAGATGAAAGCGAAAGCGACTGCTACTGTGGTAAAGAGCGACGCCGCGTAATGAACTGAATAGATAATGTAAGAAATGTAGAAAACCAAAAAACCAAAAAACCAAAAAAACAAAAAACCAAAAAACCAAAAAACCAAAAAACCAAAAAAACAAAAAACCATTTTTCAATTTCGCCCATAAAAATTGATACTCCCGATCACATCCCACCAATTCGTTAAATCCCGAACAAGAGTAGAATGCCAGCCTTCACGTGCGAACGGTGCCAAAAAGTCTTCAAACAAAAAGGTCATTATGATTCACACGCGGCTAGGAAACGTCCCTGTAAAACCAATGAAGCCCTTGAGAAAGTCAATATCGCAAAGGTCATTGAAAACTTTACGGCAATGAATATTATTACAATGAATCCTACGACATCTGATGTAAAAACAGGAACCAAAGACATCGTGAAACCGTTTATGAAATGGGTCGGTGGAAAAACCCAAATTATCCACGACGTTCTATCCTTGTTTCCGCCCACAATAGACGATTACTACGAGCCATTTCTCGGAGGTGGTAGTGTTCTTCTCGCATTGCTAACACATATACATAACGGAACAATTACCCTGAAAGGCAAGATTGTTGCCAGTGATTTGAATGCGAAACTCATTGCGTTATACAAGGTTATTCAGGCGGAACCGGAACAATTTATTACGGAAGTTACGAAACTTACGGTGGAGTTCTCGAAATGTAAAGAGAAGGCAAACGATACGAAGGCGAATCGTGTAGCCACAACTCTAGAGGAAGCCCTAACGTCACCTGAAGCCTATTATTTCTGGATTCGGTCGCGTTATAATGCTCTCACAGATGACGAAAAACTCACTGTACCCGCCTCCGCAATGTTACTCTTTATGAATAAAACGGGATTCCGTGGTGTCTATCGCGAGGGACCGCACGGATACAATGTGCCGTTTGGAAATTATAGCAATCCGGCGGTCCTAGACCCCGCGCATATTCGGGAAGTCTCCGCGCTTATCAAAGATGTTGTATTTCGTGTAGCCGGGTTCAAGGACGCACTCGCTCCCCTAAAAACGGGCGATTTTGTGTATATGGACCCTCCGTACGCGCCTGAAGATGCAAAATCCTTTGTCGGCTATACAGCCGATGGATTTGATGAGGAGAAACATAAGGAACTTTTCTCCTGCTGCGCTACCCTAACGACAAAAAACGTCAAGTTCCTAATGAGTAATGCGTCCGTGAAACTCGTTACGGATGCGTTTCCAGCACCGGCATACACGACACGCATCATAAATTGTAGGAGGTCAATAAATTCCACGAATCCGGAGGCGCGTACGAATGAGGTGCTCATTACGAATCCGTGAATTTATACGCATAATGCGCTTCCAAGCGAATACTATCCATTCTGTCATATTCCGGAAACGAATACTTCCAGATATGTATTATTCCTTTGAAATTGTGAATAAAGAGTGGAATTATCTCTTTTTTGGTTCCAATAAGTTCATAAATAGTACGGTACGGAAAGTAGAGTTGGCGCATATTAAATGAGTTTATAGGCTTTGTAGCGCTTTTTCCTTCAATTATGATGACTTTATGCGCAGATTCAAAACACGAATCCGCTTCATATTGAACACCGGAAATAGTAAACGTTTTATCGCCAAGTTTCATTGCGAAGTTACAACGATGCCGACCATTGAGGAGCGGACCGTGTGTAATTGGTTCGCCTAGGATTTCGGGTCGTTCGAATACACCACTGTAACGAAGATTATCTATAACGGATGTTTCACTCGTTCCGATTTTAAGGATTTCAGAGGATGTATCTGTTGAGATTGTTTGAATTTCTGTACACATAGAATAATCCAGAGTTTTGTAAATTGGTGTTTTTTGTAAAAGATACGTCCCATTTTTGATAGGAAGCATATATAGTTCATTGGTTTTGAAAACATTAGGTCGCTCTTCATCGCTAGATTGGTATGCTAGAAGTCGTGGCTCAAATTGACATTTTTTATCACCTTTCCACGATGATTTAGCACTCTTTATCTCGTCTGCTGTAATTATGAGCGTTTCATCAGTACTTAGTTTGAACATATTGAGGATGTGCTCCCAGGGTTCTTGTGCTACTTCATTTGTAGTAAGTTGCGTGAGTGAATTTGCGAGTTCATCCATTTTAGTTACGTTGTTTTGTACTATTTTCAATTCATTTTTTCCAACTGAGGGGTTCTCACACTTTTCGGCACATTTATCCCATGACTATGGTGGCGGCATGTACAGGGAACTATACATTCAGCCGCCATAATTTTACTGTGATTTGATATAGTATAAATTGGAGCTATCCAACCCAATTCGACTAGACCAATAGCACCGGTCTATGCGACACGAATTATAAATTGTAGGAGGTCAATAAATTCCATGAATCCGGAGGCACGCACGAATGAGGTGCTGATTAGGGTGGGTAGCTCCAATTATTACTACATGAACGATTATTGTAAGCAGAAATGTAATTTCTGTTTACACCGTTTTTCTTGAAATCGCCACAAATTTGCCACCCTATGGGTAGTAAATATCGGCGTTTGAAATGAAAAATGGTGTAAAATGGCAAAAAGAAAACGTAACACATGATATAAACAATGTCTATTTCGCGTGCCTTCGCCCAACGGAACACGAATGTTACTACCCTTGTCCCGGTTTATGATGCACAACAATTTGGTGTATTAACAATTGACCCTCGTAGTTGCTCTATGTTCAATATTGATTTGTCTAATGCTACTTTTCTGGAAAACCGAACTGTCAAATATGCGACAAATGAAGAGTTTGTTGAGACTACAACCGCAAATGTGTATTATTTCTATATTGACGCATATGACTCAAACGCGTGGAGGGAATTGGCAATGGCGTACCCGGGTTTGGAGTTTACGTTGAATTTTAACGTGGACTGGACCGTTGATCAAACTAACTACTTTATATCTTTATACTACGATGATACAAGTTGCAACATATTGTCGCCTTACAAAGCACTCAATCATTACAAGCATGTTTCTGTAACAATGAAGAGCAATGGCGATCGTTTTACTGTGACTGGCTCAGGACCACAAGCCTGGTCTCATGGAAGTTACGAGTGTTGGTAATATTAATAAAGGATTAAGGGTGATATCTCCCCTTTTGCGCGATTACGAAGTTACGTAGTGCGCAGTAAAGGGGGATATCTCCCCCTTTCATAACCCCCTTTTATGAAATCCACGAATACAGATTAGCATAATTGATACATTATAAACATAAATTACATTTCTGTTTATGATACTACTTAATCATATAGTATTAATTTGAGCTATCTAGCCCTAATATCATTAACATTGTATAAACATAAATTACATTTCTGTTTATAATACTATATGAAACATTAGTATTATAAACAGAAATGTAATTCTTGTTTATAATACTAATTTTTCATATAGTATAAATTGGAGCTATCCAACCCTACTGCGAACTACGTAACTACGTAATCGCGCAAAAGGGGGAGATATCCCCCTTTCATCCAGCCCTATAAAGGATTCAACAGTAAGGTTGGATAGCTCCAATAAATTCAACAGTGTTTTACACTAAAGGGCAGATTTCATTTATTGGAGCTATCCAACCCTACTGTAAATTGATTCAAAAAATCATTTTACAGTACTATACGCGTTTGCGGCAAATGGATTTCCCGATATTCTTCATACATAGAAATGATGAATGACGAGCTGCGTATAAGTGTATTACATTTACTACGTATTTATTTCAATAAAGACGGAATACCAGATCCACTCGATGACGAAAAGGAGCTCTTGATTCCTCACAATTATATTGAAATGATTACGGATATAATTATTGTTACTTCGGATACGTATCGTTATAACGATTTATGGGAATCGACGGTCGCAGGCGCAAAAGCCATTCTTCGGCACCCATCGATAAAGTATAAATTACCGGACTCATTACTCACAATGATTGCGTTACGACACGATAATACAATAGACATGAGCGGAAATACGATTCGCGATATTGCGAATGATATTCTTCAATCTGCACAGCAAAATGGGTTGTTTTGGGAAAAGAAACGTGAAGGCGCATTACGACACGGGTATGTTCATCCGCAGCGTATGCCTCGCGACCAATCCCAAAACGAATACACAATGGGACAAGAAGGATGGGTGCCCGCAACGATACAGTATCAGGAACTTATTGTACATAGGAATTCGTTTCAAATGTATGATTGGGGTGGGAGACAACGAGAACGCGACTACCGTTTAGACATATCCTTATTTGGGCACAGTAACAATGTCCCGCGTGAACTTGACCTATGGGGAATTCAATATCCGACACCCTACGAAAGACTCAAATTCAAAGTTCAATTAAATCGTCAGCATGTGTGGATTTACGCAGATACACCCACATTGACTCTCATTCCTAAAAGTTCTAATACAGAAACATACATCAAACTTACAATCAATACGAGTTTTCCAAATAGCGTTGGATGTATGTTTTTCGCGGAACGCACAGCGAACAACGGTTGTTTTCGTTCATTACCTCCGCCTCGGCTGCTTTTAGTCGATGAAGATACATATGAGCCGTTAGAACCGAATCGCAATATTGGTGTAATTGGTCTTGATACAAGCGCACCTATATTCCGTGAGGCTGATTTTGCGTATTCTATAACTTTGTCACCGGACCATGGCTATCCAGACGATGACCTCCGTATGATGCCGGACATGAATCGGGCTTTTTACACATGGTCTGAACCGACAGAAGAAGCAGCAGACGCAGTCGCAGAAGTCGCAGTCGCAGCAGCAGCAGCAGTCGCAGCCGTCGGCGAAGAGGAAGAGGAAGAAGAGGAAGAAGAAGAGCAAGAATATGTTATACCAGCACCACCGATTCCACGAAAGTTAATAAAAGAAAACCGTACTTTACCAAAACGCATTTATAATTTGATTTCGAATGATTTCATAACGAAGGCGGAAGAATGTTCGATTACAATGGAACCCTTGACAACCGAAACACTCGCAATAACGTCGTGTTTCCATATATTCTCAAAAACCGCTATTGCGCGATGGATTTCGGGTGATGATACGTGTCCTCAGTGTCGTGCGAAATCCATTTGGCTGTACACGTCACAATGAGACGGATTCATGCGTAATGCCGTAATTTTCGTGTTGTATTTGAACGACTCTTTCTTCTTCGACTGCGCCCAGAGTTTGTAGTAGAACCTTTTGAAACACTAAGGCTAGCCGTTGGCAGTGTGGAAATAGTCGTGCCTGAAGGAGTCGCAATCGCAGCAGTCGCAGCAGTCGCAGCAGTCGCAGCAGTCGCAGCAGTCGCAGCAGCGTCTCGCCTCGCTGCGACAGCAGCTGGCGTACGATACCGTTGAAACGCCGCCATAGCGTGAAGACGACGATCTGCTGTAGCGGATGTATTATAATTTAGACCCCTATTCTCAGCAGGTAATGTACGAACAGCTGCTAATTGTTCTGGTGTAATTCCATCAGTACCGACGTATTGGATTAACAGTTTTAGAATATGTTTATACTGATCTGTTTCTACAAAGCGATCGTAGTGATACGGTGCGCCTAAGGGGGCAGCGGCGGCAGCAGCAGCTCGTCGCTGTTCTACTACGGCGACTTGTGCAGCGTATCTCGCCGCTTCACGTCCGGTTACAGGTATTTGTGTGGCTGAAAGTGGATAATCAAAAGATAGGGTCACTGCATCAAAAATAGTTCTGTAGTCTGCCGAATGTAAGCGTGTATCAGCACCAGCAGCCAATAGCAGTTTTACGATTGGTACATTATTGTAGCGAACAGCATACACTAATGCTGTATTTCCTCTTGAATCTCTCCTATTTATATCAGCACCTCTCGCAATTAAATACTTCGCAGCGTCAACTATGTGTACATTATCTGGATCTGTGCTAGTACGTTTCACCATACCAGCAATACACATTAAAGGTGGTAGTGGCAAATGTATTTGTAAATTAATATTAAAATAGTCCAATTCATTCGCAATCAAAAAATCCATTATTTCAACATTATTTACGAGTATGGCTTCGTACATAGCAGGTCTCAAAAAAGGTCCATCGGTATGTGTCCTCGAATACTGTAATTCTCGCATGCGATCCATTTTTGACATAAGCATCTTGGCTAGTCTATTATGTTGTCTTCGTATAGCATTCATTACAGCAGTATGTATGTTATTTTTGATTGTATCAGGTAGTATAGTATATGTGGGTTTGTAAGTCCGGACATCATCCATTAAAAACAATAAATTCGCAGCTGCAGTTTCGGCAGTAGTATTATCACTCGAAGACAAATACTTTTCTAAGTTGCTTTCAAAACGCATATTTGCGTTGTTGTTGCTTGTGGGTTCTTTTGTGTCGGCTACTGCTCCTGCTACTACTGCTGCTCCTGCTGCTCCTGCTGCTCCTGCTGTTCCTGCTGCTACTTTTGAACGTCTGTTACCCATTCTAATTGAACTACTATAAAATTCAAAGTTTGATAAACCATTAGACTTCTGTATATTTTGTAAGAAATCCAGTAATCTCTTTCAAAACCAAGTATGCTTTATAACTACATTTTTTATCGCTTGGAATATTTAATGACGAAATATCAATGAAATCTGTACCATCATTTGCTACTTCACGCGTAAAATCCAGAACAGCATTTGTATCAACAAAATCGTATTCAGATAAATATTTTTTGTATAATTCTTTGACTTCGTATTTGTTGTGTAGGTTTCGTGGTTTGTAAATCACTTGTCGCACACTAGCGACACGTGAATACTCTTCTCTTTCTTCTCTTGTTCTGCTTTTGCTATCAAGGCGCTTTTTCATTTCTTCTTCCGCAAATGTTTTTTGGGCAAGGCGTATTTCCGCTTGTTCTCTTTCTTTTTTTTCTTCTTGCTTCTTGCGTTCAATATTGTTATGTAGTATGTTTGGTTTCACTGGTTCACCATATAGTTCAATTGAAAACGTGTAATCATCAGGAAAATATTCTATAATCGCGGTTGCTACATCTATGTAAGCGCAAGGGTAACATTGATTCAAATATTTTGGATTTTCACCATCTTCACCATCGTAATTTGCGGACTCCAGTTTATGAAGGGAATTTAGACGAAGAAGCAGAGGTGAACCTGTGTCAATCAATACAATAGCTTTTTTGTGTAATATATCATCAATAAACGACTTGTTTTGAAACCGTACCCAGTACTGACAGGAATCATTCGTAAGGTATAATTCAAGTCCGAGGCATTCAGCATTTAAAATTACAACGCGAGGTGGATTGATGTTTTCAATTATTCGTTTAGACTCCTTGTCACGAACATCGTCAAATATGGTTATTTTCGCCTTTTCACTACCATGATTGTAAATACGTCCTTCTTTAGTATCAGCAAAGTATGGGCGACCATTCTGCCATTTTTGGACGAAGTCAAAGCCCATTTCTAATTCTTTGTATGTTGATGGTTCAAATATTTTCCCAGCAAAATATTCACAATCTTTACAATGTTCACAATCTGTGTGCTTGTGAGCAAAATGTGCTACAATTTTGTCACCGCTTTTATGGATTAACGGGTGTTTGCATCCAAAACAAGTATAGGGCGCATCCACTCTTAAATTACTGTGTGTTCGTCTATCAACTTGTAGTGCGTATACAACACCGCCATTTAATATGGCAAAGTTGACCATTTGGTGCCGGAATATTGACCCATTCAATGCGTTCATTTTTTTCGAATGGACATCTTTCACTTGTATCTTTCACTGAGCACACTATACAAATCAATAGCACTTTTTTAACATGTGAACATTTTCAATAGAAGTGAAAGATAGTGAAAGATAAAACTCACCTTGCGTCATCCACACATCTTTCAAATGAATGATTCCATCGCAAAAATCCTAGATAGTGCGTTTCCCAAATTCCCGAACCCACACCAAATCCCTTATCCGTCAAAAAAGAATTATTTACGCTATTGTTATATGCTAAGCCCTGAATTTTTAAAAAAATGAAGCCTTTGCTATTCTTTCTTTATTCTTTCAAAATGCAATACTATTCTGGAACTCGCATAGTGAATCCGTGTGATCACCAGGAAAAACTTAATTCCGATGGCGAAGCATTTGACATCGCAAGGAAAAACAATTATACAGCTTTTACACGAGCATCTGGTGGCAATGGACATAAGAGAGTAATCTACTATTTCTCTAATAAGCCAGTCTCTACCTTGCAAGAACGTGTTTTAATCAAAATGGCGTCTTGGGATTCTTTCATGATTAATATGCCCAACGAGTAAATTATAAATAGGCAGTTCAACTGTCAAAAAAAAACATATCCATTTTTTTAATGTTCATGGGTCTAAATGTGGGAGGGTCGAGGTATGTTCTTCTTTTATTTGATTCTGCCGTCGATTGTCAAAAATTGAAACGCTACAATAATCTAGAGTTTCATAAACCAAGATGACCGCTACATCCGAATCCGTAACAGTAGCCTTCTCACTACTCAAGCCTCTCCTCAAGGACCTATCGGATGAATGGAATACATATTCGCTGACGGATTTCGCAAAACTCGCTGACCAAGCACTTCACGGTAAGCGGAAACCAGCAATACTGAAGAAGATGTTGGAAGTACAGGAAACTCTAGCAACGGTATGCGGTAAAATAGATACTTATCGTTCAGCCACAAAGACGGCAGATGACCCAACGGAGGATGAGCCAACGAAAGTCGAGAAACCAGAGAAGGCAGAGAAGCCAAAGAAAGGTCGTAACGCCTATGTTATTTATCAGGCAACAGTTCGTGATATGCTGAAAGCGCGAAATCCCGATACATCGCCACAAGATATGACCAAACTACTTGGCGAATCCTGGTCAAATCTGAGTGAACCCATAAAGCAACTCTACACGGAAGCGGCATCATCAGAGGCGAGTGGAGAGGTATTGGACTTAGAGCTTTTGTTGGGAATGCAGATAAAATTAAGCAATGTGTCGAAACCCGTTGTTAAAGAGGAACTGCCATTATCTTCAGGTAATCCGTTCTTATTCTTTACAATGGCGTATCGTAGTGTTATACTTGCGGAATCACCGGATTTGAAATCTAAGGATATTGGTAAACGCTTGTGCGATGAGTGGGCTAGGCTCAGCGAACCAGAAAAGGAAGTATATGTGAAGGCAGCCTATCAATCGCCTCCATGGTCCGATGATGTTCTGGAAGCTACACGAAATAGCCACGAAAAACTTCTAAAGAAAGCTTCATCGAAGAAGACGAAAGAGACTGTAACAAGTGTTGAGGTGAAAGAATCCAAGGTTGCAAAGGAAGTTACGGAAGCAAAGGAAGGCAAGGAAGGCAAGGAAGTCAAGGAAGTCAAGGAAGGCAAGGAAGGCAAGGAAGTCAAGGAAGTCAAGGAAGTCAAGGAAGTCAAGGAAGTCAAGGAAGTCAAGGACGTAAAGGTGGTCAAGGAAGTGAAGGTGGATAAGAAGACGGATAAGAAAGCCGATAAGAAGAGTGAAAATAAGGCTGAAAAGGAAAAAAAGCAAGAAATAAACGAAGTCACGAGTGAGGAACCTCCTGTAGATGATGTTTCCGTTTCTGAACCCATTTCAAAACGCCGTAAGAACATACCAAAGCATATCAAAACGTTGGTATGGAATGAGTATATTGGCTCGGATATTTCGCGTAATAAGTGCCTCTGTTGTAAAAAAGAATCGATTGATAATCGTAATTTCCATTGCGGTCACGTAATTGCCGAGGCGAAAGGCGGTGATTTGACCCTACCGAACTTACGACCGATTTGCGCTCCTTGTAATGCCAGTATGGGGACACGTAGTATGAATGAATTTACGAAGGAATTCTTTGGATGGGAGATATAGATACAGCGTGAAGGAAGAATGAAGGAAGAATTATAACACAAACAATTATTCAATTACTTTTTTGTATGTTAATTACGGTAGATGACGGATGTGACGAAAAAGGGTGTTTTATCCGATGCGGAAAGACAAAAATACAAATATTTTTCTTTTATCTACCTAACTATTCCGTTGTATTGTAGCTAGAATTCACAAAGTTGAATTGTAGACAAACACTTCTTTTTTGTTTAGTTAATTATTACAAAACACTCATTTAAAAACCCGCACCGGTCTAATCTTCAATTATTTTCTTCATTCCTCGTGTAAGTGCTACATAGTAAATATTTTTGTCTTCATCGTCGTTATCATTTGCTATACGTATATTATCATCTTCTAAACCCTTGTAAGAATGAATGGTGTATATCTTACACATTGCACTATCTTGATGAACCAAATTATCTTCTATTTTTGAAATCATAGCATTAAGTTGTTCTTCAGTAATTGATTTCAGGAATTTTGGTAAGTCATCTTCAAATTCGTCATCATCAAACCCGAATCCAGCACGAAGTTTTTGATGTTGTTTACGAATGCTATCTATCTTTTTATCAAATCCTGAAATCCACATCATTTTCATGTCTTGTGATGTCGTAAGAAGATGTCGCCAAGATCTAAACAGATAAGTATATTTTTCACTCTCCGTAAAATCTTCATCGCTTGTTAAGATTGTTTTATTTTTACTTTTTGATACCATCCAACAATCGTTAAACTTCTCCCTGATTTTCTCACAGGCTGGTTCTCCTATACGAAATGTTGAATAGAACTCAATAATCAATGACCCTTTTGGCATATAATCAAATCCATTTATGCATCCACGCCACTGATAAATAGATTGTTTCGGATCACCGACAAATATTTTCGGTATAGTAGTATCGTCTAGTAGCATTCGCAACATCATCAAATCAAAGTCTTGTGTTTCATCTATCATAATCATATCATATGTCTTGTCAATATAGTCCTTGAACCAGTGTTGTACGATTGATAATTTACGAAACCCTTCAAATGTGCTTACGTCGCCTGATAACGTTTTTTTCCAAAGGGTTTCTAGTAGCGGTTTATCTTTTCCAACTTCGTATTTACAGAAGTCCTGTGTTGTTGGATGTCTTATTTGTCCACAGAACTTTGTAAATAATTTCACAATATCTTGTCTGATTAGAAATGCTTTACCTTTCAACCACGGAATGACATCTTGGATAGTCTGTGGTGATAGATTTATAATATTCGGATCTCTATTCTTTAGTGATTTGTAAGTATTTACCAATAGTGAATCAAATGTAGAAGGAAACATATTTGTTATTTTCTGCTTTCTCAATTTGCCTTGTATTTCAGTTATGAGACTTCTATTAAATGCGAGATATAATATTTTTTTTGATTTGTGAATCTTCGCTAGTTCAAGTAGTGATGTAGTTTTACCACTACCAGCAACAGACTTTATTGCCACAATTTCATTCTTAGAGAAAGTGTGGGTATTTACATATTCTCTATGAATTGTATCAAGCAGAAACATAGATTTTTTGCATCTTGCGTAAATAATACGAACATTTTCCATCTGTTTCAGAATTTCTTTATAGTACTTCTCTCCTTCTAGTGTTAGCATATTTTGAAGACAGGTCGCTTCATAAACTTCTTGAAAACTACACGGTTTTCCAATCCACACATTTCGTCGCTTATCTCCGATTTCAATATGATAACTATCTCTATTTTCCAACAATATCCAATCAATATATCCCGTATATAAATATACACTGTTTTTAACCACTTTTACGGCTTTTTCCCAATTGTCATGGGGTATTTCGCATACAACCAAATTACCTATCTCTATCTTACGCAAATACTGATTCTCAACATTGAAAATCCAATCAAGATAAGTAGTAGCATCTCTACTTTTTATGGCTTCTTCTGATATAGGTGAATTTTGAAATTCAATACCCATATCATTGAATTCATCATACGCATCAACAATATGTTTTACATCGTCTCGTTTGCGTATAACTTCTCTATTTTCAATATTTATAAAATTTGATAGCATACTATGCCACGTATCTGACTCCCGTTCATGTGTATGTTTCTCACATTCAATATGGGTATCTTTTGTCGTATTTGGATGATAAAAGTGTTCTGTAAAATTGTTATCGGCATTCCTTTGTTGGCGAAATTGAACTTTTTTATCACAGGTAAAGCATATAAATTCACTTGTTTTTGGTATATCAAACTTGTAGATATCAGCAGGTGTAATAATCCTGTCATTTAAGACAGCAAAGTTTGGCATTATATTGTTTAAGTAGAATACGTTTAAGTTATTAGGGTCAATTTTGTAGTATAAAATACACTACAAAAGTGCCCGTTTAAAATACCCGTTGGTCTCAAACTTTTTCCTAGCCAATCGCACAAATCGTAGATAGTGCGTTTCCCAAATTCCCGAACCCACACCAAATCCCTTATCCGTCAAAAAAGAATTGTTTACGCTATTGTTATGCTAAGCCCGGAATTTTTAAAAATCCCTCAAATAGATATGGCAGGAGTACACTACGGTGTTTCTTTAGAACTTCACGATGACAATTATAGTATAAATTATAGTGATGCGATGTTCTTGCCAGACGATTATTCAGTTCGAGAACTCATAACTTATCTTGAGGATGTTTTTGAATGTGTTGTGGTTTCCTTCACATTTAACAATTTAAAAGAACATAGAATTTATCAAGAATCTGAACTCAACTTGAACGCTTCGGCAACAGATATGAGCATCCCAAACAGTGGTTTTGAAGTATTGGTTCGTAGCTTTGAACAAGAGATTGATTTTACGAATCCTACAGACCTAAAACAATTCAAGAATGTATTTCGAATTATGCCATATAACAGTGAACGAACCAGTAAAATTACTGAACTGAGACTTAACCGTAGTCGTGCATATGTTACATATAGAAATGAAAGTAAAACTGGAAATAGTCCTATAGCAATCGAAAATGCGTCGAAAGCATTTAGTGACGCATCTAGAGAGTTTGAATTGTTTCTAAACCAATATGAATTATACTTAGCGTTTATTGAAGTAAATCAATCGCGTTTAATTGTTAAAACATTCGTTTCTAATAATGCGACGTTAAATAGACCAACTGATATTACAGTTGATGACGACGGAAATTTATTTGTATGTAATCGTGCTCATCAAATTATTAAAATTACAAAAGCTGGTATTATTTCCCTATTTGCTGGAACAGGGGAAAGAGGACACAAAAATGGTTCTGCGATGGAAGCAACGTTCAACAGCCCAGAGGCTATCTGCATTCATAAAGGTAACCTGTATATTGCGGATGGGCGTAATCGTTCGATTCGTATTATAACACCTGACAATCAAGTACAAACATTTGTACAGTTTGAAGAAAGATATTATCCTGATGATATTTGGGTCATGGACGATAACACTTTAGGTGTTTGGAATGAGGATGAACTGTTCACTGTTAAGCTCGATGGAACAGTAGCCCATGTTGAAACTGGTAATAACGAATACGAAAGATACCAGCATCTAGGAACAGTGGATGCACGAGGAAATGAATATTACGTTGGAGTCGAAGAAGAAACTCTAGAAATAAGGAGAAGAGATGGAACCGTACGGGAATTCGGAACTCCTAAACAAGCAGGTGAACGACTTTATGACGGACCTCTTGAGTTGTTAAGGTATACGCCGCGTATGATGGATGGTTTTGCATATGATAAACTTACAGACCGAGTGTATTTTTATGATGATAATTCAATCCGTATGATTACATCAATTGCTGAAATTTTCAAGGATATTTCAGTTGAGAGAGCTTTAGTAGAACGAAAACCCGCATTGTTAGCACGTTCTCGTTATTGGGCTCAACGTATGCGAAGAAGCGCACCTGTGGAACCTGTAGATGCTGTAGAACTTGGCGGAGGCGCTGCACATGCTGCCGTAGCTGAAGCAGCAGTCGCCGTACCTGTAACAGCAGTCGCGGGAGCTGGAGCTGGAGCTGGAGCTGCCGTACCTGCCGTACCTGCCGTACCTGTAACAGCAGTCGCAGCAGAAGAACCTGTAGTCCCAAACAATAATTCAATGTCTAGAAATGCTGAATTACTCTCATTAGTGGCAAGACACGCGAATTCGTCGTCCTCCAATCAAGTATTATTGAATATGCTTCCACCTGCGGTCAATAATGCTACTACACGCAATCGTCGGAAACGAAGTAAACGAGTCGTCAATCGTAAAACTAGGAAACAACGTAAGTAAGAGGTGAATAATCCCGGTTTTGGATTAACAAGTAGTGTTGGATAATTTAGTATTATAAACATAAATGTAATTAATGTTTATAATATATCAATTTAAGGGATATCTCCCCCTTTCGTCGCTTCGCAGCGCTTCGCAGCGCTTCGCAGCGCTTCGCAGTGCCAATGAAATTCATGAACACAGATTAGTATAATTGATATATGATAAACATAAATTAGATTTCTGTTTATGATACTAATTATTCATATTGTAATAATTGGAGCTATACAGCCCTAATATCAATATCTCCTTATTTTAACGCCTGCGGTAGGTATTTTTTCTCTTACGGTTCTTCAGGTGTTTCGAACGACGAGTCTTTTTTCGCGCGCCTCCTTTGCGACTATTTGATGTTGCGACTGTGATTTTAGGTACGGCTCCAGCTGTACGCAGCTTACGCCTGCGAACCCATGCCGCTAATCCATGGATTCTACGACGCTCTGTTACTATTCCCCATACATCTTTGAGTTCAGTTGCATGTTGAACATCCGAAAATGAATTATACAACAAATCTAAAAATTCGGGGTCATCTAATTCTCTTGCATCACGATGTTCCATACATATCGCATGAATAATCGCTGGATAACGCAGTTGACACGCGAATATTAAGGGGTCTCGTTGACGATAATCAATCCATGTTAGAGATACGACTCCATACAACGGTATAAGTGCGAGAGGTGTGATACCTTCCTGACTACATCCCATCATCGCGAGATGTTCAATGCCGCGCAGATTCTCAAACGCCGCATTCGTAATACCTGCTTGATTACAGCGATTCATTTCAAGATTTTTGATACCTCTGAGATTCTCAAAAGCCGCATCGGTAACACCGGGCTGATTACAGCCATTCATATTGAGCTCAAGAATACCTTGAAGATGTACGAAATCCGCATCGGTAATATCGCGTCTTCCTTCTATGTTACAGCGGGTCGCAGTCGGGTTAGTCGAACGCCATTCGGCAAGACTACCAACAATCGGCGATCCCCAGAAAGACATTTTATTAGGGTTGATATTTTAGATTGGCGGTCTAAATTTTCACTGGTCAAACGCGGGTTTGCCTACAGCTCATTTTAAAAATAAACACGCTCTGTAGAATATGCCGAATCTCCAGACATATCACAAATACAAAAATATTTATAGCGTTGATATGATGATATCGTATATACATATTTACGGACATGAAAAAGTGAAACTTCCTATAGATGATTTTATTCCGCAGCTCAAGGAAAAGGTGTGGGGAGACTGGTCTCCAATGGATGTTATTGAAAAGTTTCATTTAAAAAAATATAAAGAGGATGCTGAACGTATTCAGCGCGCAAATTTAACATATCCGGTCATAATCACAGGAAAACATGATATTGTTGATGGATATCACCGCGTAGCAAAAGCATTTTTAGACAAAAAGAAATACGTGGATGTGTACATATTTGATACAGAACTTATGAATAAATTTATTATTAACAAAGACATGGATTTTGTAAAGGTTCATAAGCATACAAGTGTTCACGAAATCTTAGAACTTTGGGCAAAACGTTTTTGTAACTAATATTCGCACACGTCTATTGTGTAAGAGGAAACCAAAAAATTTTTTTGTTTTTTGGTTTTTTGGTTTTTTGGTTTTTTGGTTTTTTGGTTTTTTGGTTTTTTGGTTTTTTGGTTTTTTGGTTTTTTGGTTTTTTGGTTTTAACATTATCTAGAATCGCGAATTTATATCAGCGACCGCACGCTGACCTCTACGCCGTCGCGAACGACCTTTGACATCTCCAACCCGCGGCGCAACGTCCCTGTGCGGTTCGCGAGATTGTGGTCCTTCTGGTAGTCACCGACGTACTTCGTCCATGCGCGGATGGATGTGTAATCCGTGGTTTTGTCGCCGATTGTCCACTCGAGCCACTTCTTGTATGCGCGACCGCGGATAATCTTATCACCGACGCGCACTATCGCGGTGTATGTATCGCGCTCGACACCATCCATGGTCTTCGGCTTTATAGAAATAGGCTCATTCGCAACAAGGACAGCGAATCCTTCGGTCATCGCACCCTCGGTAGCATTGGTCTCTGCGGTCGCCACGGACTCGTTATCGGTGTCGTCGGCTACGGGTGCGTCCACTGGCGCAGGCTCATCCGCAGGCGCAGCCGCAGCCGTTCCTGTAGCAGGCGCAGGCGAAGGCGAAGGCGAAGGCGAAGGCGCAGGCACAGGCGCAGGCACAGGCGCAGGCGCAGCCACAGGCGCAGAAGCAGGCGCAGGCGCAGCCATAATACAACTGCGCGCCGCAATCCGCTCAATCTGCTCGAACAATTCACGAATCTCAGGAATCGCAGACGGTCTGCACGTCACGGTACAGCTGAGGATGGCGGTTTCGTTCATAAGAAAGACAGACATTTTGAAAGGAATGTAGGAAGTTAGGAAAGTTAGGAAAGTTGTAGGAAAGATAAGAAAGCTAGGAAAGATAAGAAAGGAAGAAAGAGACGCACAACCCCAAACAAACAGCGCATGAAACGTTCAATTTTTTCCGAATCGGTCCGCGTTCATTATTCAAACAGATTGTACACTTTTTTATAATCAAAAAAGAAAGCTAAAATAGAATGGGTGCTCGATCGTCGAAGGCACCAGAAGAAAGCGCACCACAATCATTAGCTGAACAAATAGATTCAATGTCCCGTCAAAAAGAACCGACTAGCAAAGAAGATGCAACCAAACGAGTACGCATGGCATTGTTTCAATATGGCAATTATAATGACGTATTCGCTGGGAGGGCTTTGAATACTGACCGACGTACCCATGTTGAGAGTATAACAGCAGACTCAAAAGCCACTATCACGTTTTATTGTGACCCGTCCCGGCGTTACAAACCGGATTTTGGTCAACTCGTCGATGACGCATCCTTTGCTCTTCGAGGTGCTATAATGGCACATGATAATGAATTCGCAAAGTTCCTTATCCGAAAATTAAAACTAAGAGATTTAATGACGAATCATAATGGTTCAAACGCTCAAATATTTACTGCGATACAACACAACAATGTAGAAATTGTACGCTTTTTATTAGACCTTGGAATACGTGTAGAATCTGAAGTTTATATCGGTCTTCCACCTTTTCTTTTGGCAGCTCAATTTGGTAATGTTGAAACAGCTGAATTTTTAATCAGCAGAGGTGCCAATATGAATAAAGCAAATAGTGAAGGAATTACACCTTTGTTTCATGCCGTATCATCAAATAATGTACCGATGGTTAAATGGTTGTTACAAAAAGGCGCAGATAGAACATCTCGCACTCCAAGATATCGAACTTTATTTGATGCGGTTGTAGTGGATGAAAGTGATACATATAAATACATTCTTAAACTGCTAATTCAATATGTGGACGGTGCGACGCCGGAACAAATTGCGGCTGTGCGTACACTACCAGGTGAGAATAGGGCTGTTAATTCGAATGGTGCGAATCGTCGTATTCATGCGATGGCAGCATTTTTACGTTCTCGGACACCAGAAGCACAAGCAGCTAGGAGAGAAAGAGCAAGAGCAGTCGCCGCCATTCCTCCAGCTGCGTCTTCTATCTCACGCTACGAAACAGACTCAAGGACTTGTACTTCAAGTTCATCAGGGTCTTGCTCTCTACAACGTCGCAGAAGGAACAACAATAATTCGAAAAGAACACGAAAAGTCAGGCGATAACTGCGACTGCGACAGCGACTACTTCCTACAGTATATTTGCGAACTTACAAGTTTTATTGTTTGTAAAACTTGTAAAAATATGGAAAAAATCGTATTCAGTATTTTTTGTGTGTTTTTGATTTTCGGACTGTTTTTCGTCTTTTATGATTGTAGCTTTTTTTACGCGCACCTCCTTTCAAGGGTGAAACAACGGCTAGAACAAAGTCTAACAATGCAGCAAAACTTCCAACCCTGGGATCCAACAGTCCATCACAAATAGTTTTTGATACGAGCGCCTGATGTTTTTTCAAAATTGCTATTGATTGCTTTTTTCCAAGTTCTTCGCAAAAAACATGTAATACATCCTCATAACCAATAAATTTTGGAGATGCTTCAAACCCTTTATCACGCAGTACATCAATAAATGTTGAGACTGTGCCATCTTCAGCTACATGTAGAAATCTTTGAGTAAATATCTGCGCGCTGAAAAACGATGAATCTTGATTAAACAATTCAAGCAAATCAAAATAAACGATTTTTAAAGTTATTACGACTTCCTCGGGAATATTTCGAATTGTGGATAAAGCATTCGTGCCTGCGGCTTTTATCACACCGTGAGGCATATGCCTGAATAAATGTGCTATATCAATAATTATATAATCTTTCGAATCAATGAGTGACATGTAAAACGGTTCCTGTTCAGGGTCAAAGAAGCACTCGCTTGTAGTTGCCAGTCCATGTTTCGCACCTGTCTCTATGTCGTTCTTTATTAGTTTGCGCGTCAGTGGTACTTTGGCTAGGTGAAATAAATGACGAGTGTATAGCTCAGCATCATCTTTTGGGTTAAATCCAGGGTCAAAGTGGTGAATGCTTAATGTACTGTATCGTCCGGCTGGAAACGCAGCTATAATAGTTTGAACAATTCCAGCTTCAATCCAAGCATCGACTAACGATCTATCGTGATTCGAATCCGCAAGACCTGTAGTGAAAATTGTAAATGTTGCCATATATTTAGGAGCACTATTTTTTCCGAATGTGTACAGCAAGCCAGCTATCACGTATAGATGACATTGTGAACACTAGGGTTACATAGCTCCGACGACTTCGGAAAAAATTGATATGTACTTCTGCGTTTCTACGGGGCTCGGCTACTTTTCTTTCCTTCCTTTCTTTTCTTTCTTTCTTTCCTTCTTTCTTTCCGTATTTCCTCCCTGTTACTTTCCTACGCATATAGTACAAATGGACTGTATCATCTGCCTCGATGCGACTGATAAAAAGTCGCGTGCGCCGTCGCAGTGCTCATTCTGTGCGAACGTGGTGTGCCGCAGCTGTATCCAGACGTATCTGCTGATGGACGATGCGACCGACCCCGTGTGCCCGAATACGGAGTGTAAAAAGGCGTGGTCGCAGACCTTCCTTTGCGATACGCTGACCGCTTCGTTCCGCCTCGGTCCGTTCAAAGCGCACCGCGAGAAGGTGCTTTTCGACCGCGAGAAGGCGCGCCTGCCGGATTCGCAGGACGACGCGAAGCGCTACAAGGATGCGCTCGCGACGTACGCGCCGCTGTGGGAAGAGCTATCGCGCACGCAGGAGCAGCTCCGCGCACTGCCGGAAAGTGTCGCAGCGAATGAGCTGGAGCGTCGCTACAACGACGCTGTGGCGGCTGCGATTGCGGAGGAGCGTGCGAAGCCCCAAGTCGATGGCGAAAGCCCGTACGCTATAGCGTACCGCCGCACCGATGCGCTGCGCAGAGAGTTTGGCAAAGCGAAAAAGGCGCAGAAGAGCGCCGTGGCGCCGCTCAAGGAGCAGGTCGCGACGCTAAATGCGCAGATAGGTCCGGTGCAGTACGCCGCGACCCATTTTGGCGAGGAGCCTCCGTGGGCTGCTGCTGATGCTGCCGCTGCTGCTGCTGCTGCTGCTGCTGCTCCCCTCGGCGGCGCTGGCGGACCTGCGCCTCTGCCTGTCGCTGCTCTCGTGCCAGCGCTCGTCGCAGCGCCCGTCAAGGAGCGCAAGAAATTCGTCATGAAGTGTCCCAAGAGCGACTGCGAGGGTTTCCTCTCGCAGCAGTACAAATGCGGGATGTGTGACGTGCACGTCTGCTCGCACTGCCACATCGTCAAGACGGAGGAGCACCTCTGCGACCCCGATCTCGTCGAGACAATCAAGCAGATCCGCAGCGAGGCGAAGCCGTGCCCGAAGTGCGCATCGCTCATCAGCAAGATTGACGGCTGCGACCAGATTTGGTGCACGCAGTGCCACACGGCATTCAGCTGGAACACGGGTCTAGTAGAGACCGGCGTAGTCCACAACCCGCACTATTACCAGTACCTGCGCGAGACGGGACAGGTCATCGCGCGCGGCGACAACCCTGGCTTCGGCTGTGCCGCTGTCAATATGCTCGACCGCACGCTCACGCGCCTGTCCATGACAGTGCCGTCTGCGCGCCCGCTGATAGAGCTCTACCGGCAGCTCTCGCACGTGCGCGAAGTGGACCTGATGCGCCGCCGCCGCACGCTGACCGCGTACCAGGAGCAGGAGTGGCGGCGCATGCTGCGCGTACAGCGTCTCGTCGGCGAGATTGACCAGCCGAAGTGGATGGATTTGCTCCAGCGCCAGGAGAAGGCGTTCAATAAAGATACCGCGTGGGTCCAGCTGCTCGAGATGTACACGACGGTTTCGCTCGAGACGCTCGCGACGATTACGCGCGACTCGGACGCAGCCGCCGTCGATGCCGTCACAGCTCGGCTCGCGACTATCAAGGACTATACGATGACGGAGGCGAACAAGATTTCGAAGATCTACGGCTGCGTCATTCCGGAGGGCATTCGCCCGCCGAAGGCGCCTGCTGCTTCTGCTGCTTCTGCTGCCGCCGCAAGCGCAACCGCAGCAATCCCAGAGTAAAACGATGTAATAAAATAATGTAGGTAGTATAGAATTTCTAAAAAACCAAAAAACCAAAAAACCCAAAAAACCAAAAAACCAAAAAACCAAAAAACCCAAAAACCAAAAAACCAAAAAACCAAAAAACCAAAAAACCAAAAACAAATAAATGTTTTTTGGTCAACCACACTAGGGCTAGATAGCTCCAATTATTACTATATATATAATTAGTTTCATAAACAGAAATGTAATTTATGTTTATACTATGTTTATGATACTAATCTAGTTTTATCAGTTTCCTTGGAAGGGGTCGAAGGGGGAGATATCCCCCTAAACCACACGTTTCAAGTTTCCTACTGAAATTAAACTATGCCCGAATATAGAATGGAGTTCCGAATTGGTCAAAAAATCAAATCGCATGTCGGCAAAATAGGAGGCAGCACTATCTATGGTGTGATTTATGAAAAACTAGACTTTGCTCAAACAGCATTGCAAGATCCGCATCAGTATCGCTTATATTTATCGCCAAATGGTACAGTTCAAGCCAGATATCGCTATAAATATGTTGTTTGCCCAGCAGATGCTACACTAGATAGAAGAATAATGTGGGGATTTCAAATTGACCCGGCAACAGATGAAGAATTTCCCAATGTTCCGACATCGCGATATGTTATTGCGCATGCACCTCGACCAGAGGCATTGAATAGAAGAGGCGCAGCTATCATGGCGCATTCTCGTGCGCATGGTGTGACTGGAAATGCTTTACATACATACGGGAAATTGGCAACAAAAAACAATGGTCATTCGCGTAAGAACCGTACGAAAAAACGAGCGACTCGTAAATATCGGCATTAGACGCACTCTGTTGTAACCGGCGCAGCGTGGCGACACGTAGGGCAACTCGGGTTCAAACGAAGACTATGTTGAATCGCTTCCGTATCAAAGATATGGAAGCAATTCGTAATACTTGCCGATTCCAACGTTATGGTGTTGTATGTTATCGGACAAACCTCTTCCCGCTTGACTGCGTCTGAAATAAGGAGTTGCGCAGCGAATAATGGAACTTTAACAGATGAAGGATGCTTAGAAGGCACAGTAGGAACAGGCGCAGGAGCAGGAACAGGAACATACGTAGGCGCAAGATTCCATAGAGGTGTTGTAATGAGTAACGGTGCGTCACTTAACGTGTGTAATACAATTGAGTTATCGTAATACGAAGCTGGGTATTTTTTATCGGCATAAATCACAGGTATTTTAGTATCGCCGTAAACAATACACAAAGACGACGTGTAACATAATCGTTCACACCGTTTGTATCGAATCACACACTGAGCGTAAGGAGATTGATGCGTACGGAATGATAGTTCTGCGGTAGATAAAGTACCAAATGTTTCAAACGATACCCATTTACTATCCTCAGGTATCCATTCAATAAGTTTGAACTCGTGTGCTTTTTTACGAAGCGCAAGAAGATTACCAGTGAACGCAGATATGTTAGGTGGCGGCATTGTACAATTCGTATAGGTCAGGATGTGAAATTCATTTTTTTCTCGATGCAAAAATGAATATGTATAATTGCGTTCGACACGAAAATCAATGATAAATTATGTATGATACAGGGGGAGATATCCCCTTACATACAAACTAAAAAATTTTGGTTTTTTGGTTTTTTGCTTTTTTGGTTTTTTGGTTTTTTGTTTTTTTGGTTTTTTGGTTTTTGTACATTAATTAACAACTTACTTACAAACGGTTCAACTTAGTCTGAACACCGTCGCGAATGACGTAGAGCAGCGATACACCCTCAGTCAGGTCGCTTGCCCGATCGGACCAACCACGCGCCTTGATATGTTCGCCGATACGCGTAGTCAGTGCCTGTGCAGATGCCGTGTATTTCTCATCACCGTTAATGGTAATTTTGAAATACCACGGCACGAGTTTGGTGCCAATATGGCGCTGCTGCTTGTGGAAAGTTGCTGCGAATATAGGCTGCGGGAAAGAAAGACCATCCATATCCTTAAGGTCCTTCTTCACTGGTGGTGCACACAGCACCGTTTCGCCGTCCGCGAGAACGTCTGCGCATACGACCTCGCTAGGCTTCTTCGGCTTGGTCTTCTTCGACGACTTTGTGTCATCTGTCAAAACAATCGCAGCAGTTGCTGCAGTAGTCGCAGTCGCAGTCACCAAAGTCGCAGTCGCAGTCACTGTGCCGATGTCCGCGATTTCAGAAGCGCCTTGGCGCCACCGCTGAAGTTCCGAGCACAGTAGGTCGTTTTTTTCGTGGAGCTCTTTGTTGTCCACACGAAGCGTGTCAACAAGCCCACGCAGCCGCGCAACTTCATTCGTCATCTTTTGAAGCTCGGCGTTAATAATATCCGCAGACATTGTGAGAAATGTAGGAAAGAAAGAAAGAAAGAAAGAAAGAAGAAAGGAGAAGCACGGCAAAACAAAATTCGGAAAAACACTGTTCAATTTTTTCCGAATTCCAAAAGCAAAATTGAACACACTACGACGAATAAACGATGAGCACAATGGACATTGCTGAAGAACGAATCAGACAATGGAAGGAAGGACCATTCGATTTATCCAACCTAGAGTTACGCGAATTACCACCGCTACCCGATACGCTGACAGAATTAGATTGTTCTGAAAACAATCTTGAAGGGTTACACGGACTACCCGAATCACTTCGTATTCTACATTGTTCCCAAAATCAACTCGCACATCTGTCTGAATTACCTACGCATTTGGAAGAACTCTATTGTTCCGATAATGAAATACAACAGTATCCTGATAATATGCCAAACACTCTAAAGAAACTGGATTGTAGTCACAACAGTATTCCGCGATTGGGAGCTTTGCCGCCAACACTCGAGTACTTAGATTGCGAAATGAATCGTATCACAAGATTACCAGAACTTCCGAAAACATTAGTAACGCTTTATTGCGGTTGGAATCGCTTATCGTCATTACCGCATCTGCCAGATACCCTGCGAGTTCTTGGATGTAGAGGAAATTTTATTACTGTATTTCAACCGTTGCTACCATCCCTTACTGAATTCAATATAAGCGATATGAGTATGTTGGAGACTTTACCGCAATTCCCAAAGTCCCTCAAACAATTAAATATTTCAAATCTAGGGCTTCGGACATTGGATAGTCTACCGCCTGCTTTAGTAGAATTGATACTACATACGAATCGTCTAAAAACATTACCGGAACTTCCTAAAACTCTCGAATCGTTACGATGTTATAAAAATTACCTAACAACGTTACCGGAACTTCCACCAACTCTTAGAACACTTGACTGCTTTACAAATGAACTGACAGAATTACCCGAACTACCGGATACCCTTTCTGAAATTATAGTAGACGCGAATCATCTTACAAAACTCCCCAAACTTCCTACAGCATTGTTATTGCTTTCTGTAAAGGAGAATCGGCTAGAGTCATTACCTGAACTACCGCCAAACATGAAGGAATTCTTTGTTAGTGACACTAACCTAACGAACCTCCCTGCGCTGCCGAATACCTTACACCAATTGTACTGTCCGCGAAACAGGCTAACTGAACTTCCTACACTTCCTACATCACTCACCTCACTTTATTGTAATGAAAATGCGCTTCATGCGTTACCAGAACTACCGGCTGCTCTTGATAATCTATACTGCGAACAAAACTTCATTACAGAAATACCTAGGCTACCCGACGGACTGATGGAATTACATTGTAGTCATAATAAATTATCGCACCTTCCGACATTGCCACCGACGTTAATTTCATTGCAATGTTCTGGAAACTATATTGTACAACTACCAACGTTACCACCGCGTATTGATACTATCAATTGCGCGGATAACATCCTCATATCGTTACCCTCGCTACCCGAATCACTCCAACTATTGAACTTTTGCCTCAATAAGATTTTGTCATTGCCGGCTCTTCCTGCGTCACTGATTGATATACGGTGCGAAGGATATATGGAGGGTTTGACAAATTATGATAATGTCTCGAAAGAGCACTTAAATGTGCACGAAGAAGCCCAGTCGAGCATACGAATCGTTGCGCGTAACGCGGTCCTTCATGACGAACTATTGATGGTTTCCTTACATCCGGATCGCATTGGAACTCGCCTAGCTGCCGGAATGGGATTAGGAGATATGTAGGAAATACAGGAATTCTAAAGAATAACCAAAATAGAAAGATGACCTCTATTTTTGTTATTTATGATACTACTGACGAAAGTGTTTGGAAGAAAGCCTACACATCACTCAAAGCAGCCTTGGCAGCAGTAAAAGAGCGAATGGACGAAGTCAATAAAGAAATATTGGCTTCGGGAAATTATGACGCGGATTCATGGGAAGAATCACCGAGCGCACAAATGAATCCAGGATACGATGGAAAAAATGGTACGTTTGTAGCAGATATTAATGATGGTGATGTTATGATTTACATTAAGGAAGTCAAATTGATGGAGTAGAGCGCCGTCTTGTCTGTCGTTTTTTTGCTTTTCTAGCTTTACTCGTATTCCCCGATGCGACTGCGCCCCCGTAACGCATCCCTCGAAGATCCACTTTTTCCAATCTCACTAAGATTTCTTTGTTCTCCGCAACACGTTTACGTAACATTTCAACATAGGATTTAACTCGCTCATGACCCATACTCGAATAGACTGCAATAGCCTCCTCGTCGCCATGAATCGTTTCTTGTAACTCATACGCTTTACCGTATAAGGTACACTCATCTTCAGTATCAAAGAACCAAACTTCGTAACCCGCTACTACATAAATGTCAAGTTCTGTACGTGTTAGAGGCATACTCGCAATATCAATAAACGGGGTGTCAATAAATTCGGGTCTTAGTCCGAAGGATTGAAATAATGTATTCATATGAGTTACAATTCCTCCAATTCGGGACGCATTTTCAACAATAAAGTCCTTCATGTACGAACCTGATTGAATATTGTACTGTACGGAATCACCGGTTTTTCGGAGTTCACCTGCGCCAAAGACTTCATTTGAAAAACCGCGCAATGCTAGGCTATGATGGATAGTTCCTAGTTCTAAAGACGATAAGACTCTGTTTGCATAAAATCCCGTATCCGAGTCTATCCATGTATAAATACCATCCGCGGCGTCTTTCAATTCGTCATTTCGTAGTAGCGGTATTAGGTCAAGTATGTTTTTTGTGAATTGTTTGCGTTTGTCAACGGGAAGTAACACTTTTACAAAAACAGTTTTACCGTCCTCCAATCCTAATTTGGCACACTGGTGTTTCGGTCTGTCAAATGCGTTCTCAGGTAAGTGGTTGACGCGTTTCGAGGGTCTTCGTGACATCCTGTCTCTAGTGTGGAGTTTCATAAAAATGTTTTTGACTCCCCAAATAGGGAAGCATGGCTGTTCGAGAGTTAAATAAAGCACAGGAAGAAGAATTCAGAGCGAGGATTGTTGTTAGCGAAACTGTAGTTGAAATAATTAAATTCATCGATGTAATGGGAAAACGAATGGGAGAAGCACAACTCAAAGGTAAAAGTTTTTATGCGGACACACTTCGTGAATATGCGACGAGTATGATAACACGATTAAACGAACTTGTGATTAAAAACAAAGCACATTTTAAAACCATAGCTACAATACAACTTGCAAGTAACGCTGTAAGAGAACAACCCGGTCGTTCAGCCAATAACAGAAGTATTCTTGATAAACTATTTTTCACAGTTCAAGAAATGGCGAAGAGAAGTCTAGCCGCCTCACGTATTTTTATGAATCTTATTCACGAATGGGAAGCGTGCCATACATTAACAGCTTCGTATAATCCTACATCGGATGACGTGCTAACTCCAGAAGAGATGACGCAATTTACAGCGAAATTAAATGCTATACGAACTGCTGAAGGAGCAATAAACCTCAATAATATTTATAGTACGAATATGACAATAGCGCGCGCGGCTATTGAAAGAATGGGGAGTATTGTAAGAGATCGTGAAGCTGTTGTAGCAAGTTCTCGATCTCCGTATTATAAAATAGTGAGCACTGGTTTTTATCTTCATATGAAGACAAACTTTGAATGTGTCCAATTGATACAGATGATGAGAGCCGAAGACCGACTAAAAGATTTGAAAGTATGCGCTGTTTGCGGGAAACCGACGGGTTCTATGTGCGCTCGATGCCAAGAACGACTTATTTGTAGTCGCGAATGCCAAGTTGCGGATTGGCCGACACATAAAGCAGAGTGTTTGAGAATAGCCGCCGAAAAAAAAACAGCAGCCGCATCAGGTGGTGGCGCGGCATCGCCGTCAGGTGGTGCCGGAACCGCACGGAAAGCACGGAAAGCACGAAAAGCACGTAAATCACGTAAAGCCCGTAAAACACGAAAAATGACTACGAATCGTCGTACGTAATGAACGCACATCCTCAAAAAGTATCATAATCCGTAACATCCAAAATTGCCATTTCTTTTTCTAAACCTATGTCATTCTCATACAGTATCTGTACAATCAATCCAATCGTTGTTGGTGTAAATTTAAAACTGAAATTTCCAGCCAATGGACCTTTTGTCGTGAATTGACGTTTCCATTGTATAAAATGACGTATTTGATTTTCGCTCAATGAAAAGTTATAGGATTCAGACATATAATATACAAATGTCGTCTTTTCTTTAGCCAATATATAAAAACATAATATCAATGTTCAGTAGATATGCTATCTATTGGCATTTTAACGCATTTCGCGCCAAAAACACTCGCAAATACGCTCAGTACGTACAAAAAAGCTGCTTTATTTGACGTATCGGATGACATATTTGTAGTGATTCAAATGTCTGAACGACAGGACCAGGAAAAGAAAGTGTGTGATATGTTCGGAATTCGCGCTGTCTGTTTGCCTGATAATGGTAATATGGCATCCGGATTCAAAGCGATTTATGAAAACGCAAAATACGAATATGTGCTGTTTTTAGAAAACGATTTTATTTTACAAACTACACCCGCTGAAACAAAAACGTTTATAGAGAATGCCTTACATTTTTTACAACATAAACGTGTTGATATTGTGCGCGGACGTAGTCGGAAATATCCAGGCGAACCGAATTATGCCGAAAAACATACATATGTACATCCAGACGAGTTTGTTGAATCTTCGGAATTATCGGAATGTATATATTGGGTCAGCGATCCAGAACGTCTTTATCCAACAAAAATATCACGTGTCCAACCTCTTATCGCAGGTGATACGTGGTATCAATCCTTATCCGAATCGTGCAATTACACAAATAATCCATATGTATGTTCAAAAACATTTTTTCGTAAGTATATACTACCGTATCTGCGGTTTGGTGGAAGTATTGAGAAGGATATTGCGGCAATTTGGCAAAAATCGCATCATAGGTGTGTATTTGGACCTGGTCTATTTACACACAATCGTTATTTGGATGGACATAGTTAGGTGACCGATGAGTTTAGGCTACTGTGAGTTCTATTAGTGTCTAATGGCGAAACCAATACTGCTGTAGAATCAAAAGCAAGTATTGTTTCTATAGGAGTCGTAGCAGTCGTAGCAGTCGCAGACGTCCCAGACGAAGCAGACGAAGCAGTCGCAGCAGTCGCAGCAGTCGCAGAAGTCGCAAGCGCTTCAAACATCATTGTGCGTTTCTTACGCATAAGATCGCCGCTGAATAACAGAAGAAGAACAGATGGCAATAATGCCGTACATAGATAGAGAATCAATGAACCAGGAAGATTGCTGAATCCGTAGAATATCACAACAATAAAGGATACAAGGGACCAATGACCTAAGCAAGTATAAATGAAGATTGTAAGAGTCAAAAGATTCGGAAGATTTTTCCAAATACTGATAGCCCCAATAATCCACGCAGCTAAAAGTACTCCAAATACGGAATATCCGGATGTGGAGAGCAAAGATGAAATATAGGATGGGCGTACTGAATTGTATATCATAAACGAAATTAGATATAGAACCGGTGTACCTGCGACAACGCCTGCTAACCAGTTCCATGTTATAATGAGCCGCAAAAGCGCATTGTAGGTTTTTCGTAGACTTACGCAAGCATCACGACCTCGATTCATTGTGTTGTACCCATACAAACCAAAGCATCCACTAATTCAATTTTTTGGATGTAGGATAGCAATTTATATACGAAAAGAGTCTAAATCCAAACGCAATACAAACGTAAAATGGAAACGATTCCGCTTCATACAACAACGATTTACATTATGAAACTTGAGGGCGGATATTGGTATGTTGGAAAAACGCATGATATTGCGAAACGCGTAAAGCAGCATTTTGAGCAAAATGGTTCCACATGGACTAAACTACACAAACCTATTGCGATGGAAGCATGTTATAGAAATGCGAGTCCATTTGATGAAGATAAATATACCAAAGAATATATGATGAAATACGGTATTGATAAAGTACGTGGCGGCGCGTATTCCGCACCGAGTATAAGTAATGAGCAGAAAGAATTGATACAGAGAGAATTGTGGGGAGCACAGGATTTATGTTTTTTGTGCGGAAATAATCATTATGTGAAGGATTGTTCGTTGTGTAAAAGTACAAAGACAGCCGAGGAAACAGAATCTCTTACAGGTTCTGATAATTCCGCAGATACGCCTCCTGACAGGAATCGTCAAGCCCGTGCGTGCATCCAACGCGTATTCATGTTTTTATATGACTCTATTAAATTATTTTTTGAATCTGTACCGGAAACACATAGTCAACCCCGTTCGGGCTAATTCTGACGAAAATTGAATTCACTGTATGCTTGATATCGTTAGTACAATAACGTAAAATGGAAATCGCTAGGGAACGCGCTCTCGCTAGTGCCGAAAATGGACGTTTGAATGTTTCGTGTCTTCGTCTCGCTACGCTACCTCCTCTACCGGAGGGTCTGCTACAGTTACGATGTTATCAAAATAGATTATCACGCTTTGATGATACTCTACCAGGCAATCTTGTGACACTTGATTGCCATTTCAATAGACTTCAAGAATTACCGCCGCTTCCACCAAATCTAATGCGATTAGCGTGTTATAGTAATAAATTAATGGAACTTCCGAGTCTTCCTGACGGCATAACAAGTGTATGGTGTCAAACGAACCGACTTCTCTATTTGCCGAGGCTACCCAACAGTATTATAGAATTCAATTGTTGTGGTAACAGATTACGCAACTTGCCTGCGCTTCCTACAAATCTAGTGAACATACTGTGTCATGAGAACCATTTAACATCACTACCAGACTTACCCGATACGTTACGAGATTTATGGTGTTACAGAAATAAATTAAAATATCTACCGAAACTGCCGGTGAATTTAAAGTTATTACTTTGCGAAGATAATTTATTAACGAAACTACCAGCGCTTCCTCATGGACTTGTAATATTGAATTGCGCTCGTAATCAACTATTGGAATTACCAGAATTGCCTGTGACTTTAAAAGAATTATCGTGTAATGGAAATCATTTCGCAAATCGTGAGGAGGGTGAATCTATATCAGATTATGTAGAACGATTGTTTCATATTGCTTCACGCGCACGAACCATATCGCGAACAAAACAGGTCAAAGAGGAACTTATGAAGGTCTGTTGGAATACCAAACGACTTTTACGGCTTATGACGCTTTGTCCCCATCCGCATTGGAATCATGAACTCCAGATATACGATACCTTGGATTTCATAACTGTGGACGAGATACTGTAACGAAAATATTCACTCATTGTAAGATGGTGGCAAAGTCCAACATGCACGCGTATGTCGGTATTTTTGGTTTTTGTCTTATCGTTATCGCTATGCTTATATACATGAATAGCAATAAATCAGCAACAGCAAATATTTCAACAATTCACGTCATTAATTTGGAACGCGATAAGGAACGTTGGGATTCTATACACACACAAGGTTCGAAATTAGGACTCACGATTGAACGATTTCCAGCACTCTATGGTAAAGATATTCTGTATAAAGATATGCGAAAACACGGCATAGGGAATGCGATGGTTCGTGTAGATAGATACGATAAAAAGGGTGAAAAATTACATAATTTAGGTGTTGTAGGTTGTTATTTATCGCATCGTGCGCTGCTAGAAAACCTTTCTGCGAAAGACGTTCCCGAATCGCACGGTCATCTTGTCTTAGAAGACGATGTTAAACTACCAGGGGATTTCCTACAACCGAATGGACGATGGGATAGGCTTGCACGAAACATTCCACATGATTGGGATATAGTTTGGTTGCGCATGTGGCACCCACACGGTCAAAAGGTTAGCGAAGGAATTCTAAAACTAAAAACCAATCGTACTATTCGTTGTAATTTAGGAACATTTGCGTATGTTGTACGCCACGGTGCTATTCCGAAGATTTTACCTGAATTGAAGTACATGGTTGATGCGTACGATGAGCAAATGAATCTATTCTTTTCTAAATGGAATTGTTATCTTTTGGATCCTGGAATTATAGAAATGAATTCAGAATTACAATTAAACTCATCGATAAATGCCATAAATACAACATAAGAACTCTTTCGGGTTTTTCATCATTTCATTCAAAACGGTGTAAAATGGCAAAAGACGTAACATCCATGAGTTAAATCATATTGATATTAATATTGAATTAGTTGTAGTATGCGCATCATTGTTCTATGTGGCGGTTCAGGCTCACGTTTAGCCGATTATTCGCTACCAAAGCCATTAAACATGATAAATGGCGTTCCGTCAATCGCTCATTGTCTTAAGAATCTTCCCGAGGCTGTTACGACACTGCATTTTATCGCAGCACCACATTTGGCGAAATATAATTTTGAGGAAATTGTTACGAATTTGTTCAAGACAAGGAAATGTATAGTTCATTGGATTCCTTATTTTACGCGTGGACCTATTGAATCAGCATGGTTAGGTACATCCGATTTACCAGACGATGATGAAAATATTGTGTTTCTTGACAACGATGTTGTTTATAATTTTCCGAATACGTTTCTTGAACCCAAAGATGCTGCCTTCCTTGGCTATGCGAAAGATACAACAAGTTCTGAAGCCTATAGTTTCCTAACAATGGATGATGATGGATTTATAACAAATTATAAAGAGAAAAAAAGAATATCCGATAATTTTTGTTGTGGAGTCTATGGATTCAAAAATCTTACGCAATTTCGCGAGGTTGCGAAAGCCATTATGAATGACCATATTTATTCGGAACTGTTTATGTCTGCAATATACCAAGTATTCCTCAAACATGAAATTCGGATTCGTGGACTCTATTTTAATGGTGATGTATATCATATCGGTTCAATAAAAGAACTTCAGTCGTCGTGGCATAAAATAGATAAAAAGATGATGCGTGTATGTTTTGATTTGGATAACACTCTCGTAACATATCCAACTGTACCAGGAGATTATAGAACCGTACGACCAATTCATAGAATGATTGAACTTGCGCGCAAAATGAAGGCAGATGGTCATACAATTATTATTCACACAGCGCGTCGTATGGAAACACATAAACATAATGTAGGTTCCGTGATTCGTGATATTGGACCAGTGACATTTCAAACATTGTCTGACTTTGATATACCATGCGACGAAATTCTATTTGGAAAACCTATTGCGGATATCTATATTGACGATAGAGCTGTCAATCCTTATCGCGAATCCGTTGAATCTATGGGATATCTCCATCCGGATGTTGTGCAACCACTCAATATGCTTAGAACCAATAAATACAACACACTATGTGTTGTAAATGACACTATTCACAAAAAAGGTCCCACTGAGTTTTTACGCGGTGAGATTTATTTTTACGAGAATATTCCGCGGGATTCTAGTATTGTGTCGTATTTTCCTAAGTTTTTTGGTTCGGTGAAAGGAATTGATACATCACAGTTATTTATTGAGAATATCAAATCCGTTCCATTTTACACGTTATTTAAGAGTGGTCTTGTTACAGAATTACACATTTTACAGATTTTTGAATTTTTAGATGTTATGCATAACATGCCAGGTACAGTTCCTACACAATTGGATATGTACGCAAATTACGTTGACAAACTAAAGAAACGGTTCAGTGTTGTAGAAGATTATCCGTTTGACGATGCGTATGAAGTTCAGAAATTATGCCTTGATAACCTAAGTACCTATGATTCAACAGGTGTATCCATGATCCATGGCGATTTATGGTTTAGTAATATTTTGGTTGATTTTACAGGTGCTTTGAAGTTTATTGATATGAAAGGACAGGTCAACTGTACTACCACAATGGGAGGAGATCGAATGTATGATTATGGAAAATTATATCAGTCATTTTTAGGTTATGATGCGATTTTGTATGGTCACACTATACCCGATTCGTATAGAACACAGATGATGGATATATTCAT
>Ga0114970_10000180_pt1 | contig 42922 bp, 41 predicted proteins | sample M_140205_XF_Meta_FD_87030 | JGI IMG/M metagenome (GOLD analysis project Ga0114970, IMG submission 87030) | Freshwater microbial communities from Lake Montjoie, Canada to study carbon cycling - M_140205_XF_MetaG | ecosystem: Environmental > Aquatic > Freshwater > Lake | place: Lake Montjoie... | reverse complement strand
TGTAATGACGAATCGTGCGCAGTTGCATGGGGTTGGCGGGAAAGAGATCTGGGAGGTCCATGAATGGAGGCCTCGTCACCGTGACTTCGGGAATCCATCCGTTTGCATCACCAAATGATGCCGTGAGGTTTGAGTAGGTCGCAGGGTTTGGGAGGTGCCTTGAGGTGCCTGCGCAATCTTGACGGCACTCCGCTTTCTGCGTAGTCCTGCGGCATGCCCATGAAACTGCCCAAAGGGGTGACTCCTCAAAAATTCGCCCGTGCTCTCCAAGAGTGGCGTGAACGCAAGGCGTTCAGCCAGCGGGATGCGGCGGAGTTCCTCGGTATCAGCAAGCGCACGCTGGAAAACTGGGAGCAGGAGCGGGCCACGCCGCGTGGCTATGCGGTGGTGGCGCTACTACAACTCATCAAGCAGCCTCGCGGTCCCGCAACTGCCACCCGTCGTCAAAAGCGATGAGCTCTGAGTTCGTTGCGCAACGAACTCAGCCAAGAATCTTGTCGGCTAAGGGCTTGTGCCGCATTTCGCGGCAGCGGAGCTTGACCACAGGTGGTGCCCATCCCTCTGGCGGATTGATTGCAAACCACGCCTTCGCATCCTGCTCAATCACCAGTTCACGGTAGTGCTTGAAGATGATGTCAGGTGAGTTGCCAGCTTCGAGAGCGACCTTGGCTGCATCTTTAACAGTGGCGAGACGGTAGCTGATGTAGGAGTGGCGCAGCGCATTCCGAGGCCACTCCATGCCAAGCTTTTCAGCGAGCTTGGTGAGATCAGGCGCAACCTTGCCAACCACCTTGCCCTCTCGTGGTAACGGCTCAATCCATGCCGCCAGATTATCACTGATCGGCACGATTCGCCGCGACGCTGTCTTGGCCTGATCGGCCCTCAACATGATGATTCGCCGGTCCAGATCTACCGCCTTCCAGTCCAAACGCTTGATCTCAGCCATGCGCAGCCCGGCAAATCCGCCAATGGCCAGAAGCGCCAACTCTACCGACGAAGCTGCGGCAAGAAGCTTGGTCATCTCCGCTGGTTGGAAGATTTCCGTCTTCGTCTCACCCTCCTTGGCAATGGGCACCAGTTCTGCCGCCGTGGCTTCCGATTGCGGCAAGTAGCCGCGTGACTTGGCGAAGGAGAAGAACACCTTGATGCAGCGGTGCAGAGAATTACGCGTCACCGGAGGGTGATTGAGGCTGCGAAGCCAGCGGTCGATGTCACCAGACTTGATGGTCAAAATCTCGCCCGGAAAAGCGACGGCAAAGCGCTTCACACTTCCAGATAGTTGGAACCGATAGATGCGGCTGAGATTGTCTTCCGCCTTGGCCTTCACAAACTCATCAATCAGGTCCGGCACTTTCACCCCGAGTTGCACGCCCCGATTGCGCCGCACGAACTCCTGGATGGCCATCATCAACGGCACCTCACCCAACAACTCTCGGCAGCGAGCGTATTCCTCCACCGCAGCCACCAGCGGCATTTTGAAGGGAGCCATCAGACGTTCGGCAGCGAGATGGTTTTCTCGCTGGGCAGAAGTCAGGTCGTTGTTGGAGGATTTACCTTCCTGAATCTTGCGGGCCATCAACTGAGCCTCAGCTTTGGCCTTTTCGAGACTGCCGAAATTGCGCCGCACGCGCTTGCCGTTCATGTGATAGGCCACGGTGTAGCAATCCCATCTGCGGACACGGCCCTTGTAGATCGGCACCACTGCGCTGCCATGCTTGATCTTCATGAAAGGCCGCCCCCGTTTCCGAGCGCCCTCCGAGCTTGTCATAATTGTGTCCTGCATACCACCGGATGGGCTGTCAACCTCAAGCGATACAGCCTCTATAAGTCCTTGATTATGCGGGCCTTGAGAAGCTTCTCCTTCGAGAAAAGAAGGCTCTATGGCATAAGATTGGCAATCGAAGCCGGGGCCCCGAACTGATTCGATTAACAATCGAATCTACTTCCGCTGACGGATCACCGGCGCGAGCCACTTGGCGGTTTCGTCGGCGATGACGTTGTAGCCAGCGAGATTAGGGTGGCGGTCGCCGGTCCAGCCGGGGAGGTGGCCGAAGATACCATCGAGACGGTTGTCGAGGACAACGACCATTGGGTCGGTGCCGGGCTGAATGTAGGGCGTGGCAAAGGGGCGCAGGTTTTCGGGGATTTTCGCGAGCGAGTAGCGACGGTAGTTGAGGCCATCGGGGTTCTTCTTCAACTCGGCGAGGTAGCGTGGCGCGATGTCGAAGAGAGTGAGCTTTTCAGCGGTGGCGATCTGTTGGATGAGCGCGTTGATATCCTCGTGCAGATTGTTGAGCGCATAAGGGATGGCGGTCATGGGGATGAGCATGGCCTTGGGATGGTCTAGGCGCAGACGTTTGAGGAGTTCGTGGAAATCTTTGGGGAAGGCGGTGTTGAAGTCTTTGATCTTCGACTGGTCGTTGAGACCGTAGCGGATGAAAATGTAGTCAGCCTGCGGCTTGGTCTTCACGGCCTTGTCGTAGCGGGTTTCGAGCAGACGACGAATGTATTCGCCGCTGACGCCTTCGTTATAGACGTCGCAGGGAGGCAGTTCGGTCTGCTCAGCGAGTTTGATGCGCAGCGTGTCTTCGATCTGCGGTTCGGATGGAGCGAGTTGCTTGGGAATGCTCGCTTCCGTGGTGCTGTCACCGAGGAGGATGATTTGCAGACGTTTTTTACCCGCTGTGGCATCGCTGAAGGTGAAGGGCTGACCACCGATGAGCTGATCGGAGGTGATGGTCGGGCAGATGAGGCGCTCGACATGCAGGATGAAGCGTGCGGTGCCCTGCGCGTGGCTGACGAAGGGCCAGCGGGCGGGATTGTACATCGTGTCGGTCATGTCGCGCATGAGGACGACGTGCTTGCTGTTCTTGGCCATTTGCCGCAGGCCGAAGGGACGACCGGAGACGCACATGTTGAGGTGCACGCCCATGAGGATGACGTTGTCGATATTCTTCGACTCCAGCAGGTTCCAAATCTCCACGCCACTGTCGCTGATGGCGTCTTTCTCCTGATCGATGCGCAACGTATCGATCTGCTTGGTCCACGGTGCTTTGGGGTTCAGGCCCTTGGCGGTCAATTCGGCGGCCCACTTGGCGTGTTCCGCGAGATCATCATCTTCGCCGCCATCGGTTTGATCGAGGGGATACACCGCTTGTTCTTCAGCGGGGATCTGTTTGCACCAGTCGGCAATATGATCTGGCAAACGAGCGGCAGGCGGCGCGGATTTGGCACGCTCGCGTGCCGGAGTGCCCTCATAGGGCTTCATGCACGAGCTGGGCGCGTGGATGATGAACACGCCTTCCTTGCGCGCTTTTTCGAGCACCTCATTGAAGCGCGGAGCCATCTCGCCCTCGCGCGTCACGGCGTTTTTGCAGTGATGCAGGTCCCACATGTCGCACACGATGATGGCGGTGCGGGATGGGAGCCATGATTCTTTGACGAGCGAGGCCCTGCCCGAGGGAGAGCGCGATTGAAGGGTCAGAGCAAGCGGCGTGTCGGCAGCGAAGGCCGAGAGGGTGACAGCGAGGAGGAGTGCGAGTGTTTTCATGATTAGTTCGAGAGCTTCTGGTGCAGTTCGTAGACTTTGGTGGCGATGCGGTCTTCGATGCTGTCGGTCCAGCCAGCAGCGGCTTCGTAGTCGCCTTCTTTGAGGACACGGAGACTGGGAACGTAGCCGGTGTAGTCGTTCGAGTAACCAGCGACCCAGACACCCGCCGCACCGGCGAACTCGCGTTTGAAGCGCAGCGAGTAATCGACCACGACCTCGCTGCCGAGCGTGATGAAGGTGAGATCGTTGCCGAGTTTGATGACTTGAACTGGATAGGGATGCGGTTCGCGACCCGGTTTGGCATAATCGAGGATGATCTCCTCATACGCGGCACGGATCGGGCCTGCGATGGGCCGAGGATTGACGACGAGGGCCATTTCGACCGCATTGGAAAGCGAGCGGCCATGCTGCATCGAAAGCTCAAGATCGGTGATACCGGGAACGACATCGCTGCGACGTGGATACGGGTTTTGATCGGCCCCGCATCCCATCAAGAACAGCGCGGTGAAATCCGGACGATGCTCCTGGAGGTATTCCTGCGCGAAACCGGCGTAGTCGCCGCAGAAGTTGTAGAAGCCGAGGCTGGTGTTGTGGCAGGCGTAGCCGAACAGCGTGGCCCGCAGCGTGCCATCGGGCGCTTCGACACGCAGTGCGGGTACTTCGTGATCCACGGGGCCATCGGGGTTCGGCGCTTTTTTGGCATTGGGATGATCGGGCGGCAATGTGTAATCACGCCGGCGGTTCATGGCGAAACCGCAGCGCGCCTTGTTCCAGGTGAGCCGCGCCGGTTGCACATCCGCCAGCGCCCTGCCGATGATGCCGACGATGTCGTCCTGCAGCTTCTGCGTGTAGTCCCAGGAATCTTTGGCCTGCGGGTTGTCCTTGTCTTTCTCGGTCAAAGGCGTCGTGCGCAGCGACGGCCCGCTATGCGTGTGCGAGGCGTTCATGACGAGATTGGCCTGCGGCAGCTTGAACTCTTTCTCTGCACGCTCTGCCACCGCATGGCGCAGCAGTTGCGGCACGCCGATGAGATCGAGCGTCACAAAGACGAGCCTGTTTCCCTGCTCATCTTGAAGTGCGAGCGCCTTGGCAAAAAGATCCTGCACCTTGCCCACGGCGGGCGTCTTGCGCGACGCATAGCCCGCCATGAAGAGCATCTTCTGCGGTGTCACTTTGGCGACGGCCACGCCAACCTTCCAATTTGCTGGAACGTGTGGTGCGACAGATTTGGGTGGAGTTGGCGGAGACAGCGGTGTGGCACCAGGTGGAGCGGCAATGACGCTGGTGGTGAAGAGAACGGCGCTGAAGATTCCTCGGATTGGCATGAGCAAACTACGTCGGTGTGAGCGTTGTTTCTTCCAATTCCATGTCACGCATCACCGCCATCGAAACCGCCATTCCGTCCGGCATCATGCCGAATCTGCTGCTCGTCCGCATTCACACGGAGGACGGTTTCATCGGCTGCGGCGAAACGTATTACACACCGCATGCCATCGCAGCGCTGATCCATGACTGGATGGCGGAACGACTGCTCGGTGCGGATGCGCTGGCGATTGAAGCGCACTGGCGCTTCCTTTATGAGCGCTGCACGCCGTTTGGGCATCCGGGTGCGGAGATGCGGGCGCTGTCGGCCATTGATCTCGCGCTGTGGGACATTCTCGGTCAGGCCTGCAATCAGCCGGTGTATCGGCTGCTCGGTGGGCCGGTGCGTGATGCGATTCCCGTGTATAATACGAGCGGCGGACCGAGCTACGGTGCGCTCAATGGTGCTACGGAAGCACCGCGTCATCCGGGATGGCCCGGCTATGGCGATATCGGCTCCAAAGGCCCGTTGCAGGACAACTGGGCCTCGCACTTCGCAGCGGGTGATCTCGCGGAAGAATTGCTCGCAGAGGGCATCACGGCGATGAAGCTATGGCCGTTTGATCGTGCAGCGCATCGGAATGGCGGCTTGCACATCTCGTGGGCCGAAGTGGAAGAGGCGATGCAGCCGCTGCGCGAGATTCGTGAGCGTGTGGGCATGAAGATGGACATCGCCATCGAAGGTCATGCCTTCTTCCAGTTGCCTGCGGCGCTGCGCATCGCGGAGGCGCTGCGCGAGATCAAACCGCTGTGGCTTGAGGATGTGCTGCGCGTCGATAACGCCGCCACGCTGGCCGATTTCCGTCGTCGCAGCGGCCTGCCCATTGCCGCAAGCGAGATGCTCCTCGGGCGGAAGGAATATCTCGCCGTGCTGCAGGCGCAGGCCTGTGATTACTGCATGGTCGATCCCACGTGGAACGGCGGCATCAGCGAAACACGTCGTGTCATCGATATGGCGCAGACCTTCAACGTCCCCGCCACGATCCACGACTGCACCGGCCCGCTCACCCTCTTCAGCGGCCTGCATCTCGCCGCGTCATCGGCCAATGTCGTGTTTCAAGAGACGGTGCGGGCGCACATTCGCTCGTTCTATGACAAGCTCGTCGATACGCTGCCGGTCATCACGAATGGCAAGGCGCAACTGCCGAAGGGAACGGGTTTGGGGACGAAATTGAAGGACGAACTGTTCCACGAAGGCGTGAATGGGTGGAGGAAGAGTGTGGTGTCTTGACCTGACGCCATAGACCGATATCCTGTCGGTAGTGACCGCTTTTTACGGCAACGATTTCGATAGCGAAGAAGCACGCCATCGCCTCAAGGTGCAACGGTGGAGCTCCGACATGATTGATCGGATCGTTGCCATGGCTCGAGCTGCCCCTGACCAGCAAGACGAACTGGCGGAATTGGCCTTACAAACTTTGGAAGAATGGACCCAGTTGGCCAGGCCTGAGACTTCGTTTGATGAAGCTCATGAATATTTAGGTGCGTCACGTGCCGCTATCATGTCGCTTCGGGATTTGCGAATCACCATGGTGGGAAAGCCAACCTCGCTGGAGGAACGTGACACCAATGATCGCGACGAAATCGAGACTTGGCGGTTGTACGACGAGGCCGTCCGTCCCATAACGACGCTCGCTGGTCGTCTGAATGGATGGACCCAAGACAAAGAGCGCTGGTTTCAGGAAAAAATCGCAGAATACGATCGCGGACGAGCTGCCGAGCAAGCGCTCGAGACCAAAAGTGGATTTTGGTCAAAACTTAAATTCTGGCAGAAGTAAATCCGCGCACCGCAAAGCGACAAGGTGCTGCGGATTCGGAGAACCGAACTCCATCACCACCTCGACTTCATCCACGAATAAAAACTCGCGCCGATCTGGGCGTAGCCGGCCGGATTGGGATGGACGCCGTTGTTGTTGGGGTAGCCGTCCACGGGATCGAGATTGAGTTCGGTGGGGACGAGGTGGATGGCGTCTTGTTCGCGGTTGGAGAGGCGTTTGAGCATGAGCTGGACGATGCGGTGCTGGATGCGTTTCCAGCCCCAGCGCGGGTATTTGTCCTGGTAGTTGGCGGTGAAGCCTTCCTGGCGCGAGTTCGGCGGTGTGGTGAGACCGACGGCGAGGATGGCCTTGGGCGCGGCTTTGTGAAACTCGGCGAGGAGTTTGTCGGCATTGTCGAGGACGCTGTTGATGGTGGCGTCGGGCTTGGTGGGATCGGCACCGAAACAGTCGTTGATGCCGAGGAGGAAGGTGACGACATCCGGCGGCTGGTTGTCGCAGTGCTCTTTGAAGTAGCGGGCAAGATCGAAGACGCCGGTTTTGCCATCGGCAGCGGGGAAGATGAAAGGACTGGTGGCCTTGCGGGCGAGCGGGCCGGCGGTGACACCGGGAGCTTCGGGAGTGAACTTGGTGAGGAAGTCGCTCCACTTCCAGCCGCCGTAGCCTTCATGCGCGACGGTGGGTAAAGCGCCCGCAGGTTTATGCGTGCCGAGCATGGTCCACTTCGGATTGCCGGGACGTGAGAGCAGATTGGCGATCTCGTTCGAGTAAACGGTGGCGTGCGTGAGGCTGTCGCCAACGATGAGGAGACGCAGCGGCTTAGTGGAGGCGGCTTTGCGTGGAGAGATGTGCAGCGTGGTCTTGCCCTGCTCCATGATTTTGCCACTGGCGTCTTTGACGATGATGGTGAGCGGATGATCGCCGACATCGCGGTCGGTGGGCGTGATGGTCCAGCGGCGAGCTTCGTTGGTGCCGAGCTTGCAGGTGAATTCGAAAAGATAGTCCTCGGGCGCCTCGGTGAGGACAATGTTGTCGTGAAAAATGCTTATCGGGACGTCAGGCGTGGCATAAACGACTGGAGGTAGAGTGAGTTGGAGATCACCAGCGAGTGCGGAACCCGTGATGAAGAAGATGAGGCTGAGGAATCGATTCATGCCCATCGACTACGGAGTCACGAGAACGAATTCTTCCATGAAGCGAACAATGGCAGCCTTAGCAAGCTGGCCGCCGGGTGTGGAAGGGAAGTAATCGGTGCCGTGCGTTCCCCAAGGGAATTCAAGATAGTAGTGATCGTCGCGATGAGCGAGTTGCTGAGTGAAGCGACGACTGTGGCCGATGCCGACGAGTGAATCGAGCGTGCCGTGGATCAACAGTGTCGGCAGGCTATGATGGTCGAGAAAAGTGGTGGCGGAGGCGGTGCGGTAAGCCTCGGGTACTTCGTGCGGATCGCCGCCCATGTATTGGCGGACGAGTGTGAGTGATTTCAGCAGGTCGTCAGGCAGCGCCCATTCACGTGCGAGGTACATGTTCGGCGTGCCATAAATCGAGATGCAGGCACGAGCGCCGAGCTCGGGCATACTGAAAGCTGCTGCGGCGGCGATTTGTGCCCCGGCGGAGCGACCCATGAGGACGATGCGACTCGTGTCGATGCCGAATTCTGCGGCGTGATCGCGAACCCATGCGGAAGCACGACGTGTGTCCTCGGCTTGAGCAGGCCATGGATGCTTTGGAGCAAGTCGGTAGCCATAGGAACACAAAACGTAACCGTGAGACGCGAGTTCAGTGTTGGCTCCGACGAATTCTCCAGGATCGCCGCTGTCCCAGCCGCCCGTGTGAGCAACGAGCAGACACGGCAGCGCCTTATAGGTGCCCTGAGGGCGGTAGATCACGATGTCGAGAGATTCATCACCTTCATGCCAGTAAGTGCGGCGTTCGTGCTTCACTTCGAATGGGCGTGCGTGCAGCGGTACCCACAGGCGCAGCCAGGAGAAGGGCAAGCCTTGCACTTTGGCAATGCGGGAGGCATGGAAAGCTGGAATGAGGAATACGCAAGCAAGCAGCAGAAACAGCGGAGTGATCCAGCGTGAGGTTTGCACGGCTGGATAAATCAAAACGAGCGACAGCAGCGCCAGCCAATGGCCGAATTCAAGAGTGACGAGCTGCAATTGCCACTGCAGACGCGTGGGCGACATCATCCAGGCGTTGAGCGCCAGCAGCGAGAGGATGAAGAGTGCGAAAATCAGAGCCACGGGTTTCACAGAACGAAATCTATCCGCATCATCGGCGGTGCTGGATTCATAAAATTGGCAAGGAACGAGTCAACATAGATGCCAATGGGCTCTGACAACCCGATCTCGATACACTTATGATTCAGCGCCTCAAGCATCGGTCTTTAAATTATCCGATTTTGCCTGTTGTTAACTGACTTGGTTTCTGAAGGCTTCCAATCACCGTCCTTCGCTTCACGTATATCCAACAATGCGATGCCGGGACGTGTGAACTCAATGCGGCGCTGACGATACAGCGCACCGAGCGCTTGCTTGAAGGCCTTCTTACTTGCTTCAAAGGTGTTGCGGATGATTTCCGGCGGGCTGTCATCATCAAAGGGCAGCCTGCCGCCGCTGTTGTTGAGCGCTTCGAGGATGCGATCCGTCAGCGATGCGACACGCTGATAACCAGATGCATCAAGGCTGAGATCGATCTTCCCGCTGGGATGCACCATGCTGACGAAGCCATTGAGCTTTTGCCCGATCTGCAACGGCGCACCGATATTCGTGTGATAGAGCAGTCCCAGATGTGTGCCTTCAACGATGGCATTGTATCCCAATGGTGTGCGGCTGGTGATGAGCAGTGAGACCGGCTGTGCCGGCTTGAAAGGCGGGCGGGCATGGCTCAGATGCCGATTCAGCCGTGTCGTGGCGATGATGCGGTCCGTTTTCGGATCGAGCTTCACATAGGCCACGACTTTATCGCCCACCCAGACTTGCTCCGCCTGCTCACGAAACGGCAGCAACAGATCCTTGAGCAGTCCCCAGTTCAAGAACGCCCCGATGTTACGGTTCACGCTCACCACTTCCAGCGTTGCAAACTCTCCCACCATGGCCAGCGGCTGCTCCGTCGTTGCAACCAACCGGTCCTCGGAGTCGCGATAGACGAATACTTCCAGCGCATCACCGAGGCTCGTGCCCTTCGGGATGTAACGATTCGGCATCAGGATCTCGCCATGTTCTCCCCCATCGAGATAAATGCCATGCGCCGTGCTGTGGAGCACGGTGAGGGAGTTGCGTTTGCCGATCTGAGCCATGAAACGCAGACTAAACGCGGTAAAGCATCAATCCAGCAGCTACTTCACCTTCACCACGACCATCTTCTCTGCATCACGGGCATAGAGCAGGCCGTTGGCAAAGGCATCGTGGCTGCGGTGGCCGGCGCGGGTGATCTGGCTGCGATTCAAGAGATCGAATTTGCTGGGAGATGCTTTGAAAATCAAAAGCTCGCCTGATTCAGCGTGCAGCAGCAGTTTGTCGCCGACGGCGATCAAGGTGCCGCCCTGAATGCGATCAGGTGCTTCCCACGCGACTTTGCCGTCGGCCACGGTGATGCAGCGCAGCGTCATGCCGCTCTCCTGGCGGCCATGCAGGCCATAGACATGACCGTTATGATACACCGGCGTGGTGTAGTGGCAGTCGAGCGCGTCAGATTTTTTCCACAGGTTCTCCAGCTTGCGTGTGGTCTTGTTCCATTGCCACAGGGCGGCACCGACATCATAGGCGGCGGAGAAGAGCAGTCTGCCATCGCCACAAGGCACGGGAGCGGCGGCGTTGACGGAGGCGTCGATCTCGGCGCGGAAGAATTCATCGGCCAGCACCTTGCCATCGCTCACCTGCGTCAAAACGATGCCGCGGCGGGTGAAGAAGGCGCTCACGCCGCTGTCTTCGGGTATCAAAATGGGTGAGGCATAGCCTGCTTCATGGTCCGTGGCCTGCCAGAGGAGTTTACCTGTGGCGACATCGAGCGCGATGATGCCTGCACCGCCTTTGCCACCGACATTGAGCAGCACCTTGCCATCGGCGACGAGCGGTGAGCATGCGCGGCCGAAGTAACCCTGTGGTGAATCGAGTTCAGCGACGGTGTCGTAGCTCCACAGCAGCTTGCCCGATTCAAAATCGAGCGCCTGCACGATGCCTTCGGGTCCATGGGTGATGACTTTTCCCTCAGCGATGCATGGCACGGCACGCGGGCCGTTGTCGAAGCCGAAACTGTCGCGATAATCAGTCTTGTAGCTGTATTTCCAAATCGATTTGCCATCGGCGGCATCGAGCGCCTCGGTAGTCATGTCGTCGTCTTGACGATGAAACACAATGACACGACCTTTTGCCACGACTGGTCCGGCGTAACCGGTGCCAAGCTTGCGATTCCAAAGAATTTCCGGCTCGGCGCCACCTGTGATCACGGCTTCGTCTTGTGCAGTGCTGTTGCGCTGCGGGCCGAGGTATTGCGGCCAGTCGCCGGCGTGAAGCTGAGTGAATGCGCAGAGGATGAGGAGAAGCGGGCGCATGGGAGTTGAAGATGTGCTGGTTAACTGACGAGTGAGAGATTGGGATCGACATCCGCTTCCAACGGCGAGGTGTGGCCGATGTTGAAGCGCTGAACTGCGGCGAAGGCGATCATGCCGGCATTGTCGGTGCAAAGATCGGGCTGCGCGAGCAGCAGTTGCAGCCCTTCTTTGGCACAGCGTGCGGTGAGCGCCGCGCGCAGACCGCGATTGCAGCTTACGCCACCGCTGACAGTGACAAGTTTTTCACCGCATTGCTTCGCTGCGAGCACGAGTTTTTCGACCAGTACTTCGATGATCGCTGCCTGCACACTGGCGCAGACGTCGGTGAGCACCTGTTCGCTGTTCAAATCGATCTTCGGCAACTCGTAGAGCACGGCTGTCTTCAAGCCGCTGAAGCTGAACTCCAAGCTGCGGCCATCGAGAAAGCTGCGGGGAAATGCGAAGGCGGTTGGATCGCCGCGTTGGGAGAGTTTATCGATCTCAGGGCCGCCAGGGTAGGGGAGGCCGATCATCTTGGCGACTTTGTCGAAGGCTTCGCCAGCCGCGTCGTCGCGAGTACGACCGAGCAGTTCGTATTGGCCAACGTTGCGCACACGTACGAGCATCGTATGGCCGCCACTGACGATGAGGGCGACGCAAGGGCGCACCGGACCGTTTTCATTCATGAATGGTGAGAGCAGGTGCCCTTCCATGTGATTCACCGCGATGAACGGTTTGTTTTCCGCGATGGACAGCGCCTTGGCCATGGATGTGCCGATGAGCAATGAACTGACGAGACCGGGGCCACTGGTGGCGGCGAAGGCGGAGATGTCTGCCAGCGTGCGGTATGCATCAGCCAGCACCTGTTCGACCAGCGGGCGCACATGCAGAATGTGATTGCGTGACGCTACTTCCGGCACCACGCCGCCATATTGGCGATGGATTTCGATTTGCGAAGCGATGCGACTGGCGATCAGCCTGCCATCCAAGGTGCAGATCGCTGCGGCGGTCTCATCGCATGAAGATTCAAGGGCGAGCAGGCAAGGCTGGCCGCTGGATGTTGGATACTGGATGCTGGACATCGATTGCTAAGGAGATGCTGCCATCCAGAATCAAGCATCTAGCCTTCAGCATCTAGTAAAAAAGAAGCCGCCGTCCCCCGGTTGGGTGGGAAACGGCGGCGTGGATCTGATTCCTGTCAGATTAGTGCTTGTGGCCGTCCTTACAGCACGAGGCTGCTTTGGAGTCACACGTTGCACAGGCCTTCTTGCTGGCGCAGCAGGATGCGAAAAGCATCGAAGACGCAGCAAGTAGAAGGGTAGCAAGACGGATCATAGAGATGATCAGGTGTAAGGTTGGTTAACCAGCCGCTGAAGCGGCTGACAACTTACTTGCCGGTGTGCATCGGAGCCGGAGGCGGCGGCGGTGGGGTCTGCTGGCAGGAAGAAAGAACAGCAGCGGAAGCGATGAGGGTGAGGATAGCGATTTTCATGTGTGTGTATGGATATTAACCGGTTTGTAAGGTTCCCATCCACCAGACTCCTGATGGCGGGATTTTCCGAGAGTAACGACAACTTCTGTTTTTGCAAATAGCCAAATGCATTCTCTGCGAAAACACGCAAGGGAGGCACAGCACAAGGAAAACTTGGGATAACCAGAATGTCAGGCATTCTGACCTCGAGTTCATCCAAACGGTCCGCTGTCTCCCAGCCCATAGGCATTGCCGATGATTTCGCCATCATCTTCATCGAACAAAATGCGTAAAGGTCGGCAGCACACCTCGCAATCGTAGTCCACATCGCACGGAATCTCGCTGAATGAAGGAGCGGGCACATCAAACTCCTGAAAACAACTCGGGCAGGTGACTGTGGTAGTGTGCATGGGGTGGCTTTACTTCAAAACTGCCAGATACGCGATCACATCGGCAGCTTCCTGCTGCGTCATCGTTTGCAGGAGGCCTTCTGGCATGATTGATACAGGTAGCGGCTTGTCTGACTTCACCGTCGTGAGCGAATAGCTCTCCGTGGTGCCAGTGACGAGCTTTAGCTTTAGCGATTGATCAGTGCGCTCGATCACGAAACCGGTTTGCACGCGACCGTCGTTCAATTCGACGTTGTGAGCCAGATAGGCGGGCTGGATGACCGAAGAAGGTTTCATGAGGCTCTCCAGAATCTGTTCACGGCTCAAGCGCGTGCCTACCTGCGTCAAATCGGGGCCAAAGTCACGACCGATGCCTTTGGCGATGTGGCAGGCGAGGCAGGCGGCGAGTTTACCGGTCATGCTGATGAGTTCGGCTCCACGTTTGGCGTTGCCTTGGATCGAGAGGAGCTTTTTCGGGTCGATGTTTGTGCCGAGTGTTTTGATGCGCTGGTCGAAGGGAAGGAAGCGTTCGAACAAGGAGGTGATATTCGGATCGCCGGCGGCCATCGCTGCATTGATGACGGTTTCACGGTTTGCGGCATCTAGGGCACCAGTGTTGACGGACATCATCACATGAGCGGGAGAACGGAAATGTTCCCAGTGCATGGGATTACCCTGAAATCGATCCTTTGGTAATGGCTTGCCTCCACTGGCGGCAAGTCGCTCAAGACCATATTCAAATGCTCCCCGGGTGTATAGATCCTCCATGCTGATGTAGCTCTCGTTAGGGCTCTTTTTCTGAGGTATTTTGGAAATCCAGTTCCACACCAACCGCACGCCATCCGGGTCAGGTTCACGTGCACCGATCATCGGCATGTGGCCGCTTCCTGTCCGTGCGATACGTTGAAACAGGATGCTCCGGTGGGGGGCCCATGGATAAACAACGGCAGGATCACTGATGCCAAAATCACCTCGCGTCGGCTTTTCATAGATCATCATCGTCTCGGGCGTGGGCAGATCGGCATTCACCATCAACGGCACACTGCCGCCACCATGCCGGCGATGACAATGAGCGCAGTTCGCATGCAGCCAGGAGCGTGCACGAAGTTCGAGGGCAGCTTTGGCATCATGACTCGATACGAGATGATTCTTGAGTCGGTCCATGAACACGGCATCGAGCACATCAGCAGGCTTCTTGCCGCCGATGCTGACGAGTTGATCTGGCTGAAAACCAAGGGCGAAGCCGCTCCAATTCGTGTGGCAGCGGGCGCACTCGGCGCGGCCGTGGATGCGCCAGGGTTGTTTGTTGTCGAGAGTAAACTCCTCACCGTCCACGCCGACGAGTTCGGCATCGGTGCTGGCGGCGTTCCAGCGGTAGGAGTAACCGTTCCACGTTTCACCGTCGAAATGAAGCACCTGCGTCTCGATTTTTTTCTTTAAGGAGATCGTGCGAGCAAGCACGGAGTCACTGGGCCATTCGACTTTGTAGTTCAGCTTGTCGGCTTTGCCGCTGACGGTCGTATTAATGCTTTTTCCTTCGGGTAGGGCCACAAATCGCGTCGCGGTGGCTCCGTCCTGCCACATGGGTTCGGCGATCTCGAAGGGCAGTACGCCTGCAGCGGGAGTTTGAGCTGCCGTATCGGTGAAGAGGCCCGTTTCGCTGAGTTTGCGTGGGAAATGGCTGGGTTTGCCGACGGCAGGATTGCTAGCGAGGCGATAGATGGGCGTGTTTTTCTGCCAGTCCATCCAATAAATCTCACCATCGCCGCTGAGACCGAATGTGACGATCTTGTGTGGCGTGTCGGCGATTTCTTCGCGGCGTGTGACTTGTTTGCCGTCGTGCCAGAGTGCCCAGATTTTGCCGGTTTCGTAGTCGCCGTAGATATATGCGTCACGCAGTTCGGGGAAGCGTGTGCCGTGATACACATAACCGCCAGTGATGCTGGCAGCTTCCGTATGCGGATGGGCGGCCACGGGCGGGATGATGGGTTCAGGGCGTTGCGTTTCGGGTTTGATGGGCTGGCTGGCCTCCATGGCGCTCCAGCCGTGATTACCACCACGCTGCACGAGATGAATCATCTCCCACTGCTCCCAACCGACATCGCCACACCACAGGCGGCCCTTGGCATCGAAGCTGATCTTCCATGGATTACGAAAGCCGAAGGCCCAGATCTCAGGCATGGCTTTTGGTGTCGTCAGAAACGGATTGTCCGGCGGAATGCGATAGGCTTTGCCGTTTTCCTCGTGATCGACGTCGATGCGGAGGATCGAGGAGAGTAGATCGCTTATATCCTGACCGGTGTTGAGTGGATCAGGCGGGGAAGGAACTTCGGCGTCGCCAGTAGAGATGTAGAGCATGCCATCGGGCCCGAATTGAAGCGAAGCGCCGTTGTGGCCGCCGCTGCGCCACGTGAGCAGCACGGTTTCCGATTTCGGATCGAGCAGCGGCGGTTCTTGCCGCGTGAGTTTGAAACGCGAGAGCTTGGTGCCATCGAGAACCTTGTCTCCATACGCATAGGTGAGGAGGATGTAGCCGTTCTCCTGCCACTTTGGGTGAAATGCGATGCCGTAGGCATACTGCAATGGTGCATGATCGGGCTTGAGGTCAATGAGCAGATCTTTGGTAGAGGAATCCGGCGAATCTTTGAAGCTCCAAATTTTGCCACCCTTCTCGACGGCGACGAAACGCCCAAGGCCTGGCACTGCGATCATCTCCAAAGCCTCGTTCAGCTCGATCCGCGTGAAAACCTGATCCGACAAATATGGCTTCGGCACTTCAGGCGAACCGTGAATGCGTGACGAAGTCCACTGGGCCTGTTTGAACGAAAATGCAGTAAGGAATAGAATGACGCGAAGCATGGCCGCATCATGGAATGATCGGGGGGGCTTCGCCAAGCATGAAATGCTCAAACCTCTTCCGGCGATAGCCAGCGGACACGAACGATGCGCCAGCGGCGGCCATAGACGCGGTTGGAAACGTTGTGGAGGGCATTCGTTTGCTGCCAGGGTGGGTCGATGCGGCGTTCTTCCGGCGGCTCATCTTTGTTCGGATAGTTCACGAAGTCAGGCGTGCGTTGTACGATGACTTCGACCCAGGCGCGCGCTTCGAGACGGCCAGTGATAACGTTCACAATGTCGCCATAGGAACGGATTTTGTAGGTGTCACTGCGCGTGACGAGATGTGGCGCGAGCGTTTGTAGAACATCGGCCTGCGTGAGATAACCAGGTGCGCCAGCAGAGAGATCGCCTGTCATATTTTCGGGATAGGGGAAACTCCAGTCCATACCGGCAGCGGTGCCGAGTGAGGCGGCGTTGTCGAGCTGCTGGCGGCTGACCTGCGCGGGGAAGTATGGCTTGTTGATGTTGGTGCGGTCGATGGCGGCCTGGAGCGCGCCTTTTTTGCCGGTGTCATCGGTGGAGAGGCGGCGGTTGACGAAATCGGACAGACAGGTGAATGGGCCGCGCGTTTTGACCTCACGCACGATTTCGGTGGCGAGCGCTTCGATTTCCGTTTTGCTCAAAGTGCGGTAGCCACGCCATTCGTGTTGGGCGTCGGCTCCACCATTGACGAGGGTGAAGCGTGGTATGGCGCTTAGAGCGGGGGAGGCCATGCTGATGCTGAGAGTGGCGGCATCGAAGGTGGGGATAGTTCTGGCATTGCGCAGGCTGCCTAACACGGCTTTCCAGGCTTCCACCGAGGTGGAGTTGATGTTGAAGCCGCCTTCGATGAGCAGATTGGCTGCAACGCGGCGGAAGGGCGGGATAGGGTTGTTTTTGGGATCAAGCTGCCTAGTGAGATCTGCGAGCAAATCTTTGCGACGGTCGCCGTTATCGAGCATGAATTTCATGCGCGGATTGGGCAGCGGTTTGGAAATCTTGGGACTCAACCAGTCGGCGAGGCGGCCATTCACGGTGTCTTCATCGGGTCGCGGTGTTATGGAGGAGAAGAAGAAGTGATCGAACATCTCCTCGTTGAGATTGTGAGAGAAATCGAATCCGGTGGTGCTCGCATTCACATGAGTCTTGAGAGAAACCCACGGACTGGGCCAGGAATTGCCGATGGCGTAACCCGGCCAGCCTTGCAGCCATGGTGCTGCGTATTGAACGGAGAAGTGCTGGAACTGGCCGATGGAAAGCAGCGGCGCGGTGGGAATTTCAAAAAGCGAAAGGTAAGTTTTGTCGCTACTGACAAGTGGTTTACTGGTGCCAATGATTTCGTCGCTGCTGGCGATGCGGCGTGCTTTGATCTGATACTGTGGAAGCGTGGCAGGATAGCCCTGGCCCGGATGGCGGACAATGACCGCACGTGGATCAAACCTTGAAATGGGTGTTACGGGAAAGCCGGATGAGTCGTCGGCGCTTTTCATCTGCCAGTCGATGACACCGAGGCAGCGTTTAGTGTCGGCAGTGATGTCTGTGCCGATTTTCAGCGGCACGCTCATGCCGGGCAGCGGCTTGTTGGCGTCATCTATGCCGGCGTAAGCACGGATGCGATGGCTCAACTCCGGACCACGCCCGGTACGGGTGCCAGCCCAATCGTAATCATCCAAACTACTGCCGCCACCGTTGCGATAGCCGATGGATTCACGCCAGGCATGTGGTGTGATTCTAGCATCCTGCGCGGCTAGGCCGTCGGCGGCGTAGTTTTGCACGAAAGCGAAGGGATCAGCGGCGGCGTAACCACTGTCACGTGCAGGTTCGAGGGTGATGCGAACTTCGGAGTCGGCGAAAAGACGCAGCAGATGGTCTGGTGTGCGCATGGGCTGACGGTCATCCGCCAGACGATCAAAACTGATGCCGCCTGCAGGATTCCACCCGCGTTCGAGCGTGAGTGTGACACTGCCTTGCTGATGCGGTGTGACTTGGCCGCTGTTGAGCGAGAAAGTGATGAACTCACCGGGTTTTAAAGCCAGTCGCGTCTGCGGATTGTCTTTTTGTTGCAGCAGCAGAAAGCGTGGACGGCCGCTGGAACCATGATTGATCAACACATCAGCGGCCTGGATGTCCGTGGCGAGCGACCAGTCATGTCCAGCCGGTGCCCATTTGTTAGGCGTGTCAGGATCGGGTGCATTGCCAGGCTCTGAGCCGATCGAAGGCTTGGTTGCGCGGTAGAGTGCGGCATTGTACCAAACTTCGTCACCGACCTGATAAAGTTTCTGTGCCTTCCATGGATCGCGTTTTTCGACGACGAGATGCACACTTGGCAGCCATGAATTGATGCGGAAGGCGTCGAGTTCGAGGACGATGTTGTATGGATTCCAAAGGGTGACGATGGGATCGAGCACGAGGACAAGCTTGCGGTCCGGCCCATCGATTTCACGCTGCGGAGCGCTCTGTGCCTGCACACTGAAGGCATAGCTCATGCGGACGACAAGCGGGCTGAAGAGGCATTTGTCAGGTATGGAGGGAAGGTTGGAGGAAACCGTGTTCAACCAAGTGTTGGCCGCGTTCGCAAGTGAGGGCTTGGAATTGTCCTTGGGTTTGATGGCGAAGGGCTGCGCATCGAGTGCGGGCCGGGTGGTGCGCTCACGGACACGTTTCCATGTCTGGTAGTAGTCAAGCAAGGGGGCAAATGTGCTGTTCAGGCCGGGTGCGTATTGCTGGCGGTCTGCCTCAGACATCTCAAAGAACATCGAGAGATCAAGCTTCATGCCGCCATTGCGTGAGTTGGTGACGAGGCTATTCGAATCGGCGGTGACATCGTGCCAACGTTGTTCGAGGCCGGTGGTGAGGGCGTTGCGTGTTTCTCCGGCCAGCAGTGGGATCTGGGCGAAAGTGAGCACCTTTTGGACTTTCTCAGGATCGTTAGGCATGCTCTCAAAGCCGTTGATGAATGATCCGGCACGCTGCGGTGCGGCCAGCCGCCATTGCGCGACTTTTTGTGCGTCGTCTGGTGGCGCGGTCTGCTTGTCAAAGTCAGGCACCGTGAGATTGACGCGTGCTTTGACGCCTTCATCCGCCGCCCACCAGGCGTAGTGACCCATGATATACTTCTGCTTGGGATCAGCGGTACGGAATGGGCGGTAGGTGATGAGGTCGATCTTACGTGCTTTGATGCTGAGTTTGTCGTTTTTACCCACGGGATTGCGCAGCAGCCAGATGGTGTCGTTATCAGGCTTGGGGTCAGGCAACTTGGTCAGCGGCGTGACCGGCTCTTTGTCATCTGCCGTGTTCGATGGGTCCTGCCGATCGAGTTCAGGCGCGCGTGAAGGGTAATCTTTGGCCCCACTGATGAGCCAAGTGATGGGCTTGTCATGCTGTTCGGCGGACGACAGGCCCCGCCCAGTCCAAACTCCACTGAGCCAGGGATTTTCCACTCCTTCGATTTCGGGTGTGGTGGGATCGGAGTCGAGCATGCCTGCGGTAGCCGTGGCACGCCAGTCGAGGCCGTTGTAGTCATTCAGCCGCCAAAGCGCGGCGGAAACTCCGTTCATTGCAATGGAACGCGCTCGATTGAGCTTCATCTGGTTCGTCACGACGCGCGATTCGACCAGCACGATGGACATCAAGGCGACTAAAAGGCTGATGACAAGAAATGCGAGCAACAGCGTGGCGACAAGTGCGAAACCCGAACTACGGAAGCGAGACGCTTGGTGCTGAAGGTGCGTCATCATGCAGGTCACAAAGCACGCGGCAGTCCCATGCTACAGCTGTAAACACGACTGTGGCGGCGTGCGATATCCCACCAGCGCTCAGGGGAAATGCCCTGCTGCTCCAAGCCGCGCAGCTCACGCGCACCGCTGGCGCTGAGCACACGCATCATGACCTCGATGCTGGTGGGCACGCCATCCTGCGGCACGCGATATTGGTTTTTGTTTTTGAGCGGTGGCAGGCTCTCGTGCCGCATGGGAAATCCTTGCACACTCATGTTCTCGGCTTCGCTCCATTCATGAATGATGACGCCGAAGTCGATGATGTTGTCGCAGAGCATGCTATCGGTAGAGGGGGATTTCATTTCTCCCGGATCACCCTGCTGTGTGCCACCGGCGTAAGTATCGACGAGGTAGCCGGTGTCGAAGGTGTGGTCGGAACGCACAATGCTGCGGAAGAGTTGGTAGCTTGCATTGGCACCATCACTGACATAACCAGCGGCAGGCATTGCGCGGCGGATCAACTGGTAGGAGACGGCGTTCACATCGCCTGGCACTGCCTTGTTGTCGGTGAACACATCTCGGTCCGCCGCCGTGGTGATAAATCGCAGCCACATGCCGCCGACGCCGAAGCGGTAGTCTTCGGGATTGGCCCAATCAAAATCATTGTCACTTTTTTGGCGTGGATCGAGCTGCAGCGAGTCCTCGGCAGGTTTTTGGCCAGCCGCATCCACCCAGGCACCGGAGTTGTCGGTTTTGTTGAGGATGTCGATAGCGATCCAAGTGTTCCCGTCTTGGCGCAAGATGGCAGATTGCAGATCACTAACGAGCAGGCTCGTCATCAAACGCACGCGGCCACCGCGATCGAGATGATCGGATAAACGACGGCTCTGTTCCGCCACATTCATCACCGCCATGGTCAAAGAGAGCAGCAGCAACACAGAAAGCGCCGTGGCCAAACTGACTTCCACCAAGGTGAAGCCGTTCGTATGACTGGAGCGACGCGCGAGCTGCATGGTGACGTATCAAGGCGTCGAGGTGCCAGACGTGCTATTGGTAGTGCCGGTCCCGTCTGTTTTTGGCGTGGTGCTGGCAGGATCGTCTGGATCAGGCGGCACCGTGCCCTCCTTTGGCCGCGTGTTGGGATCCAAGTTGGCATCTGGCAAGCTGTTGGTCGGCGTAGTCGGAGGAGTGCTGGAAGAACCTTTGCTAGAGTTCGTGCTGGAGGATTTATTCGATTTTCCCACAAAAGCCGGCCGCCCCCATGCCTCATAAGGTTTCAAGCGCCGCACATCGCTGCTCAGTGCCCCCATCACCATGCTGAGGATGGCCAGCACACCAGCGGCGATACCCATGGCAATCGTCACTTCGGCGAGGGTGAAGCCGGATGCGGTGGTGGAGTGTGGATGCGTTTTCATAAGAATAGTGTGATTAACGAATTTGCACCATGTCGGCAATCTCCGACACGTGGCCGTAGGCGTTCACATGCATGCCACGGTAATTTTGCGAATTCTTCAAGATGCCGATGCCTTCGATCGTGCTGCCTTCGGCCAGAATGAGGTCGTAGTGCTTGCTGGCGATGCGAGCCGAGGGGGTGAACTCATAGGCCCAGCAGGGTGTGCCTTCCTGCCAAAGACCGATTCGTGACGCAATTTCTACGGGCTTGCCGCCAGAGGAGAGCGGCCCACTCCAGCCACTGGCTCCCGCAGGCGGTACCCAGCAGATGCCGGCGGGCAGTTTTTGCGGATCACCCACAGCATCCCATACGCCACTACCGATCTCCGTCTCCGCGACGATGACAAACGACTGCCACATCAGCTCCGGCTGCGCCGGGTTCGCGTGGATCAGCAGACGAGCGTTGCTGAGCCGCATCGCAGCGACGCCGCGTGTCTCACGCACTTTGCCAGAAAGAAACTGTGCTCCCCAGTTTAGCCGCCGTCCCACACCCGGCTCCGCAGTGGCCATACCCAGGATGGAAAGCGTTATCGTGATGATGACGATGACAACAAGCAACTCCACCAGTGTAAAGGCGGATGCTGGCCTGGGTGCTTGTGTCTTTTCAAGGTGGTGCATTAGGACCAGTTCTCCTCAACTATTAGGGTAACGGTATGTCGCAGCCAATCCTGACATAGCGCCCCGCTCCTTGCCATTTTTTTGGTCCGACAATTGTTGCTTGTGGTTATGCGCCTGATTTGGTTAGTCTGGCACCATGAATATGTCACTAGGGGTTTTGCCGCTCATTCTGCTGGCAGTACTGCATGCAAACCTGTCAGCCGCCGACCGTCCAGGTAAGGCGATCACACTAGGCGGCGGTCCACCGCTGCGCACCGGAACCCTAATGCGTGAAAAACGTGAACTCCGCATCGAAGCAGGCAAAACGAAACAAGAAATCGGCAAGGAGGTCACCAATGTGACCACGCGTTATCTGCAATCCGTGCATTTGATGCGCCGCATGATCGGCAACGAGGCCGAGGAGGTACAGGTGCGCGAGTTCGTCAAGGAATGCGCTCATTTCATGATGGGAACAGCCCCGCCGCCGGATGGTAATCCCTCCACTCTTTCCTCTAAAAACTTACGGTTCAGGCGGAAGAGCGGCCACTGGAGCTACGAGATGATGCAGGGCAGTCCGACTCCTGATGAGGCTACATCCATGGCGGAACTCGCCTTTGCCGCGGACTTACTCGAAGTCATTCCCACCTGCATCGGCACGGGATCACACAAGCTCGGTGAAAGTTGGAAGACGCAGATGGATTCACCGCGCGGCAAGGCCTATGGTTGGATCGTTCCCGACAGCCTCGAAAGCACGCTCGTCGCTACGGAGGACAAAGCTGATGGTCCGCATGCCACCATCGCCATCAATGGTAAATTTCGCATGGAGCGGCCCATGAACTTCAATGCACGCATGGAAATTACCTTCAGCGCCACCGTCGTCCGCCGCCTCACCGACATGATCGACGTGGACACCAAGATCACCGGCCAGTTTGTGGCCGTGGCCGCAGCCATCGCGGACAAATCTGTTTCTGCCAAGAACGAAACCATCATCCTCAACTATGACTACCCCTTCACCCTCACCCGCACCTTGAAGATCGAGCCCAAATAGCTGCCGCTTCGCAAAAAATCGTCATTCCACATTCGACAATCTTGATTCTTTCTCCTTCTTCCCCTCCTCAATCAAACCAACTCATCCTCATGCCACGTCCCGTCACACTCTTCACCGGCCAGTGGGCCGACATGTCCACCGACACCATCCTCCAAAAAGCCAAGTCTTTCGGCTATGACGGCGTCGAACTCGCCTGCTGGGGCGACCACTTTGAAGTGGACAAGGCCGATCAAGCCTACTGCGATGCCAAGCGCGCCAAATTGAAAGCCGCCGGCCTCCAGTGCCACGCCATCTCCACTCACCTCGTTGGTCAGGCCGTGTGTGACAACATCGACCCTCGCCATGCGCAGATCCTGCCTGCTCACATCTATGGCGACGGCAATCCCGAAGGCGTCCGCCAGCGTGCCGCTGAAGAACTCATTAAGACCGCGCACGCCGCCAAGCGTTTCGGCGTCAGCGTCGTCAACGGCTTCACCGGCAGCAGCATCTGGCACCTCGTCTATTCCTTCCCGCCGAACCTCCCCGGCCAGATCGATGCCGGTTACGCCGACTTCGCCAAGCGCTTCAAGCCCATCCTTAATGAGTATCAGAAGCTAGGCATCCGCTACGCCCTCGAAGTGCACCCGACCGAGATCGCCTTCGATATCGCCAGCGCCGAGCGCGCCCTTCAGGCCATCGACTACCATCCCGCCTTCGGCTTCAACTACGACCCCAGCCACTTCGGCTACCAGGGCGTCGATTACGTGAAGTTCCTCTACAAGTTCAGCGACCGCATCTTCCACGTCCACATGAAGGACGTCTCATGGGGCATCGGTGACGGCACCGTCGGCGTCTTCGGTGGTCACGTCGATTTCCACAAGCCTAGCCGTTACTGGGACTTCAAATCCGTCGGCCGCGGGAAGATCAACTTCGAACTCATCATCCGCGCTCTCAACGATATCGAATACGGCGGCCCGCTCTCCGTCGAATGGGAAGACGGTGCCATGGACCGCGAATTCGGTGCCGCCGAATCAGCCGCCTTCGTCAAGAAGATCGACTTCCCGCCGAGCAAGATCATCTTCGATGCCCAGTTCGCCGAGGCGAGCAAGTAAAGTGGTCCGCACACTCCGTGTGCGGCATTTTCAACCCTCACACGGGCCGGGATCATCTCCCGGCCCGTTTTGTTTCACTCCACTGCCTTCCGCAGTTCCATCACCGTGCCCACGATGTGCTCCTCGACCTTGTCGCTCCAGCGCGTTGGATGTGTGCCGTAAATCATCGCGCCGCCGCCTTCGTAGCCGCCTTCCTTCCAAATGCGCAGGCTGGGGATGTAGGCCATCACGTCATTGGTGTAACCGCTGACCCACACGATGGAATCTTTAATGTCCTGTTTGAGGCGGAGTGAGTAATCGACGACAACTTCGCCGCCGAGCGTGACCCAGGTGAGGTCTTTGCCGATTCGCAGAACCTGCACTGGATACGGATAGGTCGTGGGCAGCGGGCCTTCTTCGGCGATGCGCTGCAACACACGGGTGGCATGTGTTTCCTGCCACTTGTTGGCGGACTTCTGTTCTTCGAGAAGCTGCTCCTTCGTTGGCAGCGTGTCATAGGCGAGTGGGATTTCGCGATACGCAGCGCGAATCGGGCCGGTGAGGCGTTTCATGTTCGTTTCTAGCGCGGCCTGCACCGAAGTCGCTAGCGATGTGCCGTGCTGCTGTGCGAGTTCCATCGTGCGGCGCGGATACGGGTTCTGATCGCCACTGCAACCGTTCGCAAACATCGCCACCGCGTCTGGATGCGCCTTTTCGATCTCCTGCTGGGCATAACCTGCATAGTCGCCGCTGAACTTTTGATGACCGAGCGTCGTGCAATGACACGCATAGCCAAAGATGACCGCGATCTCCTTGCCGTCGCCGTTCGTCGCTTTCAAAACGGGCACCGTTTGATCCACCGGGCCGTTGGGATTCGGGAAATTGTTCCAGCCGCCTTTGCCATCCGGCGTGCGGCGGTTCATCGAGACTCCGCAGCGAGCGGTACTGTAATCGAGATGCGCAGGCACCGATTTTTTCAGGGCATCACCGATCAGTCGCACAATCGTGTCCTCCAACTTCGCGGTGTATTCAGCTGCCTCCTTCTCTCTCAGCGCCACATCATCCGCACCATGGATCTTGCTCGTGCGGAGTTCCGGCCCGCTGTGCGTGTGTGAGGCATTGATCGCCAGATTCGTCGGTTCGATTCCGTGCTCCTCTTTCACCCGCTCCGCGATGGCGAGCCGCAAATTTCGCGGCACGCCGATCAAATCCATCGTCACCAGAGCGAACTTAGCTCCCGCTTCATCTGTGAGCACAAACGCCTTCGCGAATAGATCCAGTTCGACACCTTCCGAGGGTTTCGTGCGCGCCGCATAGCCCGCCATCCACATGGGTTTCTCCGGCGTGATCTTCGCCGAAGCCGCACCAGCCTTCCATGCAGGCTTTTCGGTCACAGGAGCAGCGGCGATGACAAAAACAGCAAGGAGGAAGGGCAGCCAGATTTTCATGACGATTACTAAAGCCGCCAAGACGCCAGTTCTTTATCGTGGCGTGTCAAAAAATCGAATTCGCCTGTCAAGCCATGCCTCCAACAAAAGTTTTTCACATCACTCGCTCATCAGTTGCCGCGTGTGATGGTCTCGCTAACTCCACGGTCCCGAATCGAGATCAACTCTTTACCCTTTCCCAACCATGTCTGCTGCCAACGAACTCAACATCAATGTCGCTCACGTCGAGCGCGTCGCCAAGGAACTGGGCCTGCGGGCCATTCAGGTCGGCGCGACGGCGAAACTCTTTGCCGATGGGGCCACGGTGCCGTTTATCGCCCGTTATCGTAAAGAGGCCACGGGGTCGATGGATGAAGTGCAGATCTTGAACGTGAAGGAGCGCATGGAGCAGCTCGTGGCGTTGGATGACCGTCGTGGTGCCATCGTGAAGTCTTTGGAAGAGCGCAAGCTGATGACGGACATCCTGCGTGCGAAGATCGACAAAGCGGAGACGATCAATGCGCTGGAGGATATTTTCGCGCCCTTCCGTCCGAAACGCCGCACGCGGGCTACCATCGCGAAGGAAAAGGGTCTGGAACCACTGGCGGACTTCATTGAAGCGAATTTGATGACGCATGGCGTCGATCTGAGCGCTGAGGCGGCGAAGTTCGTGAACACGACTCACGAAACCGAGGAACTGCGTGTCAAAGATGCGGCGGATGCGCTCAGTGGTGCACGCGACATCATTGCGGAGCGCATCAGCGATCATGCGGAAGCGCGTGCGACGTTGCGCAAATTCTTCACGGAGCAGTCCACGGTCGTTTCCAAGGTCATGTTCGGCAAGGAGACCGACGAGGAGGCGCAGAAGTTCCGCGATTACTTCGACTGGAGCGAACCGCTGAAGTCGATCCCGTCCCATCGCATGCTGGCGATCCGTCGTGGCGAAAAAGAAGGTTTCCTGCTCATGCGGATCACCCCAGCGGAGGACACGGCGGTCAAGATGCTCGAAAACATCTTCGTCAAAGGTGGTAATACTTGCTCCGACCAGATGAAACTGGCCTGCGCCGACAGCTACAAGCGCCTGATGAGTTCCAGCATGGAAACCGAGACTCGGTTGGAATCCAAGAAGAAGGCGGACACCGAATCGGTGCGCGTGTTTGCCGACAATCTGCGCGAACTGCTGCTGGCGGCTCCGCTGGGCCAGAAGCGTGTGCTGGGCATCGATCCAGGCTTCCGCACCGGCTGTAAAGTCGTGGTGCTTGATGCGCAGGGGCAGCTTTTGTTCAACGATGTCATTTACCTGCTTGGCGATGGCAACAGCCTCATGCATGCGAAGACGCTGCTGACGAATCTCGTCGAGCGTTTCAAGATTCAGGCCATCGCCATCGGCAATGGCACGGCGAGTCGTGAGACGGAGATGTTCGTGAACAAGATCGGCCTGCCGAAGGCGATCCCGGTGATCATGGTGAATGAAAGCGGCGCGTCGATTTACAGCGCCAGTGAAGTGGCGCGTGAGGAGTTCCCGACGCAGGACATCACCGTACGTGGCTCGGTTTCCATCGCCCGTCGTCTCATGGACCCGCTGGCGGAACTGGTGAAGCTTGATCCGAAATCGATCGGCGTGGGCCAGTATCAGCATGATGTCGATCAGAACCTGCTCAAGAGCAGCCTCGACAACGTGGTGATCAGCGCGGTGAACGGCGTCGGCGTGGAGCTGAACACGGCCAGCAAGCAGCTCCTCAGTTATGTCTCCGGTCTGAACTCCAGTCATGCCGCCAACATCGTGGCCTTCCGCAACGAGAACGGCCCATTCAAGACGCGCAAAGACCTGCTCAAGGTGCCCCGGCTTGGTGATAAGGCCTTTGAACAAGCAGCAGGCTTCCTTCGCATCCGTGATGCGGCACATCCGCTCGATGCGAGCGCGGTGCATCCTGAGCGTTATCCGCTCGTCGAAAAAATGGCCGCTGAGATCGGCTGCACAGTGAGCGACCTCATGCTGCGCGCGGAGTTGCGCCAGAAGATCGATTTGAAGAAGTATGTGAGCGAGGACGTGGGCTTGCCGACGCTGCAGGACATCATGAACGAACTCGCCAAGCCTGGCCGCGACCCGCGTAAGCAGTTCGAGGTCTTCAACTTCGCTGAAGGTGTGAGCGAGATGAAGCATCTCACGGTGGGGATGAAACTGCCAGGCATCGTGACCAACGTGACGGCCTTCGGAGCCTTCGTGGACATTGGCGTGCATCAGGACGGTCTCGTGCATGTGAGCCAGCTCAGCGACACGTTTGTGCGCGATGCAGCGGAAGTCGTCAAAGTGGCCCAGCGCGTGCAGGTGACAGTGACGGAGGTGGATATTCCGCGAAAGCGCATCGCGCTGAGCATGAAATCGAAGCCAGACTTTGAGAAGAAGGTCAGCAGCGGTGGCCCACGGCCTGCTGGTGCAGCCGGAGGTCAAGGAGGCCAGCGCAGCTTTACAAGCAGCGGCAGTGGCAATCGCAGCTCTGGTGGCGGCATGGGCAATCCGTTTGGCGGTGGCGGCGGTGGTGACTGGTTCACGGCGGCAGCGGCGAAGGGAAAGAAGTAGATCTCCAAGTCTGTTTCTTATCAAAGAGCGGTGCCAGTTTAACACTTTCGATGAACAGGAAGTGCGATCGCAGCGTCGTAGATTGCGCTCTTGCCACCAGGCAGGTCGCCTTTTACGATCAATCTCCTCTTATGAAATCATCCTTTCTCGCTTCGCTGGCCCTGCCATTGCTGCTCACTCAATGTGTCGATCCTTATTATGGTATGAATGGCAGTGACCCGTATGCGAATCCTTATCGCCAAGACATGCGTGATCAGGGCTCGCAGATGAGTCGCCAGGCCTATGAGATGGGTCAGCAGGACGGGCGGGTGGATGCACAGCAACGCCAAAGCCAGAACTACAATCGCTATCGCACGCGTTTTGATCGCAACACGGAAATGGCTTACCGCGATGGCTACAATCAAGGTTACAGCCAAGCTAACAGCTGTCTGGGTGAACTTGGCTATGGCAACCCAGGTGCGGCTCAACAGCCACCGGCACGTGATCCGACCTACAATCAGGGTTACGACTATGGTCTGCGTGATCGCACGGGTGGGCGCGTTGCTGATCCGGCGGCTCAGGTGGGCCGCTATGATCCACGCTATCGCTCCAGTTTTGAACGCGGCTACTACGATGGCTACAATTCAAACTCTTCGCAGAATGCACCGTCGAATCAGGGTGGCGGGAGCCTGTGGTTCCGTTAACTGCGGATTGGAATTGGACGGCACAAAAAAATCACCGCCATGGCAGTGCCATGACGGTGATTTGGTTTGGAAGTGAAACGGGCTGCGAGCCGTTTATTCCTGAGCAGCGGCTTCAGGAGCGGCCTCGACGGCGACTTCAACGGCCTTTGGCTTAGCGGGAGCCTTCTTGGCGGCGGCTTTCTTGGCAGGGGCCTTCTTCACGGCTTTGGCCTCGGATTTGGCAGTGCGCGCTTTGCGGGAAACACCGGCTTTGACCAGAGCCTTCTTGCGTTCGAGGTACTTTTTGCGGCGGCGGCGTTTGACGATTTTGTTAAGTTGCTGACCCATGATGGAATAATCGGTTGTCGTTTGCGGATTGAGGGAGGCAAGAGTTCCACCGATCAAGGTCGAATCAAGACCAATTACGGCTGGTTTCCTGTCGATTAGGGGGAAAGCGGCTGTCTCAGCGGTCTGTTCCGCCGGATCAAGGCTTCTTGTCTCCCGGCTTTGGCTCGGAGCTGGGAGTGGGTATCTCGGCCTTTGACTCCAGTCGCGGTTCAGTCTTGGTGGCAGCAGCCTGCTGTTGTGGCGGCACTTTGAACAGTTTGCCAGTGTAGGGGCATTTCACGGTTTGCCCCGTGCTCATTCCTGAGACATCGACAAGCTGCGTTTTGCCAGCGTAAGGGCTGTTGACCATGTTGGTGCGTCCAGGAATGGGGGAGCCGTAAGGCAGGTCGGTAGCGGGTTTCACGTTGGGGGCTCCTCCATTGCTGGTCGGAGCCGGATTTGGGCTGCTGGCGGGCGGATTGCTATCCGCAACGGCTTGAGTGACTGATGGCTCTTCCACAGGGATGCGCACACTTGGAATCTGGTCAGATTTGGCACGGGGTTTAGAGCGGTAGGCACTGCTGCCTGAACTTGGAGCGGGCGTACTGTAGTACCGGTTCTGCGGGAAACTGGATGACCCTGCGCTGTAGGGCATACCCGAACCCCACCACGAAAACCAGGACGGAGCAGGGGCGGAGCTGTAGCGTGGATAAGCCGTGCTGCTGCGGTTGACGGCATAACGATGTGATAACGAACTGCTGCTGCGCAATGGCGGCGACTGGCGCTGGGCGGAGTAGTTCATGTAGGTCAGCAGACCGTTGGTTTGAATGTACTGCCAGGCCTGACGTGATGGCATGGAGCACTGACACAACAGCAGGGAGGACGATAACATGACCAGCGTGCGCATGGCACTGGCGAGGGAACAACGTGAGGTATTCATGGTTTGAAGGAGATGAAGATGGAGACGTTGATGCAGAGAAAGACCTCCGCTTGATGGAACCGAATGCTGGCAGGAATCCGTGCAGAGAGCAAGAATTCCGACATGCAAAATTTTGCTACCAGTGCCCTTACTGCCAAATTTTCATAGCAACTAGTCTGAGTGATCGTCACGCTGCTTGAGCGAGGCCGATCTCCTGCATATTCAAGTAACATGAAGGGTCAGGAGCCCAGAGATCGCCGGTCATTTGCAAAGCGCGTACACGGAAGCCGCCACCGCATACATCCAAGAAGCGACACTCGCTGCACTTACCTTTGAGATGCTGTTTGCGGTCGCGTAATGCCGAGAGCGTTGGGTTATCGCGATTCGACCAAATGTCGCTGAACTTGCGCTCCTTCACGTTGCCCAAGTTGAGTTCGTGCCAGAACTGATCGGGATGCACATTGCCCTGCGTGTCGATGTTGCTGATGCCTGTGCCACTGCTATTGGCCCCGCCGCCATTCCATTGCAGCAGTTCCATGGCACGTTCAGCGCGCATCGGGTCTTCGCGTTTGAGGCGCATGTAAAGATACGGCCCGTCCACCGGCTGATCGACGGTCAAAACCTCACGTGGTTTGCCGCTATCGGCCCATTGCGCGGTGCGATCGAGAATTTTATCGATGGCTCCACGTGTATCTTCGTGTGGCACCTCCATGAGGTCAGAACCGCGTCCGCTATAAACGAGATGGTAGAAGCAAACGCGCTCAATATCCTCTTGTTCGATGAAATCGAGGATGGAGTCGAGATCGTCGATGTTATGGCGCGAAAGTGTAAGCCGCAGGCCAACTTTTTGACCGATGGCTTTGCAGTTTCTAGAAGCGGCCACGGCTTTGTCGAACGCGCCGACTTTGCCACGGAAATGATCGTGCGTGGCTCCCATGCCATCGAGCGAGATGCCGACATAGGAAAAGCCGATGTCCTTGATGCGCTTGGCCCAATCCGGATTGATCAGTGTGCCGTTGGTAGAAAGTGTGAGACGCAACCCCTTGCTAGTAGCGTATTCGGCCAGTTCAAAGAAATGCGGATGAATAGTCGGTTCACCACCGGAAAGCAGGAGCGCGGGCACCTTGAACTCGGCGAGATCGTCCACCACAGCCTTGCATTGCTCCCAATCGAGTTCGCCGGGGTAGAATTTCGAATCCGAGTCCTGATAACAATGCACGCATTTCAAGTTGCAGCGTCGGGTGATGTTCCAGACGACGATGGGACGACGTTCAGCGGCGGAGGTGGGCGATCCATGGCCGCGGCCATAACGCAGGTGATCCATTGGCTGCGCGACATCGCAATAAAGGCGGGTGAGATTGATCATGACCGCATATGAACGCACGGAGATCATGCCGTCGCCCCACCTATCTTGCGCAATGCGTGACCTTGATTGCCTCAGGCCTGATCCGTGGTCTGGAAGTCTGCGTAGGCGTTTGCGGCGTGCTCAGCAAAGTCGAGGCCGTCGATTTGTTCAGTGTCCGAGGCACGCAGTCCGACGAGCATATCCACCAGCTTGAAGATGCCGAAGCAGATGACAAAGGCGGTGATCGTAACCGAAAACGTGCCCAGAGCCTGCACGCCAAGCTTGTTCGCATCAAAGCCGTCCATGTTGAACAATGCCACACTGAGCGTTCCCCACCAGCCATTACAAAGGTGCACCGGCACTGCGCCCACAGCGTCATCAATCTTCATGCGCTCGAGCGCGATGGTGGCGACGGTGGTGATGATGCCCGCGATCAAACCGACGATGAAGGCTGAGGCAGGAGAAATGTTGGCGCAACAGGCTGTTACACCGACCGCACCGCCGAGCGAACCGTTGAGCGTGATGCCCACATCCGGCCGACCTTGAACAAACCACATCGAAATCATGGCCGACAAGGCCGCCGCCGCAGGAGCGATGGTCGTATTCACCGCGATACGACCAATCGTGCCGTTGCCAAGCAGGGTGGAACCTGCGTTGAAACCAAACCAGCCGAACCATAGGATGAAGACACCCAGCGCAGCAAGTGGGATGTTGTGACCGGCGATCAAACGCGGCGTGCCATCCTTCGCGAAACGTCCATGACGTGCGCCGACCACCAAAATGCCAGCCAGTGCACAAGCGCCACCACAGCCGTGAACCACCGTTGATCCTGCGAAATCCACGAAGCCCATCGCTTCGAGCCAGCCCTTCTCTCCACCGACGCCAAAGGCACCGCCAAAACTCCCCCATGCCCAGTGACCACCGATAGGATACACAATCGCTGCCAGAAGTGCTGCGTAGATGAGATAGCCGACGAACTTCGTGCGTTCCGCCATTGCGCCAGAAACAATCGTACAAGCAGTGCCTGCAAACACCACCTGGAAGAACCAGAAGGCCCAGAACTTGTCATCGGCTGCGTGGTTGGACAGCCAGAAGCTGTCGCCACCAATCCAGCCACCGATGCTCGTGCCGAACATCAAACCGAAGCCGATGAACAGGAACACGATCGCGCTGATGCAGAAGTCGAGGAAGTTTTTCATGATGATGTTGATGCTGTTTTTCGCACGGGCGAATCCCAGCTCCACCATGGCAAATCCGGCCTGCATCACGAAAACCAGAGCTCCGGTGATGACCATCCACACCAGATTCAAATTAAGCTGCACCGTTTCGATATCCGCTTTCACCGCAGCATCCGCAGGTGTGGCTGGTGCAGGCGCTACTGCGGGAACGGCTTCGCCTTTCACGGCTTTTGCCACTTCGATCAGCGTTCCCTGATTGGTGTCGAGTTTCTGAATGATCGTATCGAGCTTGGCCTCGATCTTGGTGCTGTCCTGAGCAGACGCGGTAACGAAAAGGGATAAGCTGGCGACAAGGAAGGTGCAAAAGTGCTTCATGAATGGTGACGGGTTCAGATTTCCAAATCTTCGAGTGCGGCGTCGAGTTCGACGAGAAGTTGGCGGCGCTTGGTGACGTTCGGCACGTGGTCGATCACGCTGACGGCCAGCTTGCGCACGCCAGCGGCAGGCAGTCGGTAAGGATCGCTGATCTGGGACTCTTCCACCGTGCGCTCGATGAGATTGGCGGCCTGTGCACGTCCCATGACCTTGCCGAGGACGTTTTCCACCCGCTTGCGAACCGTGCCCCACTGGTTGACGCCTGTGTCCAACTTCGCGGTGATTTGCGACAATGCGCGTGGACTGGTGACGACGAGTTCCTCAATGCCGTCCGCTGGAAGTTGGGCAGCGGCTTGTAGTTCGGCAGAGGCGGTATTGAGCAATCCTGCGTGATCGTTGAGCATCACCGAAGCGGCACTCGCCGCGAGATCGGAGTCTGCCCGCGAAGTGAGAAAGAACATCATCGCCGTCTCGTCTTGCACGACGATGAGCAGCACACCGCCATCGAATTCGAGATAGACCTGCCGGATTTTCCGCTTCACCTGCCGGTAACCTTCCAGCATCTGCGAAACGATCTCGCGCAGATTTTCCGCTCGCATGTCGGAGAACGGCATCTGGCGGTGGATGGTGTTGCGCCCTTTAAATAACATCACACCAGCCACGCCATCGAGACGTTGCAGCGATGCGGCGGCGGTGATCACGGGATTCAAACTCATGGCGTGAAAATTCGATGTCAGCGTGTCAGCGCTTCACGCACCTGCTTGATGGAACGTTGGTTGCCACTGACACTCCCATGCCAGTTGCCATCTTGCTGCCCAGCGCTGATGGCGGTTTGTCCTTCACGATCCTCCACGATCGCTACTTCCAAACGTCGCATACCGAGCGTCTCGGCCAGTTTTTCCGCGTAGTAGCCGACGTATTTCACCTCGCCTGCAAAACGTTGCGCTGACTCGGCATCACCGCCCGAAACGGACTCGCGTCCCTGGACGGTCTCCATCTTGATGAGGCCTGGATCGGGTTCCATGCGGATGATGTTGCTGGATTGCGCACCCGTGGCCGTGCGGTTGCTTGAAACGGGAATGATGCGTGTCGGTTGTTCCATTCACCCACTTACTTAAGCATCACCCGTGCCAGCTTCACTTTGGCAACGTCACAATTTCAATCTTTGTGACTCATCATCAAGGCAGCGGCTTCGCTTCCGGCGTCAGCATGGCAGACTTTTTATCCGGCGCCTTGTCTCCGGCAAGTTTGCCACCCGCAGGCTGGCCGTCGATCACCGGAGAAACGCGTGCGCCATCAGCAGGAAACGGAATCGGAGTCAGGCATAGCACGTCACCTTCTTTCGGTGCCTTCGCCGCGTTGGCCGAGACGACAATGTGCTTCTCTGTGCCGAAGATCGGCTCCACAAACATACGCTTGAGTGTGTTTTGAGGAGTGATTAGGATGATCTCATCCCCAGCGCGCACGGCGGCACGGGAAATGATGAACACATCGTTCAACGCGGCACCTTCGATCTCAGCCTCGATAAACTGGCCGATCTTCAGCGGTGGTGCGCCATCCGCACGTTTGGCAAATGGGTTGTCGATCTGCGCCACGGCGGTGGTCTGGCGTGTTTCCGCATCCAGAGCGCTCTCTACACGGACCAGTCGGCCGTTCCAAGTCACACTCTTGCCAGCAGCAGTCGTACGCAGTTTCACGTTGGCTGCGGGCAATGCTTCCGTTGCATCACGATAGCGTTCCGGCAGTTGAACATGTTGGCTTTCACGTTCTGGCAGCGGCAGACGCACTTCCACAAAATCCGTGGCAAACACCTTCCCCAAGGTGGTGCCTGGTGTCACATACTGGCCGACGTCAGCGGTTTGCTCCAAGACTTGCCCAGCATACGGCGCACGAATGATGGTGCGTTGCGCATCACGCTCCGCTTTTACCACACGGGCTTCTGCTGCCGCCAGATCAGCCTTTGCTCGCGCCACTTGCGGCGCACGCGCGACGAGTTCGCCCGGTGCTCCCTGCCGACCCAGCGCTTTCCAGTTCTCCAGCGCCTGTTCAGCCTTCGCTTCCTCTTCGGCCACCGTTACCTTCGCCAGCGCTACGGCTGCTTTAGCCACAGTGACCCCCGTTTCGTAATCCACCGGGTCGAGTTTGACCAGCACCTCGCCTTTTTCAAAAAAACCGCCGGGCCTGAATGAATGACTCACCTCCACAATCATCCCCGCCACTTCCGGCAGCAGCGTGCTGCGCGTGCGCGGCTGCACCGCACCCTGCGAGGCCACCCGCACCGGATACGTCGTCTTCTTCAACGTGATCCCTTCCACCGACACGAGCACCGGTCGTGTCTCCATCGCCTTTAACTCCGGCTTGTGCGTGATCAGCCACCAGCCAGCCCAGCCGCAGGCGGCCAGAATGATGATAGGAAGTAATGCGCGGATGATTTTGGCCATGTCAGAAGGTAGAACGTCCGAAAATGCGACTGGATTCACCCTGCGCACGATTTAATCCGCGAAAAACGGGCCTCACAGTTTCGCCAGCGAATCATCCAGCGCGGCGATCACCGAGCTGATGCTCGCCTCGGACTCGTCGCCCATGTTTGAGACGCGGAAGGTCTTGCCCTTCAGCTTACCGTAACCGCCGTCGATGATCATGCTGTGGTTCTTCTTCAGCAGGCCAATGAAGGCCGCCACGTCGATGCCCTTGTTGTTCGCCACGCAGGTCAGCGACTTGGAGCGATAACCTTCCGGCGCGAAGAACTCGAAGCCGTTGCGGCGCACCCACTCATGCACCATGCCGTTGAGCTTGGCGTGACGCGCGTAACGGTTGTCCACGCCTTCGGCGAAGATCTTGTTGAGCTGATGGCGCAGGCCGTAGATCAGCGAAATGCACGGCGTGGAGGGCGTCATGCTCTTCTCGCCGTTTGCCTTGAATTCCAGGAAGTCGAAGTAGTAGCCGCGGTCGTTGATCGTCGCCGCACGGGCCATGGCGGCCTCGCTGGCGGTGAACAGCGCGAGGCCCGGAGGCAGCGCGAAGGCCTTCTGGCTGCCCGTGAGCAGCACGTCCAGGCCGAGTTCGTCGAAATTCACTGGCACCGTCGTGAAACCGGACACGCTGTCGGTGATGAACATCACATCGGGATACTTCTTCTTCAGCGCCGCGATCTCCGCGATGGGGCTGAGCACGCCGGTGGAGGTTTCGTTGTGGATGAAGGTCACCGCGTCGAACTCGCCCGTGGCGAGACGCTTGTCGATCTCCGCCGCCATGATCGGCTGGCCCCACTCGACCTGATAAGCCTCGGCTTCCTTGCCGCAGCGCTTGGAAACGTCCAGCCACTTGTCGGAGAAGGCCCCGTTGCAGCAGTTGAGCACCTTTTTCTTCACCAGATTGCGGATCGAACCCTCCATTACGCCCCAGGCGGACGACGTGCTCAGAAACACCTGCTGCTTCGTGCCAAACAGCGTCTGCAGCATCGGCTGGATCTCGGCATACAGATCCTGGAAACCCTTGCCGCGATGCCCGATCATCGGCTGCGCCATCGCAGCGTAGGTATCAGGGGAAACTTCGACGGGACCGGGGATGTAAAGTTTGACGTGGGTGCTCATGCGTTTGGAGGAAAAGGGAGCGCCGAGTGTAGGGCGCTCAGGCACCCACGCAAGGCTTCTGTGGGATACGCCTAGCCAAGTTGAAAGGCAGATGTTTCTCGCCAAGAATCCCGAGCCGGAGGCTCGAAAGAAAACAGCCGGTGGTGCAACCACCGGAACCGGCGAAACCGTTCGATTCCACCAACCGCCGCGCCCCGAAGGGAGCGTGAGAAGCTGGCGAAGACCGACGGCGTGTTGAAACTTCTCCCGTCCTTCCAGAACGCCACGCTTTCATCTGAGATGGCACAAACAAAATTCAGAACGTTCACCTCAGCTATGGGCGTGTTAACGCCCGTCAGGCAGGTCACCTCCAGCTCGGATTTACCAAATCCGAGTTCGGATTTTGGAAATCCGGGGTCGGATTTGGCAAAACCGGGATGGGTTTGCGGGCATACCGGGGGCGGATTTGGTAAATCCGGGGTCGGTTCGTGGGCACACCGGGGTCGGATTTGGTAAATCCGGGATGGGTATGCGGGCACACCGGGCTGGGGTTGTGGGCACACCGAGGTGGGTTCGTGGACACACCGGGCTTGGATTGTGGGCATACCGGGCTGGGGTTGTGGGCACACCGGGGTAGGTTTACGGGCACACCGGGGTGGGTTTGCGGGCACATACAGCTCTACTTGTGGGCACATACGGCTCAATATGCGTCATAGAGTTTGCCCATTCGTTCGATCAGTTCTCGGACCTCTTTCACCAGTGCTGGCGGCCCGAGCACCTCGCAATACGGCCCCCACTTCAAGATCCAGGACGTTACGTCTGCAAAAGAGTGGGTCTGAAACGTGACCTCCACCGTTCCATCCCCTGTCTTTGATTCGGTGATTGTCATCCCCGGATGGCGGCGCTCCGCTTCTTGGATGATCCGTGCTGCATAGCCGAACATTTTTACCTTCACGTTCATCGGCTTGCCGTCGCCGGACCAGACGCCGTAGATTTTCGCTTTCTCCTCCCATTGTTTGGGATCATCAAATTCAGCCGCACGCGTGAAGGTCTCATCAAGCAATTCGGCGGTGTGGGTCCGCCACAGCATGAAAGTTCTGATCTCTTTTGCTTCCGTGCAGTGTGAGATGCAATGCCATCGCCCCTCGAACTCAAGCAGGTGGTAGGGGTGAATGACGCGGGAGCGTGGCTGCCGGTCTTTGTTGCCGGTGTAGGTGATGCGCACCGCCCGTTTCCCAATCAATCCCTTCAGAAGAGTTCGGAAGATCGGCACCAGAGGCCGCGGCATGGACAATGCCGCGCTTGAAATGAAGTTGCTCAGCTCGCTATATTTCAAATGATTCTTCTCCAGCAGTTCGCCCGCCTGTGATAAGAGCACATCCGCTCCGGCGGAGGGGTCGAGCTTGCTCACCTCGTAAAGTACTCCGCGCATGACCACAATGCTCGCCAGCATCTCTTCCCGTGAATTCAGCAACCCGCTCAGCTTGTCCTTCGACCCCGTGCAGGTGTAGCCGCTGGTTTTCGTAAAGGTGATGTCAAAGCCCTGTTCCTTCAGGAAATTGATGTCTCGTTGGAGAGTTCTGACACTCGCCTGGCTGAACTCCTTCCTGCGCAGGTTTTTGACCACGTCTGCTCGTGTAGCGGCAGCTCCCTTGGTCTGCAGGATGCCAATGAGACAGCTCAGCCGCTCAAGCATGGGCTTGGAGGTTCCGGCATGTGTTTTGCCTGGCTTGCGGGCGGTGGTAGGCATGAGTCTGAGATTATTTCGCGACTGGTTTTCACAGTGCCAGGATTTGGCACTGACCACCAGTTATCCTTGGCACATGATCAAAACAAACCAAATCAATGAGGAGGTCTCCTTCTTCAAACCCAAGAAGCATTCTTCGGAGGGGCGGGATATGGCACTCGGCAGGAGTTAAGTTTGAAACCATTCATTCCTAACCCCCATGCAATACCTGCTCACCATTCTTTTCTCTGTGGCTGTCCTGTGTGTGCAGGCGCTTCTCATTATCCTGAAACTCACCGGTGAATTCACCGCCGGCTGGGGACTCATTCTGCTGCCCTGCTGGTTCATCTGCGCGGTGATTGTGATCGCTCTGCTGATCTGGCTCTTCACCCTCTTCATGTAAAGCAACCACTGCCATGCCCTCTCCCTACCTCACCAAGACCGATTTCAAGGCCGCCTTCGACTGCCGCACTAGGCTGCATTATCGCAAACTCGGGTATCCCACCACGCTCGATGACAACGAGTACATGAAGTTCCTCGCGAACTCGGGCTTCATGGTCGAAACCGTGGCGAAGGCCCAATATCCCCACGGAGTGGATCTGGTGGATGAACGAGATCCACTGCGTGCCTTCAGCCGGACGCGGGAACTTCTGATGGCAAACGACCATGCGGTCGTGTTCGAGGCCGCCGCGTTGTTTGGAAAGTTTTATGCCCGGATCGACATCCTGCGTCGCGAGGGCAAAATACTGCACCTGATCGAAGTGAAGTCATCTTCGATCAACGAGGAGGATGAGGAAGATGACGGCGGCTCCCCCTTCTTAAAGAAAGATGGTGATGTCGCCGCCAAGTGGATGCCTTATCTCCTAGATGTGACGTTTCAGCTTCATGTGCTGAGACTCGCATTCCCGGAGTTTGAGGTGAAGCCCTCGCTCTGCGTGATCAACAAAGGCTGCAAGGCCACGGCCAACGAGACGCTGGCCCACTTCACTGCCGTTCGGGACAACGATAAACCCAAGTCCCGTCCTAGTGTCCAATACTCGGGCGATCTTGAGCTATTGAAAGGCACGTCGCTGCTGACTTTACGAGATGTGACCAGCGAAACCGGACTCCTCATGGACCGCGTGGTGAAACGGGCCGACGAACTGGCCTCATTGCTCGGTCCCGAAGGTCAGGTTAAGCGGGTTCAGGAGTCGGTGGCTGATCTCTACAACACCTGCCGCAAATGCGAATACCGCTTCGGAAGCGGCAAAGAAAAACTCCCTCATGGCTTTGCCGAATGCTGGGGCAGCATGGCATCAGTCCAGCCGCATATTCTTGACATGCATCGCGTCGGGCAGATCGGAACGACCAAATTTCCCGATCCTGTGCCTGAACTCATCCGCAAAGGAAAAGCCTCGTTGCTTGATCTCAAGGAAGATCAACTCGGCAACGAGGGTTCCTACAGGAAGCGTCGGCACATGCAGTGGTCGAACTCATTCGGCAAGGGCAGCGAGCACTTGCCAATAGAACTTCAGAACGTGCTCAAGATTCACAAAGCCGGCCCTGGTCGTCCCTTTCACTTTCTCGACTTTGAAGCCTGTGATGTCGTCTTGCCACATCACGCCGGGCTTCGGCCTTATGAGAGGGTTGCCTTCCAGTGGAGCTGCCATACTCTCAACCAGCAAGGCGAACTGTCCCACCAGGAGTGGCTCAACACCGAGCGCGATTTTCCGAACTTCAAATTCGCCCGGACTTTGCGCGACTGCATCGGTGACACAGGCACGGTTTATGTGTGGTCGCACTACGAGCAAACCACTCTGTGCAAGGTGCTCAAGCAGATTAACGAATGGATTGCCGCTGATGAAGCCGAGGCTCTTCGCGTGTCCGGTTTTACCACCATCGAGGAACTCAAAGCTCTTGCAGTCTGGCTTGAGGATCTCCTCGGTCCCGAAGACGCAGATAAAAAGAGAAAAAACTCACCACGCATCCGTGACCTGCACAAGCTCGCTCTGGCACACTACTTCCATCCCGAGATGCTAGGACGCACCTCCATCAAGGCAGTGTTGCCGGCCGTGTGGCGTCACTCATCGGCACTGTGGGAGAATCCATGGTTCGCCAAGTATTACCGGGCGGATGCATCCGGTCAGGCGCTCGATCCCTACAATACCCTGCCGGAACTGCCGTTGGGTGAAGAGAAAGACGATGATGAGTCTGTCAAGGAAGGCACCGGAGCCATCCGCATCTACCAGGAACTCATTTTCCTTCAGGGACTCACCGAGGAATTCAAAAGCAATCGCAAACAGTTGCTTCTGCAATACTGCGAACTCGACACCGCCGCGATGGTGATGATCTGGGCACACTGGACCGGCTATGTGGGCGCTCAAGAAGCAAGGCGGGTATAAAGCAAAAGATGCAACAGATGAGCCCGGAAAACCAAGCCTTTAGGGAGCAGCTTGAGCTTCATATCCAACAACAGCAACTGCACGGAAAGATCGCCCATGCCATGAAGCAGGATCTCAAGAAGAGGCCGGACATGCTTTACTACAAGATGCCAGCCCCACGCATGACTGCACTGCCAGACAGTAGATGGAGTGTTGCACTCCACCTTTTGCCAGTCCCACGCATGTCTGGACGAGCAGATCTGAAAACTGTTTTGATTGAATACGTGCAGTTCCTCATCGGGGTCAATGACATGACATTTTCGGCAACACTCCTGAGGATGTTAAACCGGCAGCAGAATCAGACCTTGCGGCGTGTAGCCCCAAGAATCGGCAAAAAGAAAGATGTGTGGGACCATGTGATTCCAACTGGCTACATCGTTTCAGAGATCCTCCGTATGCTAGAAGCACAGAGCATCGACGGTTTGGAGCGACTGCTTGATCTCTATGCCCAAGCTGGTCAGCGAGCGATCTCCATAGAGGAGTATGCAAAACTGAACGCCTCTGGGTTGAGAAACTCGATGCCACATGAGTGGGACTGGCGGAGCGAGCACGCTGATCCTTTTGCACGCTATAAAAGCGCAGGAGTTGATTTGAGTTGAGCGGTGGGTCGCCAATCGCAAAGGCGCGATGTAATTCATTGCGCAGTCCCTCTGGGATGAACTGCGCCAGGCGATTTTGCCGCTGAGTGCCATGATCTGGCACTCATGTTGTGCGAAGTTGAGAAATGACACCATCCAACACCTCTGAAAGCGCCCTGCTCCACGCCCGTGACCCCGAAACCATCCGCCGACTCATCACGAATCAAAACCAGGAGCACACGCCCCACGCCTTCCGGGCAGGCCATGCTGGCATGGGCGACTTCAACCGCTTGCTGCCGGTGCTGCGGGCTCTGCCGGCCGCAGAGCTTGAGCCATGGATGGATTTAATCGATGAAATGGGTGAGACACACCGGGGCTGCCTGCCCTGCAGTTGCAAGGTGCTGGTGTACTCCTTCCTCATCACCCGCGACATCCTGCCGGAGCGCAGCGCCGAGTACAAGAACCGCTATGACCAGAGAATCACCCGCCACACTCCGCCCGAGGGCAGGGATTACTTGGCCGAAGTCATCCGCTCACTTCAACAAGCTCCAGAGAGTCCCGAAGAACGTGCCCACAAGATCAACTGGCGGGTCACGCTCGAAGACCTGCTCGCCCATCAGCAGCAGGGTGGCTGAGCTGCCTTGCTTATCTCATCATCAAACACCAGCACCCTGAATCATTCGACCATGCGCATCATTGCCATTTTCAGTCCCCTTGGAGGCGTGGGGAAAACCACCCTCACCGTCAATCTCGCGGCCAGCCTGGCCGATTTGGGTAAACGTATCCTCCTCGTTGATCTGGATGCCCAATCCTGCGCCACCACGGCCTTGGGTCTTGCCACGGAACCCGGAGGCAGCCTGTATTCGGCGCTGGTGGACGGAACGTCACCCAAAGATGTCGTGCGCAGCACACGATTGCCGAACCTGTTCGTCATTCGCTCTCACTATGAACTTGCTAGCGTGGATGTTTGCCTCGTCCAGCGCGGTCAACACCTGAGCCGACTGCGTGAGGTCATGGCGGAGCTGCGTGCACTCCCGGACTTTGATTGCATTTTCTTGGACTGCCCGCCTTCCATGGGAATCATGACGAGCGCCGCCATGGCTGTGGCGGATGAATTGCTCGTCCCGCTCCAGCCGGGTTTTATGATGTTGCCTGCTCTGAGCCAGATGCTGGGGCAGATGCAGCAGGTCATCGACACCGGGGTCAATCCGGGGCTGCATGTGGGAGGCTTTGTGATCAACAGGTTCAATGGCGATGCGGGTGAACTCGATAAGCTCGCCCACGAATTGCATGCCCACTCCGCACCTTACGGCTCCTGCAATGGGGCCTACCCCAGGGCGATTCCCGAATCCACCGCTCTGGCCGAGGCTCCCTGTTACGGCCAGACCATTGTCGAGTACGACCCCCATGGTCGCGGAACCGATGCTTATCGCGCTTTGGCAAATGATCTCATTGACCGTCACAGATCCACTCGCCTGATTTGAAATCTTATTAGTAAACGCAACCCACAAACGGTAGCTCGTCCAAAACGCTAACACCATGAATGAAACACCTTTATCACTTCAAGTTCTGAAATTGGTTCAGCAGCGCCCAGGAATAACCGACAGCGAAATTACATCTGCGGTCGGTAAAGGCGTGCTCCATCAACAAATTAATCAAGTATGCCGCAGACTTAGAGATCGAGGAGAACTGATTCGCAACAACCGGCCCGATGGCCTTATTGGAAACCATCTAAGCGGCTCACATCTTGGCGAAGCTCAATCAAAAAAAGTGAAAAGACCTCAACAAAATTCTTGGTCAAATACTGTGCAGGAAGGCATCCCTATGGAATTGTCGGCCAAAAACTCTAAGGAGACGCTGAATAAAGCAGAGTTTGAAAAAGCGCCCTCTTGGCTGCCAACTCGGAGAATTTTGCCGCCGTTTTTCAGGCCTGCAATCCGGCTGGGGTCGAGGTTTGTATTCGCGATT
>Ga0114970_10000179_pt1 | contig 43115 bp, 38 predicted proteins | sample M_140205_XF_Meta_FD_87030 | JGI IMG/M metagenome (GOLD analysis project Ga0114970, IMG submission 87030) | Freshwater microbial communities from Lake Montjoie, Canada to study carbon cycling - M_140205_XF_MetaG | ecosystem: Environmental > Aquatic > Freshwater > Lake | place: Lake Montjoie... | reverse complement strand
CTCGCCTTTGAAGGCTGGCCCGCCGTGCAGATGATCGGCTGGCCGCAGCTCGCCATCGGCACCTTTGGTGGCGAAGTCGTCTTCGTCGATGCCACAGACGACGGCACCGGCAAATTCCGCGTAGTTGTCGGCCCGGCCGATGACATCGTCGATCGCGGCGATGGCAAAGGCTCCGTCACCGTCGGCTGGCCCGACAAAGACCGCTGGCTCCGCCAAGGTGCCCGTGCCAATGCCTGGGTCATGCTCAACCAAGTTCCGCTCTGGTATGAAATCTGGCGTCAAATCAACGGCTTCCCGCCCGTCGTGACTGACAAGGATGGCAAACTCGATCCCACGAAGAAAGGAGAAACCAAGTGATCCATCGTTTCGCGACACTTTGCCTCCTTTCGTCATTCTTCACTGCGCATTCGTTGTTTGCGGAGAAACCGCTGCTTCTCGGCGAAGTCCTCGCTTCGGTGCAGACGCAATACCCGCCTTACCTCGCCGCCTTGATCGAGCAAGACATCGCCAATGGCCGCGTGCGACAGGCGATGGGTTCTTTTGATCTCAATCTCAATGCAGGTGGCACCATGAACCTTGCGGGTTATTACGATGGCCAGACGGGTTACGCCATGGTGGAGCAGCCGCTGCCCTTTTGGGGCGGCAGCGTGTATGGCGGCTACCGCTTGAGCAGCGGCTTCCTACCAAACTACAACAAGGACCGCACCAGCGTCGATGGCGAGGGCGTGCTCGGCTTTCGCATCCCACTCATGCGCGATGGTACTATCGACCGCCGCCGCGCCTCGCTCTGGCAGGCGCAGATCGACCAGGAACTCGCCGATCCCATCATCTTGCGACAGTATCTCGACTTCATCCGCTCCGCGACGATCAGTTACTACACCTGGCTTGCCAGCGGTCAGCGTCTTGCTTTGACCGAAGAACTGCTCCGCATCGCCAAAGATCGCGACAGCGCCATCGCAGAGCAAGTGAAGCGCGGCGCATCTGCGCCCATCGTGCAGGTGGACAACCAACGCCTCGTCGTCAGTCGTGAAATCGCCACCGTGCTGGCCGTGCGACGGTTTCAGGCAGCTTCCATTGAGATGTCGCTGTTTTTCCGCACGCAGGACAAAGCCGAGCCCATCATCGCAAAACGCGAACGCCTGCCCAAAGCCTTCCCGCCACATCCACGGCTCGACGATAGCCAACTCACCGCCGACATCGGCAAAGCGGCCGTTTTTCGTCCCGAAATCCGCCGCATCGAGCTGCTCGTCGAAAAGACCGAAATCGACCGCAGGCTCGCCAAGAACAACCTGCTGCCGAACATCGACATCGGAGTCGAAGCCGGCCAATCCGTGGGCAGCAACCGCCCCAAGGACCTCGAGCAGAATGAAATCGAAGCCAAGATCGAGTTCAAGCTCCCCCTGCAACGCCGCGAGGCCAAAGGCCGCGTCGATGTTGCCGACGCTCTCATCGAGCGTTTGAATAACGATAAGCGTTTCGCCCGCGACCGCATCGCCGCCGATGTGCGCGATGCCTACAGCGCCGTCGAAGCCGCTTACAACGCGCTCAAGATGACGCGCCGAAATGTCGAACTAGCCCGCCAACTCGAAGCCGCCGAAAACGAGCGCCTCAAACAAGGTGCCACCGATTTGCTTGCCCTCCAAATTCGCGAGCAAGCCACCTTTGATGGCCAAGTCCTCGAAGTCGAAGCCCAGGCCGACTACTTTCGCGCCCAAGCCAACTACCGCGCCGCGATCGCTGCGGATGCGCCGTCGAAGCTGACGCGGTGATCAACGTCACTTCCTCTTCGTCATCAGCTCCCGCAAAATCGCATTCGGAAACCGCCGGCTCGGCGTGATTGCGTAAAAGCTTTCTTTGATCTGCGGAAATTTGTGCCGTTCGACGAGTGCGCCGCTTTCCAGCTCGTCTTTGACGACTACGGGTGGAACGAGGGTGACGCTGTTCGTTTCGCGGGCCATGAGTCGCAACATGGCCATGTCATCGACTTCAGCGGCGATGATGGGGCGGATACCGGTTTGATCCATGAGCACGTCAAAGGCCGCGCGGATGCTGCTTTCGAGGCTCGGTAGCACGATGGGCGTCGTGCGCAGGTCCTCGGGGAAGCGGAAAGGCTTCATGCCGCGTGTTTTGTGCCCGACGAGACTTACTGGCTGTTCATCGAGTAGATGGCTGTGCCAGCCCGTTTCGGTATCGCGGCGTACGGGCGTGTTCGAGAGCACCACATCGAGTGTATGGGTCTGGAGTTGTGCCAAAAGCTCTCGAAGTGTGCCCGAGTGGATGATGAGCTCCACGTCATCGCGAGTGATCAACGGGCGCAAGAAACCGAGCTGGAAGTTGCGTGAGAGATTGGATGCCGCGCCGACGCGCAGGAAGCCACGACTGCGCTTGGCGCGGTTTTGCATCAAGTCAGCGAGTTCCTCGCCGCTACGGAAGATGGAGTCCGCATACTCCAGCGCGATGCGGCCTGCTTCCGTGAGCACGAGCGCCTTGTGCTTCCGTTCAAACAACGGCTGTCCCAGGCTTTCCTCCAAACTGCGAAGCTGCACGCTGAGCGCCGATTGCGAGAGCTTGAGGTGCTGCGCCGCCTTTGTCAGGCTGCCCTCGGTGGCGATGGCGCGGAAGTAGCGGAGGTGGTGGTAGTTCAGGAAGGCCATGAATTCTCACTTATATCAAAACGAACGATAAATGACAAAGCATGAATTGGAGAGAAGAAAAACTTTCCGCGATGCATGGCGCGGCTCAAGAAAGCCACCACACACAAACAAACACACATCATGAACTCCATGCACACACTATCCACTCTTCACATCATCTCCGCCCCCGCGCTCGCAGCTCCACTGGCTGTCCTGCTCCTGGCTTCAATCAATGCCCTCCTCGACAACAGCGGACAGGCGGCGCAAAACGCCATCACCATAGCCAAGTCGGCTCTTTGCGCCGCCTTACTAGCCTTGGCGGCCGTGCTGGTCGTGGGTCCCTTCAAACTCGAAACAGTCGAAGTCGCCGGGTTTGTGCTGAGTCTGACTTTTGGCCTGCTACCAGCAATGCTGATTTTGACGGTGAGTTTTGCCAGTCTGCTGATAGCTAAAGGCATAACAAGCTATTACGCATTTGAACCGGCAAAAGATAACGTCGCGTGCTGGAACATTGCCGGCCTCTTTTTGGTCACGGCGATGATCATGTCCGGAAATGCGGCGGCTCTCGTGACAGCCTGCGTCATCGCGTTGGCTGGAGTGCTGAAGCTGAACGCCGCATCACCTGGATTCCTCGGAAGTCTGGCAATGGGCCTGATGAACTCGCCCGCTTAAGCGGCGCGAGATTAAACCGCCCGTTTAGCAGGCGATTCCAACCCCCCGAACCCATTCCTGAAACCCACATACCTTCATGGACTTCCTCACTGCCATACAATCCAATCTTCTCAGCCCCGCCATCCTGTTCTTTGTGCTCGGCATCTTTGCCGCTGTCTCCAAAAGCGATCTCAAAATACCCGAGTCGCTCTACACCACGCTGACGATCTACCTGCTCATTGCCATCGGCTTCAAAGGCGGTGTCGCCATCAACGCAGCTGGTATCGGCGTCGTGTGGCTGCCTGCGCTCGCGGCGATGGTTCTCGGTGCCATGATACCGCTCTGGACTTACCCGGTGCTACGCAAGGTCGGCAAATTCAGCGTTGCTGATGCCGGTGCCGTCGCGGCGCACTATGGCAGCGTCAGCGCGGTGACCTTCATCGCAGCGACGAACTTCTTGAAGAGCATCAATCAGCCTTTTGAGAGCTATGCCTCGGCCTTCCTCGCGGTGATGGAGTCTCCGGCGATCATCGTCGGTGTCATGCTGGGCAAAGGTGCCTTCGGCGGCAAGTTCTCCTTCGGCGACGCAGGTATCCGCCATGCGCTGCGGGACGCCGTGCTCGGCAAAGGTGTGCTGCTGCTCATCGGCTCGATGCTCATTGGCTCCGTTAGTGGCAAAAATGGCATGACCATGGTCGAGGGATTCTTTGTGACACCGTTCCAGGGCGTGCTCGCACTGTTCTTGCTCGAAATGGGCATGGTCGCTGGTCGCAGGCTCGGTGATCTCAAGAAAGTAGGCGTCTTCCTGCTCATCTTCGGCATCACGGCACCGCTCATCCATGGCACGCTCGGTGTGCTACTCGGCACCTGGGTCGGTCTGAGCATCGGCGGCACCACGCTGCTCGGAGTGCTGGCTGCGAGTGCGAGTTACATCGCCGCACCTGCCGCCGTGCGGCTCTCGCTGCCTGAGGCCAATCCAACTTACTCACTCACCGCAGCACTCGCCATCACCTTTCCCTTCAACATCACGGTCGGCGTGCCGCTCTTCTTTGAAATCGCCAAATACCTCCACTCCTAAACACCCGCCATGAACCTACATACCATGAAACTCGTCACCATCATTTGTGAAGCGCTCATCGAGGAGCGCGTGGTGGAAATCCTCCGACACTGCGGCGCTCACGGCCACACGGCCTTCTCGGTGCGCGGCAGCGGCAGTCAGGGCGACCGCAGCGCTGACATCGTCGAAACCGGCAACGTCCAAGTCGAAGTCATCGTAAAGCCGGCCGTCGCCGAAGCTGTGCTTGAGAGGCTGCATCGGGAGCTCTTTAAAGATTACGCCATGGTCGCCTACGAAACCGAAGTGCGTGTCATGCGGCCAGAGAAATTCTAACCCAACTCAATACATCCAAATCTATGAAATCACACATCAGCATTTTAGCAGCAATGTTCTGCCTTACGGTCATCTTCATCGCCTGCAAACCCACAGCGGAGCATCCGCTGGACAGCCATGTCATGACCAAGGAAGAGCAAGCCAAACTCACACCGGATGAAGTGCTCAATCAGTTCAAAGAGGGCAACAAGCGCTTTCATAGCGGCAACGAAACGCGGCGCAATCACAGCGAGCAGGTGCGCAAATCTGCGCCAGGCCAGTTTCCCAAAGCTATGGTCCTGAGCTGCCTCGACAGCCGTGTGCCCGTGGAAGACGTCTTCGATCAAGGGATCGGCGATGTCTTCGTGGGCCGTGTGGCGGGTAACTTCGTCAATGAAGACCTTCTCGGCAGCATGGAGTTCGCCTGCAAGGTAGCTGGAGCCAAAATGATCCTCGTCATGGGCCACCAGCACTGCGGTGCGATCAAAGGAGCTATTGACGATGTAAAGCTCGGCAACATCACCGCCATGCTTGCCAACCTCAAACCTGCGGTCGCAGCGAGTCAGGATTTCCAGGGCGAGAAAATCTCCTCGAATCCGGCTTTCATGAAGCGCGTGAACGAGAATAACATTCGTCTCACCCTCGCCAAGATCCGCGAGAAGAGTCCCATCCTCAAAGAGATGGAAGAGAAAAGCGAAATCAAGATCGTGGGTGCCTTCTACCGCCTCACCGATGGCACTCTGGAGTTCGTTGAGTAAGTTTGGCTAACTCACTCCGACCAGCGCCAGGCCGTTAGGGCATTGAGTTCACGAATGAAGATCTCGCTGCCCGAAACGGCCAAATGCGCCCAGGTTTCTTTGTCAGAAATTTTGCGCTGGTCCATCTCCTCATACTTCGCTGGGTTGGCTTTGATCAGATGCAGGCTGCCGCGCTGATCGAGAGCCAGAATGCGGTCACCATTGGCAACGAGACTCCAATACTTGCCGTAGCTCTTGTCAGTGGTCCAAAGCTCCTTTCCTGTCTTCAATTCCACGGCCATCACACGCTGATTCTTTAGATGCTCATAGGCCACTCCATCCACCACCACGGGCGAGCACATGTATCCCTGCGCTTTGAGGGACCAAAGCGTGTTCGCTTTGAATATCCCCTCGCTGCTGGTGATATCGAATAGCAGTGTCTGCCCGCCATAGGTGCTGGTGAGGATCGAATTGCCACTAATAACCGGTGTGAGGATGTTCATGCCACGAAAAGCCTCCACCGGTTGTTCCCAGAGTACTTTGCCATCTGCCAGCGACAGGCCTGCGAGCTTTTCACGTGTCTGCACCACCATCTGCCTCACACCGCGAATTTCGGCGATGATTGGGGAGGAAAAGGCACTGCCACCCATTCCGCCGCCATCTTCCAGCGCACGCCAGAGAACCTTACCGGTTGCCTTAGCGAGCTTTACCACCGCGCCACCAGCTTGCACATAAACCGAACCGCCATCGACGAGTGGTGAGGATACAAAACCAAAGGCTGGGACAGCTGTTTTGAACTGCTCGACAAAATCCACACGCCAACGCACCTCGCCAGTGGCCGCATTGAGACAAACGAGGACATCCCGTATGCCAGCCACAAAAAGGCTGTCGCCATCGCATGCTGGAGTGGCGCGAATCCAGTCACCATTGGCTTTGGCAAAAAACGGCATCGACATTGAACCCGCCCAAGATTGTTTCCAGAGTTCCTTGCCGGTCTTTCGGTCGAGCGCCCGCACCGTTTCAGTTTCTTTATCAACCGTCTCAGTGGTGAAGACGCGTTCTCCTACGACAGTAGGCCCTGAGTAGCTCGGGCTCAGTTCGACCCGCCACGTTTGCTTGAGAGCCGTTTCCCCGAGTGATGAGGGCCACTTTGACTTTGGCACCTGCCCATCTCGGCTTGGACCACGCCATTGACTCCAATCCGCTGCCCACGCAGCAGAGGAACAAATGAACAAGAGAGCGCAAAGACCTGCCACGGTGGAAGATGAAAAGGACATGAGCCTGACTACGAACTTCGCATCAATACAGACTCAGCCAGTTTTCTGGAATTCGCCTTCCACCAACGCTCTCCACGAATAATCCGCATGAATTATTGAATCTTTTAGCCGTGGCCTTCCTCTAACGAATTAACAACCACCGCAGGCCATGAACGCCAACCTCCACCTTCCTCAACGAGGATGGAGCCGTGCCGAAGAAAGCAGCAAACACGGCTCAGGGGGAGGAAATGCGCCTCGCATCGGCTTGGTGCTCTCCAGCGGTGGTGCCCGTGGACTGGCGCATGCGGGAGTGATTCAAGTCCTTGAAGAGCAGGGTATTCCCATCGCCGCCGTCGCTGGCTGTAGTATGGGTGCCTATGTGGGAGCGCTGTGGGCAGCGGGGCTCAATGGAATGCAGCTAGAGGCCAGGGCACGAGAAATCAAAGACCGCAAAGCGCTCAAAGTACTCCTCGATTATGTCATTCCGCCCTCCGAGGGCCTCATTCGCGGTGAAAAAATCCGTCGGCACTTCGAGCGAGACCTAGGCTCGAAAACCTTCGCCGACCTCGAAAAGCCGCTGCTAGTGATCGCTACAGATCTCGACAGCTTGGTGCCGCACATTTTCGACTCTGGATTGGTCTCACACGCCGTTCATGCCAGTGCAGCAATCCCTGCCATCTGTGCCCCGGTCCATCTCAATGGACGTCGCTTCACCGATGGCGGCACCTCTGAGCCGCTCCCAGTTTCGCTGCTCAAAAAACGCTTCCATCTCGACTCCATCATTGCGGTGAATGTCATGCCTACTCCGGAGGATTTTGAGGTCAAAAACACGACTGCAAGCAAGGTTTCGCAGCGCTTCTTTGCCCGCCTTTTCCGCAAAGTGAACCTCCTCGCCTATGGCAATGTGTTGGACACCTTCCGTCGCGCCTTGATGGCCGCGCAGCTTCGCCTCATTGCCAAAGAGGAAGCTGCTGCAGATGTCGTCATCCATCCGCGTTTCGTCGCCTCGACGTGGCACGACTTTGAAAATTTCGGGCACTACCTGCAGGCTGGTCGCGATGCCGCGACTGCAGCGCTGCCAGCCATCCGTGCCCTGCTTCGCCCCAACACCATCAACCAGGAGACAATCAGCCATGAAACTTCTCCATCACACACCCGATTGGAATGCCTCGCCGCCTGAGGTCTGGAAACATTGGCAGCTCGCGCAGCTGCGCGACTACCTGAACCGTCGCGTCGTGCCCTTCAGCGCGCACTACGGCCGCGTCTTCAAAGAACACGGTATCCACCCGCTCGACATCAAGTCGTTCGATGATTGGAGCCACGTTCCCTTCACCTCGAAGAAGGATCTCGGTGTTCCCCGTGATTTGGTGCTCATGCCCAATGAAGCCGCGTTACGTCGCGAACCCGGCATGATCTTCGATGCGTTGCTGCATGGGCGAAACGCCGCCAAGGAGCATGCCGAGGCCGAGTTCCGCCCCATTCTGCTCACCAGCACCACCGGGCGCAGCTCCGACCCCGTGCCGTTTCTCTACACGAAGCACGATCTGCACAATCTCGACCTCAGCGGCACACGCTTAATGCTCGCCGGCCGTTCGCAGCGCGAGTTTCGCCACATGAATCTCTTCCCGTATGCGCCGCATCTCGCCTTCTGGCTTGCGCATCATGCGGGACTCGGCTTCGGCACCTTCATGCTAAGTACCGGGGGCGGCAAAACGCTCGGCACCGATGGGAACATCAAGTTGATCGACAAAATCCAGCCGGACATCCTTATTGGCATGCCCACCTTCATTTATCATGTGCTGCGTGAGGCGCATGAAACCGGCAGGCGCTGGCCAAACTTGAAACGCATCGTGCTTGGTGGAGAAAAGGTGGCTGATGGACTTCGCGCCCGCTTGCGTGATCTCGCCACGGCACTTGGCAGTCCCGATGTGCACGTGATGGCCACTTACGGCTTCACCGAAGCCAAAATGGCCTTTCCAGAATGTGTCGGCGAGTCCCACGACTCCTTTGGTTATCACCTCAGCCCCGATCTCGGCCTCGTCGAACTCATTGACCCGAAAACCGGCGAACTCGTTCCCGATGGTCAACCCGGTGAGATCGTCTTCACACCGCTCAATGCACGCGGCACGGTGGTTCTACGCTATCGCACCGGCGACATCGCCGAAGGTGGCCTCACTTGGGATAAATGCCCCAACTGCGGCCGCACTTGCCCGCGCCTGCTTGGACCCATCTCACGCGTGAGTGAGGTCAAAGAGCTGAACATGGACAAGCTCAAGGGCACACTGGTGAACTTCAACGTGCTCGAACGCCTGCTCGACGATCAGCGTGGCATCTCCGCCTGGCAGATCGAGCTACGCAAGCGGCACGATGATCCGCTCGAAACCGACGAAGTGCATCTCCATCTCTCCGCCGAATCTGGTATTGCCGAGGCCGATCTCGAACTCGCCGTCTCACGCCGCTTCCACGAGGCTACCGAGATCACCCCGAACGAGCTCCACTTTCACACTCTGCACGAAATGCGCGAGCATCTTGGCATCGGTCGCCTCCTCAAGGAGGAAAAAATTGCCGATCACAGGCCGAAAGCCGTGCTCACCCCTCAACCCGCCCTAAGCTCATGAAAACTCCCTCACTTGTCATTGTCGCCGCCGTCCGCACTCCCTTCTCTCGTGCAGGCACTGACCTCGCTCATCTCGATGCGGTCGAACTGGGTCGCCATGCGGTCGCCGCCTTGCTCACCCGCACCGGCATTGATCCGATGCTCGTCGATGAAACGATCATCGGCTGTGTCGGACAGCCACCTGAGGCCATGAACATCGCACGTGTCATCGCTTTGCGTGCTGGCCTGCCGGAATCCAAGCCCGCCATGACCGTGCATCGCAATTGCGCCTCCAGTTTGGAGGCGCTCACGCTGGCGCATGCCAAAATGTGCGCAGGGCAGGGGGAGGTCTTTGTCGTTGGGGGCACGGAGAGCATGAGCAACATGCCGTTTTACTTCTCGAAGCCCGCTGTGGCTAAATTTGCCGCCATGAGCCGTGCACGTGACTTCACGGGTCGTGCCAAGGCTGCGCTGCATTTCCGTTTAGCTGACTTCGCACCCGTTATTGGCCTTAAACTCGGCCTCACCGACCCTGTTTCGAATTTAAACATGGGGCAGACTGCTGAAGTGCTCGCGCGTGAGTTTGGCATCACGCGTGACATGCAGGACGCTTTCGCCATGCGCAGTCATCTCCGCGCCACGCAGGCGAATCATCTGCTGAACCAAGAGATCGCGCCCATTCTCGGCAAAACTGTCATCTCAACTGACAATGGCATTCGCGCGGACTCCAGCCTCGAAAAACTCGCGAAGCTCAAACCGCTCTTCGACACCACCGTTGGCAGTGTCACCGCTGGAAATTCGTCACAGATCACCGATGGAGCTGTGGCGCTGCTGGTGGCGACAGAGGAAGCCGCTGCGGCACACAATTGGAAGCCGCTGGGTCGTCTCGTCAGCTATGCGGCGACGGGTTGCGACCCATCCCGCATGGGACTTGGCCCGGTGCGCGCGATTGATACCGCTTTGCATCGCAGTGGCTGGAAACTCGGTGATGCCGATGTCATCGAGATCAACGAAGCATTTGCCGCGCAGGTGCTGGCCGTGATGAAATGCCTCGCTGATCCCGCTAGTGCCCGCCGCGCTGGATTGGAAGGTCCGCTTGGTGAAATCGATCCCGCCAAGATCAACGCCTGCGGCGGTGCCATCGCCCTCGGTCATCCCGTCGGAGCCAGTGGCGCGAGACTTGTGCTCACGGCGCTCAATCAGCTTCAAGCCACCGACACCAAACGAGCCGTCGTCAGCCTCTGCGTCGGCGGAGGTCAAGGAATGGCCGCCTGTCTTGAATCACTATGAACATTCGCTGCACCAACTGCATCCAAACCATTATGAAAACGCTCCTTCTCGATCGCCCCTCTGTCATTCACGATCCGCCGCATGTGCTGGTGGACATCATCCATGGTCACCCCTTTCCGCCAAAGCATTTCAAGCTCGAGATTGATTACGACGGCATCGCTTGGATGACTTTTGATTCTCCGAAGTCGTCGGTGAATGTCTGGAATGAGGAAACGCTGCGGGAGTTCAATCATCACCTCGAAACCATCGAGCACGATACCCGTGTGAAGGCGTTTGTGCTGCGCACTGCCAAAGAACGCATCTTTGTGGCTGGCGCTGACCTCAAAGCCATTCGCAGCATGCCGCATGCGCGAGTTAATGATCTCATCTGGCTCGGTCAGGCCGTGTTTGACCGTCTTGCACGGTTGCGCATGCCGAAGATCGCCGCGATTCACGGTGCGTGCATGGGCGGCGGATTTGAAGTCACGCTCGCTTGCGACTGGCGCATCGCCAGCGATCACGAATCGACCAAGATCGGCCTTCCTGAGACTCAACTCGGCATCTTGCCAGCCTGGGGTGGCTCGACGCGCTTGCCGCGTCTCATTGGCGTGCGTAAAGCGCTCGATCTCATCACCAGTGGCAAATTGCTCAATGCCTCAGCTGCGAAACATGCGGGCCTTGTGAGCCATGTCGTAGCTCCCGAGCATCTCGAAACGCTCGCATGTCGTCTTGCCCGTGAAAAACGGCCAGTGATGCGATTCCATCTCGAAAACATTTTATCGCCAATCATTTGCCATTTTGCCAAGAAGAAGGCCCTGGCAAAAACACGTGGTCTTTATCCATCCATCATCAAAGCCATCGAGGTCGTCACGCAGGCAGCGCATGTCGAAATCGACGATGGCTTGTTCTTGGAGCGCGAAGCCGTAGCGGAACTCATCAAGAGCCGCGATACCTCGCGGCTCATCGATCTCTTCTTCAAACGTGAGGAAGCCAACAAGCGTCCCGCACTCGTCGGGACCGCCATTCCCATCCATGATGCCGTCGTTGTCGGCGCAGGCGTGATGGGTGCTGGCATTGCTCACACACTCGCTTCGCGTGGCGTCCGGGTTCTCATGACGGACGTCACCAACGACAGCCTCGCGCGTGGCCTGGAACGGATTCATGGCCTCGTTTCAGATGCCGCGCGCAGAAGGCTCGTCAGTAAAGTCCAGGCTCGCGACACGCTCGACCGCATCAACACCGCCTGCACGCCAGTGCCGCTGACTCGCCATCATCTCGTCATCGAAGCGGCCACCGAGAGCATGGATTTGAAGAAAAAAATCTTCGCCGATCTCGCTGCTCGTGTTTCGAGCGACACCATCCTCGCCACCAACACCAGCGCGCTCTCTGTGGCAGAACTCGCCAAGACCGTTCCGCATCCTGATCGCGTCATTGGTCTGCATTTCTTCAATCCGGTGCACCGCATGCCGCTGGTGGAGATCATCACGCTGCCTGAGACCGCGCCAGATGTGATCGCCACTGCGATTGCCTTTGTGCAGAAGATCGGGAAGACGCCCATCGTCGTCAAAGACAGCCCTGGGTTCCTCGTGAATCGCATTCTCGTGCCATACCTCATGGAGGCTGTGCATCTGCATCAAAGCGGCATCTCGGTGCACGACATCGACGAGGCCATGCTCGAATTCGGCATGCCAATGGGCCCCATGCGCCTGCTAGATGAGATCGGTCTCGATGTGGCCACGCATGTCGCCAAGACCGATGCTTTTGATCATATGCTCGCAGCTGGTCATCTCGGCAAAAAGAGCGGTCAGGGCTTCTATCGTTATGAAAACGGCAAAGAGATCGCCCCAGAGGCCCACGAGAAGCTTCCCAGCCACGACAGCATTCAATCGAAGCTCGCGCTACTGCTCAGTCAGGAGGCGATGAAGTGTCTCAAAGAGGGCATCGCGCGCAACGCCGACGACATCGACCTCGCCATGGTGCTTGGCACTGGCTACCCGCCATTTCGCGGCGGCCCCATCACTTTCGCCCGGGATACGGGCATCATTGATTATTGAATCGGAGGACACGACCATGAACACCACACTCGAAGAACCCAAATCTCTCATCGACACCTCCCGCATGAATGCAGGGCAACGCGCCGCGCTGGAAATGGCGGAAGGCGCACGCGATGAACGTCGCAACACCGGACTCGCCGCCGGCATTTTCTTTGGCGAGCCGAAATTTGATTCGCTGCTGCCGTTTCCGAAGCAGAGCGTTGAAGATCGCGATCAGGGCGATGCCTTTTTGCATCGTCTTGAAGCTGTGCTCGACAAGCATGCCGACCCGGATGCCATTGATGCCACGGGCGAGATTCCTGACGTGCTGCTGAGCGAACTCGCGAAGCTCGGTGCCTTTGGTATCAAGATTCCAGTCAAGTATGGCGGCCTCGGGTTGTCACAGACGAACTACTCGCGTGCGGCGATGCTGCTCGGCAGTCGTTGTGGCAATCTGGCAGCGTTGCTGTCGGCGCATCAGTCCATCGGTGCACCGCAACCACTCATTTTGTTTGGCACCGAGGAGCAAAAGGCGAAGTATTTGCCACGCTGTGCGCGTGGCGAGATCAGCGCGTTTGCTTTGACGGAAAACGAGGTCGGCTCCGATCCAGCGCAAATGAAGACGCTGGCGGTGCTGGATGGTGACGACTACATCCTCAACGGCGAGAAGCTGTGGTGCACGAATGGTACCAAGGCCGGCATGATCGTGGTGATGGCAAAAACACCGCTGCCAGGCAAGCCACATGCGACTTCGGCTTTCATCGTCGAAACAAACTGGCCCGGAGTCGAAATCATCCACCGCTGCCGCTTCATGGGGCTCAAAGCGCTCTACAACGGAGTGATTCGTTTTGAGAATGTGCGTGTGCCTGTAGTGAATGTTATTGGTGGCGTCGGTCGTGGCCTCAAGGTGGCGCTGACGACCTTAAACACAGGCCGCATCACGCTTCCTGCTGCCTGCACCGGTTTGGCCCAACGCTGCCTGGACATCAGCACGCGTTGGGCACGTAGTCGTGAGCAATGGGGGCAGCCGATTGGTCGCCACGCGGCTGTGGCAGATAAACTTAGCCGCATGGCGGCTGACACTTTCGCGATGGAAAGCATCGTGCGTTACGTGTCCTCGCTCGTGGATCGCGATAAGCATGCTGACGTGCGGCTTGAAGCTGCCATCGGTAAACTTTGGGGCAGTGAGAAGTCTTGGCGCATCATGGACGACACTATGCAGATTCGCGGCGGGCGCGGTTTTGAAACGGCTGCATCGCTCAAAGCACGCGGTGAGTTGCCAGAGCCCGTGGAGCGCTTGTTCCGCGACTCGCGCATCAATACGATCTTTGAAGGCAGCAGCGAGATCATGCGCTTGTTCATCGCCCGCGAGGCTTTGGAGCCGCACTTGAAACTCGGCGCTGAGGCGGTGAACTCCACATTGCCGTGGAAGACGCGCGCGAAGTCGGCCATGCGTGCCGCACGCTTCTACTCGACGTGGTATCCAGCCAAATGGCTGCCTTTGGGGGCTGGCGATGCCAAAGAGCTACTCCATCCCGAATTGCAGGCCGATTTGGACGCGGTGGCTCGACTGAGCCGCAAACTCGCGCGTGACCTGTTCCTCGCGATGGCCCTCAACGGCTCAAAACTCGAAAAGCGCCAGATTTTGCTCGGCCACTTCGTCGATGTCGGGGCGGAGTTGTTTGTGTGGAGTTGTGCACTGGCTCACGCACAATCCAAGTTCACAGATTCATCCATGGATGAAGCCGACATCGGCAAACTTGTGCGCTTGGTGCGCTTCTTCGGCCAAATGACCCGCGAGCGAGTGGCAGCGAGCTTTGCCAAACTGCGGGCGGGAATCGACACCGAGAGCTGGAAGGTGGCGCAGGAAATTTGAACTGGCGTGACTGGTGCTAGTTGGAGTAAAAGCGTGACCTGCTTTCTTTAACCCGGTCGCATTCACTTCAAACCCTCACTGTTATGCTCAAAGAATTCAAAGCATTCATCCTTAAAGGCAACGTCATCGATCTCTCAACCGGTGTAATCATAGGTGCGGCTTACACCGGCATCGTAACCGCTTTCACCAAGGGCATCGTGGAGCCGATTCTGGCCCTGCCCGGTGGCGGTCCGAGTCCCAAGCTGACGATTCCGATCAAAGAAACGATGATCGCGGTGGCAAAGCTGGGTGCGGATGGCAAGCCGGTCATGGAGAACGGCAAGGCTGTGATGGAAACCGTTAAGAAGATCATCGAGCTTGACCTTGGCGTCATCATTGGCGCCGTGATCAGCTTTCTTATCACGGCGGCTGTAGTCTTTTTTGTGATCGTGAAGCCAATCAACAAGCTGATGGCGATGACGAAGAAAAAGGAGGCTGAGGCACCGCCGCCTGCGCCTGCCGCAGATATTGCACTGCTCACGGAGATCCGTGATTTGTTGAAGAAGTAACCGTTTAAGGCGACTCGGCTTCTTCGTTACGCTCGACGAAACGCATGGCGTGGTCGATGAAGCGGAGAAGCACGTCGTCGGTGGGGCCGTTGCGGTTTTTGGCGATGATGAGCATGGCTTCGCCCTTTTTCTTTTCCTCGGCCTCCTCGTCCTCGACTTCCATCTTGGCTCCAGCGTAGTCGGAACGGGTGAGAAGGCCGACGACATCGGCATCCTGTTCGATGGAACCGGATTCGCGCAGGTCGGAGAGCACTGGGCGCTGGCCTTTGCGGGATTCGACAGCGCGATTGAGCTGGGCGAGAACAATGATGGGGACGTTGAGTTCCTTGGCGAGACCTTTGATGCCGGCGGAGATTTCGGCGATTTCGATCTGACGGTTGTCCTTGGCTCGACGGCTGCCGCTGGTGACGAGCTGCAGGTAGTCGATCATGATCATCTGGATGCCGTGCTGCTTTTTGAGGCGGCGTGATTTGGCGCGCATCTCCATGATGTCGAGACCGGGCGTTTCATCGATGAAGATTTGGGCTTTTTGCAGATCGCGCGTGGCTTTGGCGAGCGCATCCTGCTGCGCACGCGAAAGGAGGCCACGTGAGAGGTCCTGCATGCTCAAACGCGCACGTGAGACGAGCAGACGACGAACGAGCATCGTGGCGCTCATTTCGAGCGAGAAGACGGCGCAGGGCGTGTTGCAGTCCACAGCGATGTGTTCGACAATATTCATCGCGAGCGAGGTTTTTCCCATCGAAGGACGGGCAGCGATGACAAACATTTCGCCGCCTTGCAGGCCGGAACTCATGGCGTCGAGTTTGCTGTAGCCGGTGGAGAGGCCGCGAAGCTGGCCGGGGTGCTCCAGCATGTATTGAATGCTATCGATGGCATCCATGACGTGCGTGGAGAGCGATTTGATACCCTCCTGAGCGCCGACGGATTCACGAACGGCGAGGACACGTTGCTCGGCATGGTCGATGACCGTATCGATGTTCTCATCCATCTGCTCTTTGCCATGCTCATAGGCGTGATGGATGTTGAGCGAGCTGGCGTGAATGAGTTCGCGAAGGATATGCTTATCCAAGACGATCTTTTTGTAGTACGGGAAGTGCGATGGAATCGGGACGAAGGCAAAAAGTTCCGAGATCGCCGCTGCACCGCCGACCTTGTCGAGGAGGTTCTGGTCACGCAGCGCATGGGTGAGCGTGACGGGATCGACCGGGAGGTTTTTATCGTAAAAATCCAGCAGCTTCTCGTAGATGGTGCGGTTCGCGTCGTGATAGAAAGCAAGCGCCGGTAGGGTGACACGGCACTCACTGAGGCGTTCGACGGGATCCTGGAGTAGGCAGGAAAGCACCCCTTTTTCCGCTTCATCACTGAAAGGTAGAGCGCGGTTGAAAGAAGCCAGCAGTTCTTCTGCAGAGGGGATTTCGTTGCGTTTTTTAAAGTTCTCGCGGCTTGGCGCAGGTTTGGTGCCACCGCTTGGCGGTGTGGCGTCTGTCGCGGAGGGAATGGGGTTTTCGGCCATGGAGGGCACTCAGAATGGCAGGCTCAAGGAATTGCGTCAACGCCGCACGTTTTGAAGTTTGTGTGTGAGAATGTGTTATGCCTAATAATATACTTTCATCAAAAGCTTGATGTGTATGGGGTTGCAGTTGAAAAATGAACACATCCGGAATTACCGGGTCAAACGCCCCTCCATTAACCAACCCATATGTTACTCACAGCAATTAAACTAAAACTCGTGGCCCTCGTCGCGGTCGCCGGCATCGATACTGCCGACATGCCCTCCGCATCGAAGGACTTCGTCAGTATCCTTGAAACTCTCAAAGCCGAACAGGATAAAGTTCAGCAGAATCCCGGTGGCAACAACACCGACATCAACAAGTCATTCAATGACGCCGTCGCCAAAGTGCGCGAATTGGCTCAGAAGGATGATCCAGATGCAACCTATGCCTTGGCGCACTGGGGCGTTCTTAGTGGCGCGAACATCAACGAGGTCGCTGCTCTTTACCGCAAGGCTGCTGACAAAGGTCAGGTTCTTGCCAAAGCCGAGCTCGCTCAAGTGCTCATGCAGGCTGGAGCGCAGAATCCCGATGCCGTTAAGGAAGCAATCAAGCTGATCAAGGAAGCCGAAGCTGCCGATAACAAGGTCGCTCGTCGTATGTTGGCTCAACTGCACCTCCAGGGAGTCACCGAAGGTGACAAGGGAGTAGTGGTGGTCGAAAAGAGTGTGGCCAAGGCCAAAGAACTTCTTGAAAAAGGCAATAAGGCTAGCGACGGCGAAGCCACGCTTGGTCTGGCTCAGCTTTACTCCGCAGGCGTGGAAGGCGTCCCGCAGGATCATCAGAAGGCGCTTGATTATTTGATCGAAGCTGGCAAGCAGGGCAACGCAACCGCCCTCAGCACCTATGGCGCTCGCCTTCTCAGTGGTGATGATGTTCCTAGTGCCCCTAAAGATGCCCCGAAGCTGGTGAAAAAGGATGTGGTCGCTGCGCTCAAAATGTTCAATGACTCCGCCGACAAGGGAAATGCTGCTGCAAACCGCATCCTCGGTCAAATTTATGAAAACGGTGTCGGCACTGATGGGGCTGATGTGAAACAGGACGTAACGAAGGCTTTTGATTACTTCACCAAGGCAGCAAATGGCAAGGATCCACAGGCACTCTTCCGCCTTGGTAATGCCTTTGAAACCGGCATCGTCAAAGACCCCAAAGGCAAGCGTGACGACACGAGCAACATCCTTATCCAGCCGAATCCCAAGAGCGCCCTCGACCTCTATCGCCTCGCAGCACAGAACAATCTGGCCGAAGCCTTCTACAACGTCGGTGTTTATTATGAAACCGGTACTGTGGTGGACAAAGACCCAGCCAAGGCATTCACCTTCCACATGAAGGCCGCCACCGCTGGCATCGTGCAGGCCATGAACCGCCTTGCAGGCCTTTATGCCAACGGCACCGGCACCACGCAGGACTTGGTGGCTGCAGCTGGCTGGTATCAGAAGGCCGCTGAGATGAACTTTGCTCCAGCGCAGATCGCTCTTGGCATCATGTATGAGCAGGGGGCTGGTGTGCGCCAGAACCGTCCGGTGGCCATGGGTCATTACACTGACGCGGCCCAGCAGGGTGTGGCTCTTGCCATGCTCCGCCTTGCCAATTTTTATGCCGTCGGTGTGGTTCCCGGCACTCCCGACTTCCCGAAAGCTTGGGCTTATGCCAAACAGGCTGACGACGTCGCTCAGAATAGCGGCAACAAAGCCGATATTGATGTGACCGCAAACGTCATCAAACAGCTTGAGGACAAGATGAAAGAAGCTGACAAAACAGAAGCCAAGAAGATTTACGATAGAATGGAAAAGCCAAAAGCTGCTGGCACTGCCGCACCTGCTGCTACGGCTCCTGAAGCTGCACCCGCTAAAGGTGGTGCATCGAAGAAGAAATAAGCGCTTGTCAAAAGAATCGCCTTTGCTAGTCTCCGGCTCCCCAAAACAGGGGAGCCGGTTTTTTTATTTCCGGGGCATTAGCTCAGTTGGTAGAGCGCCTGCATGGCATGCAGGAGGTCAGCGGTTCGAACCCGCTATGCTCCACCAAATCAACTCAGGATCACCGCCATGAAGCACCTGATGTTATGGGTCGTAATAACGAGTACGTTTTATTTGCCACTTCATTCTCCTGCACGTGAAGTGCAGAGTCATGGACTGCTGTTTGAGCAATGGTTGAGCGACACCTTCTTTGGCGGCTACAAACCGCAAAATTACACACAGAAATGGGATATTCCAGCCACTGCCAATCCGGATCACGGTCGCATTCCGGTGAATCCTAAGGCCACAAAGCACGGTACGCCCATCGGTTTGGGCGATGCGGTGCGGCAGTTTGAGATCAACGAGACTTTTCTGCTCATCGTCGGCTTCTGGGAACAGGTAACGCCATCAGAGAAGCGCTGGACCAATGTGCAGGCGGTCACTGTGGCACCTGAAAACTGGAAAAAACTATGGTTACCAGTCACGCAGGCCGATCTCGACATACTCAACGGCGTCGTCAAGGACAAGTCCCTCAGCTTAGAGGAGGCACGCAAACGTGCTCAAGAGATCAAATCACAGCCGCCCTTCACTTTGGCCGTTATCCAGGTGAATCCAAAGATCGACAGCAGCCAGCGACGCCTGCAATGCAGCCTTCGGTTTGACGATTTTTTCAAGCATCTCGCCCCTGAAGTTTCATCTGCTGTGCTGCCCAATCCGCAGGTCTTTGGCACCGCCGTTCCTGGTCAATTTGAGTCTGCGCCGCGAAAAATCAGTCCTCCCTGAATGCGAAGGAAGTCAGATTGCAGTTAGACACCCTTAATTTTCCGCTCAATATCCTTGCCGTTTCAATGGGGTTTGTTAACAAATCGCCCCAAGCAGGCAATTTTATGAAGTTCACCATCAGCAAGGAATCCTTCCTGGACGCCATCAACCAGGTTCAACATGTGGTCAGTTCGCGTACCACACTCGCCATTCTATCCAATGTCCTCCTCAGGGCGAAGGATGGCAGGCTGGAACTCACCACCACCGATCTCGATGTTGGAGTGACCTGCTCCGTGCCTGCCGAGGTCGATGAGCCCGGTGCCACTACCCTCCCGGCTCGCCGTCTAGCCACCATCGTCCGCGAACTGCCAGCGGAGGAGATTGAGGTGAAGGTCGATGAAAAAAACGTCGCTGCTATTCGCAGTGGCCCCAGTTTCTTCAAGGTGCTTGGCCTCACGAGTGAGGAATTTCCCGCGCTACCCCGGTTCGATGATGCGCGCGAGTTCCGCATTGAGCAATCCGTGCTGCGGGATTGCCTGCGCAAGACCAGCTACGCCATTTCCACCGATGAAACTCGTTACGTGCTCAATGGCATTCTCTTCTCCTTCAAAGACAATGCCCTGACGATGGTCGCCACCGACGGTCGCCGTCTTGCGATGGTTGAGCAGGAGTTGGAGTTCCCGCAGAGCCAGGAAATCGACATCATTGTGCCCACCAAGGCTGTGAACGAATTATCCCGTCTGCTCGGCGATTCCGGAGAAGTTGCCATTCGCGTCACTGGCTCGCAGGTCGGGTTCGATCTCGGCGACAGCCTACTCGTCAGCAAGCTCATCGACGGCAACTACCCGAACTACCGCCAAGTCATTCCCGGTGAATCCAAAGAGCGTATCCCGCTTGATCGCGAGGCTTTCCTTCGTGCCATTTCACGCGTGTCCCTGCTCGTCACCGAGAAGTCGAACTCGATTAAATTCATCTTCACGCCTGGCAATGTCGAAATTGTCGCCACTTCGCCTGACATTGGCGAGGCGCGTGAATCCCTTGCCATCAACTACAAGGGCGCTTCGATCACTATCGCCTTCAATCCTGAATTCTCGATGGCTCCGTTGCGCAATCTCAGCGCCGACGAGGTTCACCTGCACCTAATTGATGAAATCAGCCCCGGTGTATTGCGCAGCGGCACTAATTTCCTTTATGTGCTCATGCCCATGCGTGTGAACGCCTGATTCCTTCCAATAACTTGATCACTCCATGAAAATATACCTGCAAGCCACCTTGCTGATCGTGATCGCCGCCAGCACGACCGCATGCCTTGGTCCGACACCTCCTCAACCAGGAGGCGGTCGTGGCCGCTCGCTCGATGTTCCGCCGCGTTATGGCGTTTCGCCAGAGCAGACCCAATATTTTGATGGAGTAAACATGGCAGATCCGAATGCTGCCGTAGTTCAACCACCGGACCCGAATGCGCCCGTGACCGGTGACAACGTCACGCCCCCACCGGTCAACGGCACCACCACTGCGCCGCCGCCTGTGACTGTTACACCGCCGGGTAGCACACCACCGCCGGTTAATCCGCCCACACCTCCACCTGCTCCAGCCGAGATTCCTTTTGCACAGCGCATAACGGGCAAGCCGGGCTTCGTGAAAAGTCCTTTCGATCCGAATGGTCAAGCCATCGACGTGCGTGACTTCCAGTCCGGTCAGAAGGCTAAATGCCCTTACACCGGCAAAGTCTTTCGTGTGCCATGAGGCCTGTGCCTCAAGTGCAGTTGGATGCAGCAAAGGGTATTGTCTAATTTGATTCCTGCACCAATTCCCTCTGTTCTGTGTCCCTCGAAAGATCCATCGCTATCCTCAGCCCCGGCTTGTTGGGTGGTTCACTTGCTAAAACCATCCAGCAGCGCATGCCAGGCATGGAACTTCGTATTTGGGCGCGGCGTGAAGAAGCGGTGCAGGAGGTAAAGCGCGACTTGCCTGCGGCCATTGCCAATACCAGCATCGCTGATACGATTCGTGGGGCTTCGCTCGCCGTTTTGTGCATGCCCATCCAGCACATGCCGGGCATCGCACAGCAGATTGCGGCCTGTGAACTCGCGGATGATTTGATCGTGACCGACGTGGGTAGTGTGAAAGGCAGCGTCGTCGCCGCCTTGGAGCCGATCTTTGCGGGAACCAAGGCCACCTTTATTGGCAGTCATCCCATGGCCGGGTCCCAGCGCACGGGATTAGCAAATGCCAGCGGCGATCTTTTTCACCGCGCTGCCTGCCTGCTGACACCGACCGCCACCACGCAGCGTGCAGACCTCGACCGCCTGCGTGCATTTTGGATCAAACTCGGCTGCCGCCTGCGCGAAATGACGCCGCAGGAGCATGATCGCACCGTCGCGCGTATCTCGCATCTGCCGCACACCATGGCCGTGCTCACCACCTTTGCCGCCCTCGGCAAGGACGCCGGTGTGCTCGACAGTTCCGCCGGCGGCTTCCGCGATACCACCCGAGTTGCTGGCGGTGATCCCGAAATGTGGGCCGGCATTCTCCTGCAAAATCGCGTCGAGGTCATCGCTGCGCTTCAGGATGCCTCCGGTGCCATGCGAGAGCTTCTTGAAATGCTCCAGACCATGGACGAAGAAGCTCTCCGCCGTTTCCTCATGCAGGCCAAAGCCCTGCGCGATCTCCTTCCGGCGGTCTGACGCATCATGGCCAGCCTCAAGTCGAAGAAACTCAAAAGCATCCCCGCCGAAATCACTGTTCCCGGTGACAAAAGCATCTCTCACCGCTCCGCGATGTTCGCCGGACTCGCAAAAGGGACCACCATCATCGACGGCTTTTTGCCAAGCGAAGACTGTCTCTGCACCGTGCATGCCATGGAGGCCCTTGGTGCCACCGTCGAGCGCCTGGAGGAAGTCGAAGGCATCGGCCTCGTCAAGCTCGCCATCACCGGCAACGGCCTGAAGCTCAAAGCTCCCGACAAGCCCGTCGATTGCGGCAACTCCGGCACCACCATGCGTCTGCTCTCCGGCATCCTCGCCGGCCAGGACTTCAAAACCGAACTCTTTGGCGACGCGTCGCTCTCCAAGCGCCCCATGAAGCGCGTCGCCGACCCGCTCGGCCAAATGGGGGCCATGATCAGCGGCCAGGGCGAAAAAATCTGCGCCCCCCTCACCATTCGCGGCGCTCCGTTGAAATCCATCTACTACAAGCTCCCCGTCGCCAGCGCCCAGGTGAAGAGCGCCATCCTCCTCGCCGGCCTGTTTGCTTCCGGCAAGACCACCGTGGTCGAGCCCGTCGCCACCCGCAACCACACCGAGCGTCTCTTCACGCACTTCGGCATCAAGTGGCTGCGTGAAGATGACTGCGTCAGCGTCTATGGCGGCCAGGAACCCCGTGCCACCGACATCGTCGTGCCCGGCGATATCTCCAGTGCCGCGTTCTGGATGGTCGCCGCCGCCGCCACACCCGGCGCGCAGATCACCCTCAACAACGTCGGCCTCAACCCCACCCGCACCGGCGTCATCAACGTCCTTCTGCGCATGGGTGCCCTCTTCACCAATTCCGAAACCCACGCTGAAGGCGAGCCGCGCGGCAACATCACCATTCGCGGTGGCGATTTAAACGCCACCGTCATCGGCGGCAGTGAAATACCCAACGTCATCGACGAACTACCCATCCTTGCCGTCGCCGGTGCACTCGCCCGTGGCAAAACACTCATTCGTGACGCCTCCGAACTCCGCGTCAAGGAAACCGATCGTATCGCCGCTGTCGCGCAGAATCTCCGCGCCATGGGCGTCACCGTCACCGAGCATCCTGATGGTATGGAAATCGAAGGCGGCGCCAAGCTACAGGGTGCCACGTTGCCCTGCTGGGGTGACCACCGCATCGCCATGGCCTTCCTCATCGCAGGCCTGTTCGCTGAAGGCACCACCACGATTGAAGGAAGCGAGTGCATCTCCACTTCCTATCCCGGCTTCGAGCAACACCTCGACCTCTTCCTGCTCGGCGATACTGGCGCACGCCCGATTCCTGTTATGTCCACCGTTCCGCAGCCGCTTGTGGATAAAATGAATCGCGCTAAATCATGAGTGCGCAGCCTTCTGTCATCACCATTGACGGTCCAGCCGCCTCCGGCAAAAGCAGCATTGCCCGTCTCGTCGCCCAGCGCCTTGGCCGCACTTACGTGAACACCGGCAACATGTACCGCGCCATGACTTGGGCCGTGCTGCAAACCGGCATCGACCCGCAGGACGCCGAAGCCGTCCGCGCCGCTGCTGCTAGCATCGTCATCGACTCTCCTGTCGTCGAAGGCAAAACCCAGGTCAGTATTGCCGGTCGCGTCCTCACCGACGCCGAACTTAATAGCGACCCCGTCAACCGCGCTGTCTCCCTCATCGCCCGCGTCAATGAAGTCCGCGAACGCCTCGTCGCCGATCAGCGTGCCCTCGTCGCCCTCGGTCCCCTCGTCATGGAAGGCCGCGACATCGGTTCCGTCGTTTTTCCCGACAGCCCCCACAAAATCTACATTGATGCCAGCGAGGAAGTTCGCGCCAGCCGTCGTGGAGCCCAGGGCCATGCGGATCAGATCGCCGAACGCGACCGCCTCGACAAGCAGCGCAAAAACAGCCCTCTCGTCATCCCCGCCGGAGCCACCGTCATCGACAACTCCCACATCACCCTCGATCAGGCTGTCGAGCAGGTGATTGCAGCGCTCAAACTTTGATTCAATAGGCGCACGTCCGCACCGCGAACCCACGATGAACTTCAGCTACTGGCTCGGACATCGCTTCTTCCGCGAATTCGCTCGCGGGCTGTTCGACTTTCGTGTCATCGGCGCTGAAAAACTGCCCATTGTCGGCCCCGCTCTCATCGCTAGCAACCACGTCAGTTTTCTCGATCCACCCATCGTCGGCACCGCTTTCGATGAAGTTGTCCATTCCTTCGCCCGCAAGAGCCTCTTCAATAACCCACTCATGGGGGCGATTCTGCGCAGTTGGCAGGTGCTTGGCGTCGATCTCGACAAGCCAGACACCGCTGCCCTGAAGACCACCATTCGCCTCCTTCGTGCCGGTGAAAAAGTTCTCATCTTCCCCGAGGGCACCCGCAGTCACGATGGCAGCCTTCAGCCCGGCGAAGCCGGCGTCGGTCTCTTCATCGCTAAAACACAAGCCCCCGTCCTCCCCGTACGACTCTTTGGCGCTTACGAAGCTTTTCCTCGCGATGCCAAAACCCTCCGCCCCAGCCAGATCACCCTCGTCATCGGCGATCTCTGGCAGCCTGATCTTAAAAGCTATCCGCAGACCGGCAAAGACCTCTACCAAGTCCTCGCCGACGAAGTCATGCACCGCATCGGCGAATTGACGCTCTGACGGAGCGGAGCATTCCCCTCGCCTGCCTGACGCCCTCTCAACCACCGTTGACTAGTGGACAGTTAGCCACTGAGACGCAGTTGACAGTCATGTTAGCATGACGGGATGAATGATAAGTCTGAACTGCCTGCGTTTGAACGCTTCAAGAAGGAATTTCTAACGCCAAGCCCCCAGGCTCCACGAAAGCCTCGAAAAATAATCTTGAACGATCTGCTGCAAATCGCCGCGTTGCCCGGTCTGATGGCCCTCGGCTGGCATGTGCCCGCTTGGCTGGGCTTTTCCACTACGGTTTCCCGCTGGTGCATTCAATTTGGATTCCTTGCTTGGGCCTTGCTCATTCACTACGGTCAAGCCCAAGCCAAGCGCGAATATGCCGAACGTGAACAGCAATGGATGGAACGCGTGGCTGAAGCTGGTCGTGCCAAGCGGGCCGACAACTGGGCAGGCTGAATTCAGAACTGTGCCTCAGATCACCCGGTCATTCCCGCCATCGACCGGAATCTGCGCGCCGGTGACTTTGGCGAACAGCGGGGAGGCCATGGCGGCGACCATGTTGCCGATGTCCTTGCTCTTGATCTCGACCTTCATGAGGTTTTTGGTCTTGTACTCCTCGACGGTCATGTTGTAGCGCGTGGCGCTCTTGAGCAGGGCTTCGGGGGTCCAGAGCTTGGTGTCGAAGACGGCGTCGGGGTGCACGATGTTGACGCGAATCTTGTGCGGGGCGAGTTCGAGCGCGGCGACGCGGCAGAGTTGGGTGAGCGCGGCCTTGCTGCATGAGTAGGCGCTGGCTCCGGGGCCGGGAGCTTTGAAGTTGCGGCTGCCGACGAAGATGATGCTGGCATCGATGCCCTGCTTCACGAACGGGATGACCTTGTTCATGAGCTTCTGATGGCTCGTGAGGTTGATCATGAGGGTGCGGTCCCAATCCGTCTGCGCCATGGCGTCGAGGTGGTCGTTCTTTGGAAAGATGCCGGCGTTGCTGACGACGATGTCGATGCCGCCGAACTCGCGCACGGTGAAATCAATCGCGTCCTGGACGGGCTGATCCTCGGTAAGGTTCACGACGATGCCGATGCCGCCGATCTTCTTCATGATGTCGGGGATCTCCTTGTCGATGTCGAGGCCGACAACCTGCGCGCCTTGCTCCGCAAGACTCTCCGCGATGGCGAAGCCGATGCCCGCAGCGCAACCGGTGACGAGAGCCACCTTGCCCTGATGCACCTTGCGGGCGGGGCCTTTGCGCAATTTGGCTTGTTCGAGATCCCAATACTCGATCTCAAAGATGTCCTTCTCCGGCAGCGGCTCCCAGCCGCCGACCGCTTCACCAAGCTGGACGGTTGCAGCCGTCGATTCGGCGATGTCGAAGACGATCTTGGCGTCCTTCAACGTATCGCCAAAGCTCACGACTCCCTTGCCAGGGCAAATGGCAAAACGCGGGGCCGCATCAAGCATGGTCTGGCCGTTGGCATGACGCTGGAAGTAAGCCGCGTAGTCATCGGCGAACTTCTGCACGCTGGCGTCGATGTCTTCACCAACGAACGCGGGCGCGCGCTTGGTGCGGATGCTATGATCGGGCGTCAACGGGCCGCGTGTGCCGAAGTCGGCGACGTTCGGAATGCTCGCATAGCCGACGGCTTCCGGCGAAGCGTTGAGAAGGGCGATCTGCGGGACGCCACGCACTTTGGAAACGGCGCTGCGCAGCTTCGCCAAGGAAAGTAGTGCAAGCGTCCCGCTTGCCGCAGTCTGATTCTGATCCGCAACCGGGACGGTTGCGCTACGCTTTGCCAGCCACGTCTCGGCCATCGTCACCATCTCGATGTGCAGCTCGTAGCTCTTGCGCGCATCGTCGTCGAAAGTGAACAAGCCGTGCTTCAGCAAGACCATGCCCTGAATGCCTTCCTTGCGCAGATCGCGGCCGGCGATGAGTTCGGCGATGGTTTTGGCCAGGATGAAGCCGGGCATGACGTAGGGCACGATGAGGACGCGGCTGCCATAGACCTCGCTGACACGTGCTTCGCCATCGGCGGCACAAGTGAGGGCGGAAATGGCGTTCGCGTGGCTGTGATCGACGAAACGGAAGGGCAGGATGGCGTGCAGGATCGCCTCAATGCTCGCGGCGGGCGCGTTCGGGTTCGTCATCGCCGCGCGCTGCTGCGTGACCATGTCCTCATCGCTCATCGTGGCGAGTTGGGACATCTTGAGCAGCGCTGCCATGCGCACAGGAGAGAAACCGGCGCGTTCAATCGTCGCCAAGTCCCAGCCGCTGCCCTTGACGTAGCAAAGCTCGACGGCATCGCCGAAATAATCCTGCTCCGTGACCTTCACCGAGGTGTTGCCGCCGCCATGGAGGACCAGGGCGGGATTCCGGCCGAGCAGACGGGAAGTGTAAACGCGTTGTCCGAGCAGATCGGTGCCGAAAGAGGCGGCTTCAGTGTCGTTCCAGAGGCTTTGCATGGTAGGGGAAAGGGAGCGGCAGACTTGCGGGAAGGGAGGGGGGATGTCAAGGATTCAAGAGGTCAAGGAAAGGTCAAGAAGTGGTCAAGCAGGTCTGCCACACGAGGCTTGACGCTCTTGACCCTTTCTTGACGGCCGTCAGGCCTCCTTGACCGTCAGTTCCCTCTTCCCCATCTCGCCCAGTGTCCACTCATACTCCTTCACCAACTGATCCACGACGTCACCGCTGCGCATTTCGGGCGGCAGGACTTCCCAGGTGTAGGTTTCCATCTCGATGTGCTGGCATTTGGTGGGGTTCGCGGCCAGCCAGTCCATGGCGCCGATCAAATGATCGCGCGTGCTGTCGAAGCCACCGCTGGGCTGGGCGTGGATCGGGATGTGGAAGTGGACGCGCCATTCCTCGCCGAGACCGTGCGGATTCGTTGAGGCGAAGTGCAGCGCATCGGGGAGGTCTTTGAAACGACGCAGCGGCTCGTCCTTGCCGTAGCTGGCGATGACTTGGTGGAAATAGACGGGTTCATCGAAGGCGTGAAGCTTTGCGATGTTCTCAGCGGTCGGTTTCAACTTCAGCGCGGAGCTGAAATGCAGCTTACTGAGCCGGATCCCAGCCCCCGTGATGCGGTCGAGCGCTTTCTTGGCGTCCTCAAACTCAATGGCGAGATGGCAGGTGTCGTAATTGAGGCCGATGAACTTAAAGAAGTCATGATCACGCGGATTGCGGTCGAGGTAGAGGCCGAAAAACTTCAGCGTCTCGCCACTCGTCTCAAACAGGCCCAGTGGTTCGGGTTCGAGGCCGAGATGCAGGTCGTGACCGCTCTGCGTGGCGACTTTTTCGATGTGTTCGCGGCAGAGGCGCAGGTTCGTGAAGATAGCGCTCAGTTCATCCGCACCGACGCCAAAGGTCTTGTGGGAACCCGGCAGTGTGCTGACGCTGCCGCTGACACCCGGCGGGAGAAGCTGCGCGAGGATGTCGAACAGCAGATTGGTGTAAACGAGCCGCTCCTGTGTGCTCCAGTCCGGCTTGAAGACTTGTTCCTTCACGCGAGTGCCGTGGAACGAGCCATACGGAAAACCGTTGATGGTGAAAACATAGCAGCCGTTCGCATCGAGCCAGGCCTTGAATTCAGCGATTTTGCCGGGAGCGCTCAACTCACGCGCCGCCTGCTCACTCAAACGCAAACCGATACCGTAGGGCTTGCCACCGCTGACGCGGTCCTTCACGCTGAGCGTGTAGTTTTTGAGTCCGCTCCACGTTTCCTCCCACGTCTCCCCGCGATGAATATTGGTGCAGTAGCCGAGGTGGATGTCGTGATTGAGGCGCATGGGGAAAGTGAGTGATTCAAAAAAGCGGGCGTCCGATAAGACGCCCGCTTCGATTCAAATGGATGAATCAGCCGTTTACGGCATCGGCTTGAGGAAAATTTCCTTGTAGTAGGTCGTGCTCTTTGGGTCGTGGCCTTGGATGGCGATGGTGCCTTCGCCAAGCTTGCGGCCGGGCATGTTTTTCAGCTCTTTGGCGGGATCCCAGCCTTCAGGCTCGATGAAATCCACGGTGGTTTCGCCGTTGACCTTGAGGGTGATGTGCTTGCCTTCGACCTTGATGTCGTAGTCGAACCATTCGTTGTCTTTGCTCGGTGCGAGCGGGACTTTGATGTGCTTGCCACCTTCGGGTTCCTTCTGGCCATCAAGCAGGGCGAGGATGTTGATGACGCCGTAGAGGCTGCCGGTTTTCTTGGGGTCGGTGTGGGTGCTGTTGACCTGGCACTCGTAACCGGCATCGGGCCAGCCTTTGACTTGATAAGCGGTGTGAATATAAACGCCACTATTCGAGCCTGTGGTGGTCTTCACCTTGAGTTTGAGTTCGAAGCTGCGGAACTTGGCTTCACCCTTCGGACCGACGTAGAACAGATGCGCGCGGCCGCCGCTGACTTTGAGTTCACCGTTTTCGACGGTGAAGCAGCCGGGAACTTCCTCGTTGGATTTCCAACCGGTGAGATCCTTGCCGTTGAACAAGGAAATCCAGCCGTCGTTATTGTCCGCAGCAAAGCTGGCTACGGACACCAGCAATGCCGCACAAGCGGAAAGAGTGATGTGGTTGATCATAGGGTCGCTGTTTTACAGCGCAGCGCGGGTGCTGTCCAGCATCCTTGCAAGCAGAGTGGCTAGCTGGCCTTTTTCACCTTCTTCACGGCAGGGGCCGCAACCGGGAGTTCTATGGCTGCCGTTTTTTTGATGGCGGGTGCGCTCAGGTGGCTTTGGAGAGTGGCTTTGCTCAAGCCCAGGAATTTGACCGTGAGATCAGCATCTTCGTGGAAGTGACGGTAGGCCATGCGTGAGAGTTCGCGCTCCACCCACGGCATCAACTCGATGTCGGGGGATTTTTCGGCCACGTTGACGAGCATGCTCAAGGCGTCGCGCATGCGCGTGACGGTGCTGGTGGGGGAGGGGTGATGGCGGGAGCCTTTGCTGCCGAGCGGAATGTCGGAAGGCAGCAGCACATCGGAGTTACACAGGGCGCAGGCACGCTGGATGGTGTTTTCCAGTTCACGCACGTTGCCGGGCCAGTCGTAGGCGTCGAGAATGTCGAGAGCGTCGTCGGTGAAGCGCATCTGCGGCCCACGACGGCGATTGGACTGCCGCTGAAGGAAGAATTCTGCCAGAATGCGCACGTCTTCGCGGCGTTCACGCAGCGGCGGGATGTGAATGCGCACGACGTTGAGGCGGTAGAACAAATCTTCGCGGAAGGTGCCTTTGGCGACTTCCTCCTCGAGGTTTTTGTTGGTAGCGGCAAGCACGCGAACGTCGGTCTTCAGCGTCTGATTGCTGCCAACACGGGAATACTGGCCCTCTTGGAGCACGCGCAGCAGTTTACTCTGCACAGCGAGTGGCATGTCGCCGATTTCATCGAGAAAGAGAGTGCCGCCGTCGCATTGCTCGAAGCGTCCGACGCGTTGATTCACCGCACCGGTAAACGAGCCTTTCTCGTGGCCGAAGATTTCGCTCTCCAGCAGGTTGTCGGGAATGGCCGTGACGTTGATGGCCACGAATTCCTTCTGCGCACGCGGGCTGAACTTGTGGATGGCACCGGCGACGAGTTCTTTACCGCAGCCGCTTTCACCGGTGATCATGACCGGAGCATCGGAACGCGAGACACGACCGATGAGCTTGAACACTTCCTGCATGGGAGCGGAACGACCAATGATGGTCTCTTGGATGGTTTCCGCCGGCACTTCCGCGGCTTGGGCACGGGTGACACGACGTGCTTCGATGGAGGTGAGCGCGCTTTCCACCACGGTGCGCAGTTCGTAGGGCAGGCGTTCTTTGCCCAGCACGTCGTAGGCACCGAGACGCATGGCTTCGATGACGTGGCTGGTGGTGGCGCTGCCGCTGAACAAGATGACCATGGACTGCGGATCAGTCTGACGCAGGCGTTTGAGCAGTTCGATGCCAGTGGTGCCGTGGAGGCGGACCTCAGTGAGCAACAGGTCGGCACGTTTCTTTTGATACGAAGCCAAGGCGTCTTCGCCACGCTCGTAAGTACTGATCGTCACACCCGGAGCCTTCAAATGGGTGGTGGCCCATTCGAGGAAGTCGGTATCTGGATCCACGATGATGATGTGGGTGTCCGGGTTTTCTGACATTTTGGCGATCAAGGGTTTGGCGGGGGTTATCGCAGGAAATTGACGTAAGGTCAACTGTCGTCATACGCCTCCGAAGCGCCGGTGGCGCTCATGAAATGCCCGGGTGGCGTCTTTGAGGTCGTCTTTGGTGAAATCCGGCCAGAATTTCTCGGTGATGTAGAATTCCGTGTAGCTGAGCTGCCAGAGCAGGAAATTGGACAGCCGCATCTCTCCCGACGTGCGAATCAGCAGGTCGGGATCGGGGTAATAGCGTGTGTAGAGGTGCTTGCTGAACACCTCGACGTCGATCATCGCCTTGTCGAGATGGCCGCTTTCGATGCTCTGCAGCAGGCTTTTCACTCCATCGACGATCTCTTCACGTCCGCCGTAGCTCAGGGCCAAAATCAGCGTCAGGCCGGTATTGGCCGCTGTGGTTTCGATGCAGCGGTGTAATTCCGTCTGGCAGGACTGTGGCAGATCGTGTAGGCGGCCAATGGCCTGAAGACGCACATTTTGCTTCATCATCAGTGGCAGTTCGCCGCGCAGAAAGATCTCCAGCAGTTTCATCAGCGCCTCGACCTCGCGTTTCGGCCGCTTCCAGTTTTCGGAGGAAAAAGCGTAGAGGGTAAGGAACTCGACACCGATCTCGCTGCAACACTCCACCACTCGCCGCACCGTTTCAGCGCCCATGCGATGGCCTTCCGTGCGTGGTAGGCCGCGTTCTTTGGCCCAACGCCAGTTGCCGTCCATAATCATGGCGATATGGCGGGGGACGGGCTTCAAATCATCGTTGGGGCGAGTCATGCGGGCGTGAAATCTACCGCTTCATGTTCTTTGCACAACCAGTTCGCGGTTTCTCGCGGCCTGCGCTAAATTTTAGCACCCATGAATCCTGGCACCACCGCTTGTCTGATCTGCCCGGCTTGCGGGCAAGCGTTCCTCTCCATGCAGCAGAGCATGGCGGGCGTGGCACAGTGCCCACATTGTGCGCACAGCGGATCACGTGCGCAATTTGACACCCAGGGGCAGGTGGTCGGCGTCGTGCAGGAGCGGCGGCGAGAGGCACCAGTGCAACCTGTGCCCAGCATGACGGCACCGATGATGCCGCCGCCGCAATATGCGCCGCCACCACCTGCATGGCCGGTGCAGGAGCAAGCGCCTGCCGCACCCGTCGCTCGCATGACTTTGCAGCACTCGCAGGCGCTTATGCCGACGGGTGCGCCACCGCCAGCGACGGAATTCACCACGCCGCCGCATTTGCGCACTTCGTCGTGGAAATATGCCTTCATCCTGCTGGCGTTTGCAGTTGTCAGCGGTGCGGCTCTCTGGCTGTGGTGGGATCATGCCAATGAGCCAGCCTATGCGTCGAACACGCCTGTAATACCGCCTATCGTGGCTGAAGTTCGCAAGGCTCAAACCTCTCCCAAAATAGAAGTCGCAGCGATTCCACCGCCGGATGTGACTGCCATCGCCTCCGAACTGAAAGCACTGGTCTCAGAACTGTTTGCAGCCGACACACCAGAGCGCCGTGCCGCATGTTTTCATGAGGCGCAAAAATACAGTGCTGAGATCGAAGCGTTACTTGGAACGACAGCGGTGGAAAAAATCGAGATTCGCATGCTGGCGCGCATTCCTGGCATGCCGTTGAGCCTCCCAGGTGTTCAGCCCGTGCCAGTATTCAAGCTCGTCACCTCGAAATGCTCCAACGGTGCCCTCATTCGCCTCGAAATAGGTGCCGATGGCAAACGCCGCATCCACTGGCCACTCTTCCTGGAAACGCATGAGGGCAAACTGGCGAGCCTCATCAAAAACACCAACGCCGAGCCAGCTTGGATGTACGTCGGTCTCCGTCCCAGCCACGGACTCGACATTTCTGCCGAACTACGCAGCAAATACATCACCTTTGATGTGCAGGTATCCGCCAGCAGTGATCCGCATTTCGTTGCCTGTGTCGAACGCGACACGCCGCTCGGCCGCTTCCTAGATCGCGAGACCGAATGGGGCAAAGCCTACCTCGCACGTCTGCTCGTGCGCAGACTCGACATCAAAGCCGATGCACCGTGCGTGATCGTGCTCGATTGTGAAGGTGCGCAGGAAAAATGAGTGAGGCGTGCTGTGTCCAGCACGCCTCACTCATCATCTGCGAGACTTACTTCGGCGCATCACCCGACCGCTTCTCGTCCTCACGCGCCAGTTCTTCGAGCGTCATCTCCTTGGTTGGGAGTTCCGCTGGATCTTCATCAGGCATCTTAGAGCTTTGGTCTTCGCCGAGATTTTCTTCCTCGGGTTTTTCGACCTCGGGCGGCGGAGCGGACGGAGTGGCGGCTGGAGCTTGATACTCGTCCTTCTGGTCTTCCTCATCATCGGCGGATGACCATGGATTGTAGTTCTCGTTGTCCCAGTCGTCTGCGCCGGGCTGCTCCAGTTCCTTCGCATCTTTGTCGATGTCAGCGTAGTACTCCGGGTAGGCGGCACGGTCTTTTTTCTCCATGAAATAGGCCAGCCAGATGCACACCTCATAGAGGATGTACAGCGGTCCGGCCAGCACCAGCATGGTGAACGGATCAGGCGTCGGTGTGACGATCGCCGCGAAGATCGCGATGGCGACGATGGCATACGAGCGTGTCGTGCTCATCAGCTTGTAGTTCAGGAAATCCAGCTTCACCAAGACCATCACGATGACCGGCAGCTCGAACGCGACGCCAAAGAGCAGAATGAAGCGCGAGGCGAATTTCACATAGCCGTCCAAGCGCCAGCCGTTCGTGAGGCCCAGGTCGTTGTTGAACGTGTAGAAAAACTTCAGCGCTTCCGGCAGCACGACGTAGAAAGCAAAGCACGCTCCCGTCAAAAACAGCCCCGCACCAATGGCGATGGCAGGGAAAATGGCTTTCTTCTCTGCCGGTTTCAGCCCTGGCAGGATGAACTGCAAGATGAAAAATAGCAGCAGCGGAAACGCGAAGATGACTGCTGCGATCAGCGCCAGATTCATCACCATGAGGAAACCTTCCTGCGGGGTCAGTATTTGCAGCATCGTTTTGAGCTGTTCCTCCGTTGTGATCACATGCGTGGCCCACAACGGCATTTTGATGATCTCAAAGAGCTTCCCGTAAAAGCAGAACGTGCCGATGGTCGAAACCAGTAGCGTCGTGACGATGCGCACGATCATTTTGCGCAGGTCTTCGAGGTGATCGAGGAAGGGTTTTTCCTCATCGCCCTTGCCGCCGAGGTTCATGGCGACTTTTTCGCGAACTTTGAAGATTTTTTGGAGGATGCCGGACCACATGGGAATGAGAGGGGAAGGGAAGTTTGCGGATGCAATGGGACTACGGCAGTCCTTGGGCCGCGATCCGCGCGTAGAGTGCCAGCGTCAGGGCGTTGGTGATCGCATTGGCAGCAATCATCCCACGCAGTTCTCCCGCGCTAACAAACCGCACGTCGCTGATGTGCTCGCTTCCATCCGGTTCAGGACGGCTGACGACACACACGGGCTTCGCCGTGAAAAGATAAACGATCTCGTCGGTAAAACCTTGCGAGGGAAAATACCAGCCCAACGGCTCCAGCGTGCCGTGCTCGTTGTCCAGGGCGCAGCCGCATTCCTCTCGTAGCTCGTTCAAAGCGGTGTGGATGATCGACTCGCGAGTGACTTCGGTGTCGATCTGACCAGCTGGAAATTCCCACATCGTCTGCATCACCGGCAGGCGCTCTTGATGGACCATGACGTAGCGGCCGTCCACCAGCATGGGCGCAATGGCGACGGCGGCCTTTCGCTGCACCACCATCCACGGTACTTCTTCACGGCGGTTGGGCGTGGTGAACCAGGCGCGTTCGACGCCGATATGCGGATTTACAAACGCCGTCTCGCTGCGCGTCTTCACCCAGCCAGGTTCGGCTCCAGGAATGTAGAGGTCGAAGTCCGGGATCAGCATGCCAGTTACGCGTTCAAAGCCGCACGCCAGCGGGCAAGCTGCGCTTTCACATTCTGCGGCGACGGTGCGCCAATGCCCTTGCGTGCCACCATGGCGGTTTCGAGGTTCAAACAGGCCGTCACATCGGCTTCGAAGGCCGATGAAAACTTTTGGAACTCGTCCAGCTTCATCTCGCCGAAGCCGCGCTTCTGCTCAATCGAGTAAGCGACGAGTTTACCGATTACTTCATGCGCCTGACGGAACGGCACGCCGTGATTCACGAGATAATCGGCCAAATCCGTCGCGAGGAGCATCGGATCGCTCGCCGCAGCGAGCGTTTTGGCGCGATTGACGTCCATGCCACAGATCATTTCGGTGAAGACCTCCAGCGCGATCGAAACAGTGTCGATGGAATCAAACAGCGGTTCCTTGTCTTCCTGCAAATCGCGATTGTAGGTCATTGGCAGGCCTTTGAGCAGCGTCAGGATGCTCATGAGGTTGCCAATCAGTCGCGCCGACTTGCCACGCGTGAGTTCGGCCACATCAGGATTCTTTTTCTGTGGCATCAGTGACGATCCCGTCGTGTGCGCATCGCTCAGCGTCACAAAACCAAACTCCGCGCTCGCCCAGAGGATCACATCCTCGCTCAGGCGTGACAGATGCACGCCCTGCAACGAGATCGTGAACAGCAGTTCCGCGACGAAATCGCGATCACTGACCGCATCCATCGAGTTCTGCGTCACGCCGTCAAAACCAAGCTGCTGTGCAACAAATTCGCGGTCGATGATGATCGTGCTGCCCGCGAGAGCGCCAGAGCCCAGAGGCATCACATTCAGCCGCTTCCGGCAGTCGGCAAGACGTGCCGCGTCACGGTCCAGCATCTCAACGTAAGCTAGCAGATGATGAGCGAAGAACACCGGTTGCCCGCGTTGCAGATGCGTGTAGCCAGGCATCACCGCATCGCTGCCGCGTTCGGCGCATTCGATGAGCGCCGCCTGCATCGCGCGGGTGTGCTTGATGATCGAATCAATCGTCGAGCGGCAGTACAACCGCACATCCGTCGCGATCTGGTCGTTCCGACTCCGCGCTGTGTGAAGTTTGGCACCGGCAGGGCCGATCCGCTTCGTCAGCTCGGACTCGATGTTCATGTGGACGTCTTCCAGCGACTCCTTGAACTCAAAATTTCCCTTCTCGATTTCGTGGCGGATCTCTAACAAACCCGATTCGATCTTCTGCTGCTCTTCGGCGGTCAAAATGCCCGCTTTGAGCAGTCCTTTGGAATGCGCGATGGAACCGGCGATGTCATGGGCGAACAACCGCCAGTCAAACGACACGGATTCTCCGTAGCGCTGCACGAGAGCGCTGGTTTCCTGAGCAAATCGGCCTTTCCACATAAAATTTCGAGGGCGCGGAGAGTAACGGCTTTCGGCGCAGGCGCAACCGCTGGGCTGTTTTCTCTGGATTGGGGAGAACACATATCGCGTGAACGGACGGGTGACTACGTGACGTTTTCCAAGCTGCCACCAACCACATCCCAAGCCATGCCTCTTCTCCGCCACATTCTCCTTGTCAGCCTCACAGTCGCTTCCATCTCCGGTTTCAGTGCTGACAAGCCGAAGAAACCTGACCGCCCGCAGCCGCCGACTCGTCTCTTGGATGCGCCAGGGGCACCGAAGTTCACGCGGCTCGACGGCAAGCCCGGTGTGAATCCGCCGGTGGATGCGGAGGGCGATTTCGTCATCGGTCCTGACTATGTCGCGGCACCTGAGACGAAGGTCGTCGAAGGCGTGCCGCAGGGGAAGGTGCAACAGTTCCAAATCGACTCGAAAGACTGCAAGCTCTTCAATCCCGGCATCGCACGCGACGTTTTCGGCACCGTCGATCCGAACAACCCGAAAACGCTGATCGTCGAGACGCATCCCATCGACTACAAGCGCACCGTCACCGTTTACGTTCCGTCTCAGTATGTTGCAGGCACTGCGGCACCGTTCATCGTCACGCACGATGGTCCCGGCATGGGCAAGCCAGATATGAACTTGGCGCACATCCTCGACAATCTCATCGCGCAGAAGCGCGTGCCCGCGATGATCGCCATCTCGATCTCCAGCGGAGGCGGCGATGCGCAGGGACATGAGCGCGGCCGTGAGTATGACACGATGTCCGGCTTGTATGCGGAATTCATCGAAAACGAAGTGCTGCCGCTCGTGGAGAAGAACTACAGCGTTAAACTCACCAAAGACCCCGAAGGCCGCGCCACGATGGGCAACAGCTCCGGTGGTTCAGCAGCGCTCGCGATGGCTTGGTATCATCCAGAGCTGTATCATCGTGTTCTGACCTTCTCCGGCACCTATGTGAATCAGCAGTGGCCTTTCAATCCCGAGACACCCGATGGCGCGTGGGGTTTTCACAGCAAGATCATTCCTGAAAGCCCGGTGAAGCCGCTGCGCATCTGGATGGCCGTTGGCGACCGCGATTTGCTCAATCCAAACGTCATGCGCGACGACATGCACGACTGGGTGGAGGCAAATCATCGCATGGCCAAAGTCTTGAAGGCCAAGGGTTACCACTACCAGTATGTCTTTTGCCTCAATGCCGGCCACGGCATCGGCCCCGCTCGACCCCAAATCCTGCCGCACGCGCTGGAGTGGCTTTGGAAAGGGTATGCGGCGCTGAAATAGGCTTGGTCTTGCTGCTGCTCAACGAATCCGAGCGCTGAGGTCTGCGGTGAAAACGCAAAATCTGCTGCAAGTCCGCATTTGCCAGAATCTCGCTTCTTGTTAATCTCGTATCAAAGTTTGCGACAGAGTCTCAATTGCAGAACCGTTTCCCTCACATGCCCGCCACCCTTGCTGAACTCCCCGTTGGCTCCAGCGCCATCGTTCAGGCCATGCCCACCGGCCGTTCCTGCCTCACGCGCCTGCGTGAGATGGGCATCGTGCCCGGCACCCGCGTCAGTGTGACGCGCCGTGCGCCGCTGGGTGAGCCCATCGAGATTTGCGTGCGCGGCTCCCATCTTTCCATGCGCAACCACGAGGCGGCCTTTATCGCCATCTCCGCTGCATGAGTGCCGCCGCTGCCGAGACACCTCTGATAGCCATCGTGGGCAACCCGAACTCCGGGAAAACCACGCTCTTCAACCTGCTCACGGGTTTGAAGCAAAAAGTGGCCAATTACCCCGGCGTCACCGTCGAAAAGAAGATCGGCGAGTGCTACAGCCAGCATGGCAAAAAGCTGCGCCTGATCGACCTGCCGGGCGCTTACAGCCTGAATGCGCGTTCGCCGGATGAAGCCGTGCTGCGCGATGTCTTGCTCGGTCGTCGGCCCGAAACGCCGCGCCCGGACCGTGTGGTCTGCGTGGTCGATTCCGCGAACTTCGAGCGCAATCTCTACATGGTCAGCCAGGTGCTCGAACTCGGACTGCCGACGATTTTGGTGCTGAACATGGTCGATGTGGCTGAGCAGCGCGAATGGCGCATCGACGCGGCCAAATTGACCGAGATTCTCGGTGTTCCCGTCGTCAAAACAAACGCCGTTAGCGGTCAGGGCCTCATCGAACTCAAGCTCGCGCTGAGCCGCGAGGACATTTCGCCGCCCAAGTGGCAAGACGCTGCGCTGCCTGAAGGTGTGAAGGCCGCTTTGGAGCACAGTCGCGATGAAATGCGTCAAGCGGGAGCCATTCACACACGCTCAAGCTTGCTTGAGCCGTTGTATCTGCTCTCCGATCACGATCCCACGCACTACGGCATCGCCGATACGCAAATCGGCCGCATTCACGAGCTGCGCAGCCGCATGGAGAACGATTTCCCCGGCTGGGAAGATGCGCTCGTGGCGGAACGCTACCGCCGCATTGAGGAACTCTGCGCGCAGGTCTTGAAACGGCCCGATCAGGAGATCGAAACCATCACCACCAAGCTCGACCGCATCCTACTGCATCCAGTGCTGGGTTTTGTGAATCTGCTGCTCGTGCTCGGGCTGCTGTTCTTCCTCATCTTCAAGGTCGCCGAAGGCCCCATGGGCTGGATCGAGGCCGGCTTCGGCCAGCTTGGCGCATGGGTGGAAGGTTTAATTTCGCCCGGCGATTTCCGCGATCTCATCGTCAACGGCGTGGTGCCCGGCGTGAGCGGCGTGGTCATCTTCCTGCCGCAGATTTTGATCTTGTTCTTCTTCATCGGCATCATGGAGGACACCGGCTACATGTCGCGTCTGGCCTTCATCATGGACTGGGCCATGAGCAAGGTCGGCCTCAACGGCAAATCGTTCCTGCCCTTCCTCAGTTCGTATGCCTGCGCCATTCCCGGCGTCATGGCCGCGCGCACCATCGACAGCCCGAAGGATCGGCTCATCACCATCTTGATTGCTCCTTTGGCATCTTGCTCGGCACGTTTGCCGGTTTATTCGCTGCTTATTGGTGTGCTGTTCCCGGTGGGTGAGGTTGGAGCCTTTGTGCAGGCTGGGATCATGCTCGGCCTTTACTCACTTGGCACCTTCGGGGCCTTCTTCTTCGCCTGGGTATTCAACAAGTTCGTCATGAAAGGCAGCGCCAGCCCGATGATCCTGGAAATGCCGTCCTACAAGATGCCGGCGCTCAAATCCATCCTGCTACAGGTGTGGCAGCGTGCGCGCATGTTCCTTGTGCGAGCTGGAACGATCATCCTCGGCATCTCCATCCTCATCTGGGCCGCGTCCACCTATCCCAAAACCGCTGGAGATGACAGTGCGAAGCAGATGGAGCACAGCTTCGCCGGTCGCGCCGGGAAACTCATTGAGCCCGTCATCGCGCCGCTCGGCTACGATTGGAAGATTGGCATCGGCCTCATCGGCAGCTTCGCCGCGCGTGAGGTTTTCAACAGCACGATGTCCGTCGTTTATGCCGTCGAAAGTGAGGATGATGAAAATCTGGCTCCCCTCCGCGACAAACTCGCCGCCGAGCGTCGCCCCGACGGTCGTCTCGTTTACACCCCGCTCGTCTGCATCAGCCTGCTCGTCTTCTATGTCTTCGCCATGCAGTGCGTCAGCACCATCGCCATCGTCAAACGTGAGACCGGCAGTTGGAAATGGGCGATGTTTCAGCTCGGCTACATGACCGGTACGGCGTATCTATTGAGCCTGCTCATCTTCCAGATCGGCAGCGCTTTGGGCTATTGATCCCACGCTTATGAACGAAAACTGGCAGTCCATCGCCGCCATCGCCGTCATCATTGTGACGGTGGCGCTGTTCATTGTGCGTGCGGTCAAACGTCGCAAGAAGCCGGGCTGCGGCGGTAGTTGCGGGTGTGGGAAATGAGGCGCAGAGTGCGCGACTGCATGTTCACGCTTGATCTCTGCACTTTCGATCCTGGCATTGCCGCGAAGTCGCCGTTTGCGTTTGCGGCGGCGGTTGTGGAATGTGTGGAGGCGTCATGGGATGAGGGTGCGGATCTCGTGGTGCTGCCTGAGTTCACGTGGATGGGCTTGGAGCCGCTGGTGGAGCCGAAATCACCGCAGCGTGTGGCGGAGGTGTTCTGGAATGAGTTGTTTCTGACGTTGCGCTCTTTGCTCAATCGACCCGATAAGGCGGTCGTGCTTGGCACGGTGCCGTTTTGGGATGCGGAGCGCGGTGTGTTGCACAACCGGGCACCGATCTTTGTGGGAGATCAAATCTTGCATCAGGACAAGCTGCATCTCACACCGTGGGAATCCGTGTTCACGCCGGGCAGGGAACTGCGCCTCTGGGAGTTTATGGGGCTGTGCTTTGCGGTGGTGATCTGTCTCGATATCGAGATCCCGGAGATCAGTGTGCGGCTGCGTGGCGCTGGCGTCGATGTGGTGCTGGTACCGAGCACGACGGATACGATCCTCGGTGTCGAACGGGTGGATCGTTGTGCCTCCGCCCGTGCGGTGGAGCTGGGCAGCATCGTCGGCGTCTGTCATCTCACGGGAAAGGTCACATCGGAACTGATCGACGTGAATGTGGGCCGCACGGCGGTTTATTTTCCCTCGCAGGCGGCGTTTCGTGAATCACCGCGATGGGTGGAGAGCGAGATTTTCGACAGTGGCATTCACAAACAGCGGGTGGTCATTGCGCCGCGAGATTTGGAAATCATGCGTCGCATGAAACAGGAGACGAATCCGTCGTTGCTTGAAGCGATGCCTGCGTTCGAGGTCGTGCGCAGATGATGCGCGCTTCAGGCTTTGCCCTTTGTTTTGGCCGATGTCTGGCCGACGACCTTGTCCTCGGGTCGGGACACCGCCGTGGGAGCCCTGTAGAGGATTGTTGCCGGTCCGAACTTCTTCCTGGCCTTCGCTTCGTTTTCCTCGGCACGCTTTTTCTCGCCTTCCGTCGGCACGATCTTGGCGATTTCGAGCGGCTGAGCATTGGAGGCAGGCACACTGAGCGAAGGCGAACCATCGTCTCCAGCGGCTGAAGCAGCAGCTTGTTCGGCCTCGCCACGCGGCAGACCACCTTTGGTGATGACGACCTTGGCACCGATGTTCACATTGTTGAAGAGATCGACGACATCCTTCATGCCCATGCGCACGCAGCCATAGCTTGCTGGGGTGCCGAGGCGATTTTCCTCGGTGGTGCCGTGAATGTAGATGAAACGGTTGGCGGCATTTTTGTTCGCTCGCTCCGTGCCTTTGAGCCAAAGGATGCGCGAGACAATAGGATCACGGCCAGGGGCGTTCGGTTTAAGCACCTCGCCATTCCAGCGTCGGCTTTTCAATACGGCACCGGCTGGCAGCCCTTGGCCGATCTTGGCAATGATCTCGTGCTGACCAACCGGCGTGCGATAGCTGCCCTTCTGGTCCCCGAGTCCGAACTTCGAGGTGGAGATGACATACTGCTTCGTCAGCTTGCCCGCGCTGTAGATGCCGAGCTTCTGGTCCTTCACGCTTACCACCACATCTCCCTTTGGCGGCGTGGTGCACTGACTGAGCAGGCCGGTCAGCAACACAACCACACTGGCCTTGAGCAGGCGTGTGGTTTGAGAGTTCTGAGAAGTCCGACTAAAAAGCAACATGTCCTACAAGAGTGATACAAACCAAGATATCCGCAATACCGAATTAATGTTGTCATCAACGGCAGCTTACAGCCTTCTATTTCGCAAGACTCGTGCCATATGAACGATTGATGCCTTGCCCAACCGCCCCGGCTGTCATCCATTCCGCGCCAATTGCCAACTCATCCCCACCATGGACGATCCACCGCTACTCATCCGCCCCTATCAGGACCAAGACCTGTCCCAGCTTCGGCGCATTACGGTAGAATCTTTTGGCGGCGTGGCCCTGGAGCAAATGCTGGAGCACAAATTTGGCCTCTGGCATGGCCGTGATTGGAAGGCGCGCAAGGCGGATCACATCGACGACGACGTCGCGCAGTGCCGTGAGGGCTGTTTTGTGGCCGAGCGTGGAGGCGAGATCCTCGGCTTTATCACCCTGCGACTCGACCATGTGAACGCCCGTGGCCGCATCCCGAACATCGCCGTGGTGGAAAGTGCCCGTGGTCTGGGCTTGGGCCGCCGCCTGATTCAGCATGCAATCGACTTCATGCGCGAGCAGGGCATGAAGCTGGCCCAGATCGAGACCATGGCTTCAAACGCCATCGGCCAGCACCTTTACCCCAGTTGCGGTTTCGAGGAAGTCACCCGGCAGGTGCATTATGCGATGAAGCTCTGAGGCCCTGCTGCGGCAGTCTGCGGATTTGCATTGTCCCTCAAAATGGCCGATAGCCCCTGCCCATCCCTCCTGAAACGCTTTTGACCACCCCCCGCCGCCCCGACCACGCCCCGAAAAAACCCTCTCTGTTCAGCCGCTTCAAAGCCGGCCTGAAACGCGTCATCGGCGGAGGCAAAAAGAAGGAGGTAGCCAAAGATCACGCGAAAGACCACGCGCACCACCCTGCGACGATCCACGCCCACAAGCGCCCCCATGATGACAAAGCGCGCGAGCATGCACCGAGGCCGCCACGTGATGCCCGCCCACCCCGTGAGCGCAGTGAGCGCCCGCCTGAGCGTGATGGCCGTCGTGGTCCGCCACGCGGTCGTGAGCGCGATGACCGTCGCGGCCCGCCGCGTGACCGTGGCGCACATGAGGAAAAGCCCGTCCGTGAAAATCACGCGGCAGTTGCTCCACCCGCCCCGCCACCGTTGCCAGAAGGCCCTTTCCCGGCAGCTTTTGAAGTGCTGGGCCTCTCCCCCGCTGTCCTCGCCGCCGTGCGTGAGACGGGCTATGAAAAGCCCACAGAGATCCAGGAAAAATCCATCCCCATCATCCTGACCGGCAAAGACGTCGTCGGTGCCTCCCAGACCGGCACGGGTAAGACCGCTGCCTTTGCCCTGCCCACACTCACCCGCATGGGTGCTCCCGGCAAATTCCGCGTCCTCGTCCTCGAACCCGTGCGTGAACTCGCCGCGCAGGTCGTCGAGCAGTTTGAAAAATACGGCAAGCACACCGGCCTGCGCGTTCTCCTCGTCCACGGCGGCGTCGGCTATGAAAAGCAGCGCAAAGGTCTCCAGCAGGGCGTCGATATCGTCGTTGCCACGCCGGGACGCCTCCTCGATT
>Ga0114970_10000178_pt1 | contig 43204 bp, 32 predicted proteins | sample M_140205_XF_Meta_FD_87030 | JGI IMG/M metagenome (GOLD analysis project Ga0114970, IMG submission 87030) | Freshwater microbial communities from Lake Montjoie, Canada to study carbon cycling - M_140205_XF_MetaG | ecosystem: Environmental > Aquatic > Freshwater > Lake | place: Lake Montjoie... | reverse complement strand
GCCCGCCGCACTTCGAACCGTTCGCCGGGCGGCTCTCCCGCAGCGGCACGCCGTCGCAACACGACCGCTCCACCAGACACGAGCAGGCGCGACCCACATCGACCCGACATGGTAAACTTCACGAGCTCGCGAGTTCCTTTGGCGTCCAGCGTCACACCGGCGCGGGCGCAGATGGCGGGCCAGAGCACCGCCTGCCCCTCGCGCGTCGTGGATTCGAGGGCCACCACAGGACAGGACGCGCGCCCGCCCGTCGGCACACCCGTCGGCGCGGCCGCCACGCCGACGGCCTCGACATGCCGCTCCACGTCGCGTCGCCAGCTGGCCGCCTGCTCCGCCAGCGCGAGGATCTGGTCCGAGAACCCAGGCGTGGCCGCTTCGAGCGCCGGGAGCAGCTCATGGCGTACCCGCCCGCGCAGAAAGGCGCGCGAGACGTTCATGGGATCCTCAAGGTACGCCACCTTCTCGAGCACCGCCCAGCGCGCCAATTCGGCCCGCGACAGCCCGAGCCACGGGCGCACCACGCTCGACGGCGCAGCCAGTGCGGCCATGCCGCGGGCGCCCGCTCCCCGCAGCAGACGCATGACGACCGTTTCGAGCTGGTCATCGCGCGTATGCGCGGTGGCCACACGAGCCTTGTAGGCGCGACCGATCCGGCCGAGAAAGTCCCAGCGCGCCGCCCGCCACGCCGCTTCACTCTGCCCTGGCGTGCGCGACCGCTCACGCACCACGGTGAGCCCCAGTCGGCGTGATTCCGCGGCCACCAGTGAGGCGGCGTCGGTGGCGTGCTGGCCGGTGCCGTGGTCGAAGGTGGCCACCGCCGCGATGCGCTCGGGAGCCCACCGCGCCATGGCCTGCAGCAGCACCATCGAATCCCGCCCCCCGGACACCGCCAAGATCAACGGTCCAACGACGGGCGCCATGGCCACCTCGAGGGACGCCTGCAGCAGCGCCTCAGACGGGAAGTTCGTCAATTCGGACATGCTGGACTGATCGCTCTCCGGCCGCGATGCGTCAACCACCCCCTACCTTCCGGAGGCGGTGTTGTTTAATCTTTTTCCTGTTCGGCGGGTGCGCGCAGCGGCGCGCCCGGCTTCAATCGACTCCGGAGACAGACAGTGGAATCACACGGCACGCTGGGAACCATCTGGGCCTCGTTGGGGATGACCGCCTATTACATGGCGCTCATCTGGATCAACATTCTGCTCGGACTCTTCCTGTCTCCGCTGTTCATGATCCCGATGACGTGGCTGCAGGACAGAAAGAAGGCTTGAGGCCTGTTGGGGGACAAGGAAGGGGGCGCTCACCGTGACGGTGAGCGCCCTTTCAATTTTTGGGGGACTGCCAACGGCTACTGCTAACTGCTAGTGCTAACTGCTAGTGCTAACTGCTAGTGCTAACTGCTAGTGCTAACTGCCAACGGCCTAGGAGGCAGGAAGGAGGGGGTCAGGAGGGAGGAAGCAGGACAGCGGCGGCGTTTCCCTGCGCCCTCCTCCCTGACCCCCTCCTTCCTGCCTCCTAAGCCGTTGGCAGTTAGCAGTTGCCGGTTGTGGCCCGCGCCTACGCCCGCCGCGGCACATGGCCGGCGCGTCAGGACGTTCACCTCCTACAACAGCGTGTCTCCCAGCGCCGTACGCCGGCCGGCCAGGTCACTGAGATCGCTGCGGTGGTAGGCCTCTTCACCATGCTCCGCGAGATCGATGCCGTGCAATTCCGCATCGGCATGAACGCGCAGTGGCATCACCAACCGCAACGCGGACAGGATGCCGAAGCTCGCCAGTCCGGTGAAGGCAACGGTCGCGATAACGGCCAGAAGCTGAATGCCGACCAGCGACGCGTTGCCGCGCAGCAGCCCATCAGCCCCGATCGGATTGACCGCCTTGGACGCGAAGACCCCCGTGAGGATGGCGCCCATGATCCCGGCCACCCCGTGGCAGGCGAACACATCGAGCGTGTCGTCCAGCGACGTCTTCGCGCGGTAGTGCAGCACGAGGAAAGACACCGGCGCCGCGAGGCAACCGATGACGAGCGCAGACATCGGCGTCACGAAGCCGGCCGCGGGGGTAATCGCGACCAGACCCACAACCGCTCCGGTCGCCGCACCGACCGCCGTGGCGCGTCCGCTCTTGTACAACTCGAGCAGACTCCACGTGAGCAAGCTCGCCGCCGCTGCCGCGTGGGTGGTCACTAACGCATTCGCCGCAATCCCGTCGGCGGCCAGCGCCGAGCCGGCATTGAAGCCGAACCAGCCAAACCACAGCATGCCGGCACCGAGCAGGGCGAACGGCACGTTGTGCGGCACCGTGGGGACGCGCTTGAAGTCGCGGCGCGGTCCAAGCACCTTGGCCAGCACCAGCGCCGTGATACCGGCACTGATGTGCACCACCGTACCACCGGCAAAGTCGAGTGCGCCCAGCGTGCGCAGCCAGCCGCCGTCGCCCCACACCCAGTGGGCCAGCGGATCATAGACCAGCGTGCTCCAGATCAGGCCGAACGTGAGATAGGCCACGAACCGCATCCGATCAATAATCGCGCCGGAAAACAGCGCCACCGTGATGCCGGCGAACATCGCCTGATACGCCGCGAACAGCAGATGGGGTAGCGCCGCCGCGTAGGTGGGATTCGGTGCCGCCGTCACGCCCTGAAAGCCGAAGAAGCTGAACCCACCGATCCAGCTCGAGCCCGGACCAATCGCCAGACTGTAGCCGAAGAGCACCCACTGCACCGTGACGATGGCCAGGGCCCCGAGGCTCATGAGCATGGTGTTGAGCGCGCTCTTGCTGCGCACAAGGCCGCCGTAAAAGAACGCCAGACCAGGCACCATCAGCAACACGAGCGCCGTGGAGATCAGCACCCACGCCGTGTCACCCGGGGAAATCGTCGGCACCGGCGTCACTTGTAATCGTCCTTGTTGGGGACCCGCATCTCGAGCTGCGTCTGCCGCATAATCTGCTCGGCGTTCACAGCGGTGATCGCGGCGTTGTCGCGCTCGCCTGACCGGATGCGCACCGTGTGCTCCAGCGGCATCACGAAAATCTTCCCGTCGCCCACATCACCGGTGCGGGCGCTGTCGCAGATCGCCTGGATGGTACGTTCCACGTATTCGTCCGAGCAGGCCATTTCGATGCGAACCTTTTCGTGGAATTCCAACACCACGGCTTCGCCGCGGTACTGCTGCACCATGTCGCGCTCGCCGCCGTGCCCGCTGACGCGCCAGAGCGTCATGCCGGTCACGCCAACCTCGAACAGCGCACTTTTGACATCCGCCAGGCGATCTGGGCGGATGATGGCGACGATAAGCTTCATGGTGTTTCGGGGGAAAGGGCGGCCAGTCGCAGTACGACCCCCGATCGCAATGGCGCACGGCGGGGGCGTTTCCGGAATCGTTTTATTTTATGCTGCTGCACACCAGTCCGCTGCCCTCGCCGCCATCCTGCCCCAGAGATGCCTGACATGTCCACACGCGGCACCATCGCCATCCTCGTCGGCCCCGATTACGAAGATCTCGAAGTCTGGTATCCCAAGCTCCGTCTTGAAGAGGCGGGCTACCACACCCCACTGATCGGCAACGGCGAGACGCACTATCACGGCAAGTGGGGCTATCCGGCCACGATGGACGGCCAGGTGGCCGATCTCGATCCGGCTACGCTCTGCGGCCTCGTGGCACCGGGGGGGTGGGCCCCCGACAAGCTGCGGCGCGACCCGGCGGTCCTGTCGCTCGTACGTCGCGTGTACGAGCAGGGGGGCATCATCGGCACGATCTGCCACGGCCCGTGGATTCTCATTTCGGCCGGCATCGTACGCGGCACGCGCATGACGTCGTCGCTGGGCATTCGGGACGATCTCACCAACGCCGGGGCGATCTGGGTCGACGAGCCCGCCGTGGTCGATCGCAATATCGTCAGCGCCCGGGTGCCGAAAGACCTGCCGGCTTTCACGCGGGCGATGCTCGGCGCGCTGGGCGCCTAGCGCTCCACCACCGCCGCTAGACGGAGCCGACCATTGGCACCCGTCGTGACACGATCGGCACCAACCGCGCGCGGCTCGAGAATGTCGGCGAGCGTTTGCCGATCGAGGACGGCCAGAAACGCGGTCAGCGCCTCGTCCAGCGTGCTGGAGAGCCGACAGGTTGACGAGATGGGACAGCTGTTGTGCTCCGGATCAAAGCACTCAACGAGGGCGAGATTCTCCTCGGTCTGCCGAACCAGCGCGCCGAGGACAATCTCCGCGGCCGGCTTCCCGAGCCGCACACCCCCGTGCCGCCCCCGCACCGTGTCGACATAGCCCAACTCCGCGAGCCGGTGGACGATCTTCACGAGATGCTCGTACGACATGTTCATGCGTGCGGCAATTTCGTGCACCGTAATGCAGCGCTCAGGCTCCAAGCCCAGCAGCAGCAGGCATCGCAGCGCATTGTCCGTGAATCGTGTGAGTCGCATGGTGTGAATGTGCCGCACTCCTCGGATAGAACCGTCAGGGTTTCCCTTCAACAACGGCGGACTGCACCAACTTCTAACTGGTGTTGGGGATCCGAGAGTGCTCGGCAGCGACACGACAGCCACAGCAGGCCGCGCTGCTTGGCATGGTCGGCACGCTGAAGGTCGAAGACGAGTAGCCAGGGGTCAGGCGTCACCGAACGGCAACGGCAACGGCAACGGCAACGGCCAGAACAGGGATGCCGCGGATCTCACGGAACCAACACGGATAAGCAAAAAAGCGCTGTGTGCTTATCCGTGTTGTTTCCGTCGATCTGTACGATCCGTGTTCAGGCTTTTGCTTTTGCTTTTGCTTTTCTACCGCCGCGCGCCTACTTCGCGCCGTCGGTCACGAGCGTGTCGTACTGCCGACCGCGCCAGCGCGTGGGCGTGCGCGCGGTGCTCAGCGTGAGCCGCCAGGCGGCGGCGATGTCGGACAGCCACGACAACCAGAACGGCCAGCCGCGCTCGGCGTAGCTCTGGCGCAGCGCCACGAGCATCATGAGCCGCACCATCAGCGCGGACGCGTTCACCAACACCAGCGCTTCCAGCAGCATCACGTGCGGGTTGTTGGCGGCCGGCCATCCCATTGGCGCGAGCGCGGCGGCGAGCACGAGCAGCATCGGCAGCGGCAGCGCCTGCGCGCTCCACACCAAGGCCACGTCGACCCAGCGGCGCCAGGTGGGGGTGGCGTCTTTCAAATCGAAGCTGCGGCCCCATTCGCGCCACATCTCGGCCAGCGACACATATGCGCTCACTTGGATGATCTTGGAGCCATCAAGGAAACCCACACGGGCGCCGTGTGACGCCAGATGGCGCGCCAACGTGACGTCGTCGCAGAACGAGGCCCGCGCCGGTGCGTAGCCGCCGTGTTGCTCGAGCAGCGCGCGCCGCGCCACGAAACACTGCCCGTTGGCAAGCACGCGGTCGGGGGGCGGCTGGGTGGCCCCGGCGGCGCCGCAGCGATACACGAGGGTGACCAGCATCGCCGGTTGCACGAAGCGTTCGGCCGATGTCTGGTCGCGGAACTGCGGCGAGAACGACGCCACGTCGTAGCCGTCCTGCTCGACCGCGTCGACCACCGCACCAACCAGACCAGGCGCGGGCACGGTGTCGGCGTCGATGCCGAGTACCCAGGCGCCCTTGGCTTGCCGGAGCCCCGTCTCGAGTGCCCACACCTTGCCCACCCATCCGGCCGGCAGCGGCTCGTCGGTGACCAGGCGGATGCGCGGATCACGGGCCGATGCTGCCTCGACCAACTCCCGCGTGCCGTCTGTGGACCGACTGTCTACGATGAGCACTTCCAGCATCGGTTCGGTCTGCGCCATCAGTCCCGCCAAGCAGGGACCAATGCGCTTGGCTTCGTTGAGCGTGGCCACGACCACCGTGACCGTCGTATCCGTGCGCGGCGTGAGGCGCGGCGCGATCGGCGGCCGTCGCGTGCGCCCGGGCATCAGGCGCACGAGCAGCAACAGCAACAGCGGCACCTGCACCGCCAGCAGCGTGAGGCCGAGGCCTCGCGCGACGTCTGTTAACAGGGTCGTGGCGTTCATACCGAGGGTGCGTTCAACGCGCGCGCGCGCATCGGTTGCGACATCATAGGCTCGGTGCGCACGAGCGGCGCGACCGCCTTCGCCATGTCGCCAAAGATGAACAGGGGTGCCGGATACATCGCGTACCAGTAAAGAAGCCCGAAAAGACCACGCGGCGCGACGAGCGCCGGTACTTCAACAGGCGCGGACGCTCGACCAGTTCCACCCGCCCGCAGTCGACCGCCTCTCCAAGATACAACTACGCGGGGTGCCGGCGCCGCTAGGCCCCGCCGACGTGCCGCTTCGCGGGCTCATCACCACTCGCGGTGAGCGTCTCCCGGTACGTCGTGTATCCGAAGGGACCCAGTAGCACGCGGACTTTTTCAGGCCGAGCGTCGCGACCCGCGCCCCATTACGCCTTGCGCCGACGGACCAACGCCAGGCCGACGAGCCCTGTCCCTAAGAGGACGAACATCGCGGGTTCGGGAACCGTCGTCGGTGCGTCGGGATCGGTGGGCGGTACGACGGGGATTTCCTGCACGCCCACAAAGGTGAAATCGAACGGCGTAAGCGCGGAGACATAGTAACCGTCGTCCCACAGATCCCACGCACCCGCGTAGCGACTGCACGTCTCGTCCACATACGCTGACGCGAGCAGTGTCACGGATGGGCCAGGCTCGGCCTCGCAGGTCTTTGGAATCGAGGAGACCACGTCCAATGTCTCAACGGAATACGGCACACAGTTCGCCCCATTCTCATCGCAGAAAGCTCCAGACATGACTGCATAGTCGAAGAGCCCGACGAACCCGTGGCCGATCGTGCCACCGAGCCCCACCTGGGACCGGACGTCCAACCCCTCTTCGTTGGTCCCGCTAAACGAGGGAAGCGACTGGTTTCGCGCGATCGTTTGGCTGGCCCAGTCCGAGGCCGCGGAGGCCGCCAACGAGTCACTCCCAAACCATGGCTGCGATTTCAGGAGTAAAAACCACGAGGATTCCGGGCGTGCGCTGGTCCAGTCCAGCGTGAACGTGTAGGTCCCGAGCGCGTACGTAATGCCGTTGTACGTGAAGTTCTGCCCGGAAGGCGTCCAATTGGTCGTGGTCGACGTGAGCTGTGCACGTACCGGCATGGGTGCCGCCATTAAGGACACGGCCAGTCCGAGTAGGGCAACCGTTCGCGTCGGGCCGTTCGTGATCGCAGCGCAACGCACCACAAGGGCGTCAATCAGGTTTTTCACAGGATGCTCGTCGTTGATGTCACTGGCGTGTCCGCGAGGGCACGCAGCGACGTGATGATCTGGCGGTTGAGCGCAAGGAGCTGTTCGACGGTGCGCCCCGCGGCTGCGGCGCCGGCCGGGACACGGGGGCACCAGGGACGCCGCATTCACCACCGTGATGGCGGCTTGACCGACGCGGGGCAAGTTCAAGCGGACTCTGGCGACGCCGCTGGTCGCATCGTCATTTTCAAGGTGCGCAATTTTCCGCCGGCCCACACGAGATTGAGTCATCCGCGATGCCTGTGACCCACGACCCGCCTGCCACAGACCCGCCCGTGAACCTCGGAGAACGGCTGGTGGTGCTGCTGCGGTGCCAGATGCCCGCGGACCCGTTCGATCAGCGCGCGCAACGGGCCATCGTATCTGTGCAAGCGTCTACGGCTTTTTCGTTTCTAGTACAGGCGATCGTGATCGCGGTCACCGAGGACCTCACGCGCACAGCGGTACGTGGGCGCCTCGTGGGGATCGCCCTCACCTCGCTGGTCCTCGGAGCTGTTCTGTTCGTGTCGCGCGGGGGGCGCCTGCGCCTGTCTGGACGGCTCTCGGGGGGCTTTACGCTCGCGATCCTACTCGTGTTCGGAGGGTTGAGCGGCTTGCGGGAGTCGCCGGGTGCGTTCGTCTTCGCCATGGGTGTCATCGGTGCGCTGTTCCTCGTGGAGTCGCCGCGGCTGATCAAGTGGTGGGTGGCGGCCTTTCTGGCCACCTTCGCGTTCGGCATGCTCGTCGATCCCCTTTCGGCGGTCTCGCCGAGCCGGGCGTCCCAGGTAAACGGGGTCCTGCTCTCGGTCACGTTTTTGGCGATGTACATGAAGGAGTTCCGCGATACGCTGGTAGAAGGCGTGAACTCGCTGTCGAGCCAGACCAATCGCCTCCTCGAGAGCAACCGGGAGCTGGAGCAAGCCCTCAGCGCGCGCGACGCCCTCTCGGAGCAGTTGGCGAATGCGCAGCGGCTCGATGCGATGGGGCGGATGGCGGGGAGTATCGCGCACGACTTCAACAATCAGCTCACGGTCATCCGCGGCTACGCCGAGTTGATCGGCAAGGGGATCACGCCCGGCACGCCGCGCCAGGCCGAGCTGGAGCAGCTCGCCACTGCCGTGTCGCGCGCCTCCTCCATGACGCGGGAGGTGCTCGATTTCGCGTCGCCGCACGGGTTCCCGCTGGAAGCGACGGACATCGCGGCCCTGGTGGGGGGACTCGCGTCGGATCTGACGCAGCTGCTCGCCCCCACGGTGACCCTGCGCGTCGAACGGCCGGCGTCGCCGGTCTACGCCATGGCGGACCGTTCCCAGATCGAACGGCTGGTGATCAACCTCGCGATCAACGCGCGCGATGTGACGCCACGCGGCGGATCCGTCACGCTCACCGTGCACGCCATGGACGCGTACGTGGTCTGCCGCGTGATCGATGGCGGCCCGGGGGTGCCCGTGGCGCTGCGGGAACAGATCTTCGAACCCTTCTTCACCACGAAGGGCACGACCGGCGGCACCGGCCTGGGCTTGGCGTCGGCGTTCGTGATCGCCCAAAAGCACGGCGGCACCCTGCAATTGGGCGACAGCCCTGGCGGCGGGGCCACGTTCACGCTGGAACTCCCCCGCGTCGCGCCGCCGGAACGCGAACTGGGCGTACGGCTGAGTGCCACGCCCACGGCGATGCTCGCGGCGATTCCTCAGGCGCCGTCGGTGCCACCGGCACCGGTCGTGGAGATTCCGGACGACACCTCCGCGTTGCTGGCGGGGATGTCCGTGCTGGTGGTGGAAGACGACCGCCAACTGTCCACGCTGATGACCCGCTTCCTCGAGGCCGCTGGCGCCACCGTGCATGCCATCGACAACGGAGACGACGCGGTGACCTACCTGCGCGGGGCGCTCGCGGGAGGGACCCCGCTCGACCTGGTGGTCACCGACCTGCGGATGCCGCGCGGGAGTGGGGGCGAGGTCATCGCCGCGGCCCGCGAGCGGACTCTTCCCCTCCCGATCGTCGTCATGTCGGGCTACCTCGACGATGCCGCCGTGGCGGCGCTGGCGGCGCGGCGCGAGCTCGTTTCTCTGGCGAAGCCCTTCTCGGAGCGGGAACTGCACGTTGCGATCGCCGTGGCACGGCAATACGCGGACGCCGCCGCCGAGAGGTAGCGGCGAACGCATCCGGGTGCGGGACAGGCAGCGCGCGCGAGGTGCCGCACGAGACTGACGATGTCGCGCGACCCCCGTGTTATCTTGTCGTCATACCATGAACGTCCGTACGGCGGGGACGACGACACGAGCGCGTCCTGCCTTGCGTCGGAGCGTCCCTAGCGACCTCGCGCGTCGTGGCGGTCCCCCCGGAGCTCACGTGGAACACCTCGACGTCCTGGTCATCGGCGCCGGCCTCTCCGGCATCAGCGCCGCGTGGCACCTGCAGACGGAATGCCCCGGGCTCTCCTACGCAATCGTGGAAAGCCGCGAGCGGATGGGCGGCACCTGGGATCTGTTCCGGTATCCCGGTATTCGCTCCGACTCCGACATGTACACGCTCGGCTATCGCTTTCGCCCCTGGCGGGATGCCAAGGCCATCGCGGACGGGCCGTCGATCAAGGCCTATATCGAGGAAACGGCACGCGAGTTCGGGATTGATCGCGCCATCCGCTATCGCCACCGACTCGTGCGGGCCGAGTGGTCGTCGGCCCAGGCCCGCTGGACCGTGGACCTCGAGGTGGGCGCCGACCGGACGCCGCTACGCCTGAGCTGCGGCTTTCTGTACAGCTGCTCGGGCTACTACGACTATGCGCAGGGGTACACGCCGGATTGGCCGGACATGGCGACTTTCGCCGGTAGTCTGGTGCATCCGCAGCATTGGCCCGAGCATCTCGATTACCGCGGGAAGCGCGTGGTCGTGATCGGCAGCGGGGCAACCGCGGTGACCCTCGTGCCGGCGATGGCGACTGGGGATCAGGCGGCGGCGCACGTGACGATGTTGCAGCGCTCACCCACCTACATTGCCACGCTGCCCTCGGTCGACGTGGTCGCGAACACGCTGCGCCGTGTGCTGCCCGCTACACTGGCGTACACGATCGCGCGCTGGAAGAACGTGGCGCGCAGCATGTTCTACTACCGCATCGCGCGCAAGCGGCCAGCGGTGTTCAAGAAAAGGCTGCGCACCACAGCGAAAGCGCAGCTCGGCGAGCAGTTCCCGTTCGACGAGCACTTCACTCCGCGCTATCAACCGTGGGACGAGCGCCTCTGCATGGTGCCCGATGGCGACCTGTTCGTGGCGCTGCGTGAGCAGCGGGCATCGATCGTCACCGACCAGATCGCACGCTTCGATGCCACGGGCATCGTGTTGCAGTCGGGCGTGCATCTCGATGCGGACATCATCGTCACGGCCACCGGGCTCCGCATGTCTTTACTCACCGGGGTCACGCTGGTCGTCGACGGCCACGTGGTGGAGCTCGGGAACGCGATGATCTACAAGGGCATGATGCTCAGCGGCGTGCCGAACATGGCGGCCGCCGTGGGCTACACCAACGCGTCGTGGACGCTCAAGTGCGACCTGATCGCGCAGCATGTGTGTCGTCTGCTCAACCACATGCGCGCGCGCGGTTACGCGCAAGTCACGCCACGTCGCGATCCCGCCGTGGTGGAAACGCCGGTGTTCGACTTCACCTCGGGCTATGTGCAGCGTGCACGCGCGCAGCTTCCCACACAGGGCGATCGCGCGCCGTGGCGACTCTACCAGAACTACGTGAAGGACCTGTTCTCGCTTCGGCACGGGCGCGTGAACGATCCCGCGCTGGAATTTCAGGCAGCTCCCGCGCGTTCGGAGGCGACGCTGACGGCGAAGGGGCGGCCCACGTGAACGACGTGGAGATTTCGCTGCGCATCGTGGCCGTCGGTGCGCTCGTGATCACGCTGGTGATCACGCTGACTATCGTGGGCCTCGTGCTGTTCACCGCGCAGATCGCACGGCGCGTGGAGCGTGCACTGCCGCCGACCGGTCATTTTATCGAGATCGACGGGGCGCGCATCCATTACGTCGAGCGAGGAACGGGGGCGGTCACGCTGCTGCTCATACACGGGCTAGGGGGCAATGCGAGGCATTACACGCATTCACTCGTGGAGCGACTCGCCCACGAGTTCCGGGTGATCGTGATAGACCGGCCCGGCTCGGGGTATTCCACGCGCGCCGCGGGCGCCGCGGCAGGGCCGATCGCGCAAGCGGAAACCGTGGCGGCCTTCATCCGCGCCCTCGACCTCGACCGACCGGTGTTGGTGGGCCATTCGCTGGGCGGCGCCATTGCGTTGGCCACCGCGGTGGCGCATCCCTCGCACGTGCGCGCCCTCGCGCTCATCGCTCCCCTCACCATGCTCCCCGATACGCCGCCCGCTGTGTTCAAAGGACTCATGGTGGCAAGTCCGCTGGCCCGGAGGGCCATCAGCTGGACACTGGCCACACCACTCGCGATGGCCCGTCGCGACGCTCTACTCGGCGCGATCTTCGGACCGGAGACGGTTCCCGCCGACTTCGCGCTCGCCGGCGGCGGGATGTTGAGCATGCGACCATCGGCGTTCGTGGCGGCGTCTACGGACGTGATGGCCGTTCCCGCCGACATGCCACCGCTGGCGCAGCGCTACCACACGCTGTCGATGCCGATCGCGCTGTTGTGCGGTACGCACGATCGCATCCTTGACCCGCAGCTACACGGCGAGGCGCTCGGCGCGCTGATCCCGACGATGCAGCTCGAGTGGGTGGAGGGCGCGGGGCACATGCTGCCCCTCACGGCGCCCGATCGCGTCGCGCGTTTCGTGGCGAGCGTCGCTGCCCGTGCGGGCTAGCTAGCACCGACGTCGTCGGGAGCGATTGGGCGCCGTGAGCGGCAGCATCTGCCCCGTTCCGAAGATTGGTTGGAGCATCGGCCGGCAGCGCATGGCCACCGGGCGTGAGGGTTCCGTGGCGTAAGCACAAAACGCGACGGCGGTTTGGTCCGCCTTCGCGCATCGCCGCGCCTCCGCAGCTGCGGGGGCGTTGTCGTGTCCGGCGTGGCCTGCTTGCCTTACCCCGAGCGATTGCGCCCCAGTACCGCCTGCGCGCGCAGTATGATCGGCCGGTCCACCATCGAACTATCCAGCGCCACCGCGGCGCCGTCGACCGCCAACGCTGCCTCGAGCACGCGCCGGGCGTGGAGCAGTTCCGCCTCGCTGGGCTGCATGGCGGCGTGCACCACGGGAATCTGGCGCGGATGGATGCACAGCTTGGCGCCGAACCCCTGCCGCAACGCGCGCTGCACGGCCTGCGTGAGCACCGCGTCGTCGTTCCAGGCGGTGGTGACCCCGTCAACGGGCGCCGCGAGGCCGGCCAGCCGCGACGACAGCACGAGTTGCGCCCGATACGGTGCCAACTCGGTTTCGCTGGCGTCGGCATCGAGGCCAAGATCGACCTGGAAATCGAAGCTGCCGAACACCAAGCGCTGCACGCCGGGTGCGGAACCGATCGCCTCGGCGTTGGCGAGCCCGCGCGCGCTTTCGATCATCGGCCAGTAGCCCACGTCGGGTAGGGCCAACAGATCCGACGCCTGATCGCACTTGGGCAGCATCAGTCCGTGCACGCCGAGCGCACGCAGGTTCTGTAGCGCAGCGAGGTCATCGTGGAAATACGGCGTGTCGCGAGCATTGATCCGCACAATGACGAACGGCCCCACGCGTTCGGGCGCCGCGTGTTGATTGGGCGCGGACGCCTTCAGCCACGCGCAGACGGCATCGCGCGCCATCACCTTGTCGGTGGCCGCCACCGCATCTTCGAGGTCGAGAATGACGGCGTCGGCACCGCTCGCGATGGCCTTCGCGAAGCGCTCCGGTCGGCTGCCGGGTACGAATAGCAAGGTGCGTATCGGGAGCGGCGGCGGGAGTTCGTTAAGCATGGCGTGCTGACTCATGGCAACAGGGTTTGCACGCGCGACCAGTCGGCCAGCGCCCAGATGCGCGTGATCACGGCGTCCATCTCGGCGTCGTTCGCCGCCTCACCGTATGCGGCGAGGCGACGTGCCTTGTCTTCGATTTCGGCGCGGCTCAAGGTGTTTCCCGGGTCGCCCTTGGGCTCATCCACGCGCCCCTGCAGCGTGCGGCCGTCGGTGGTGCGCACGGACACCTTGCCGATCCATCGCTGCGGATAGGCGGCGTCAACCTCTTCGTCGAGCACCATGTGCACCCGCTCGCGCAACGCCACCACGCGCGCGTTTAGATAGTGCGCGTCGAACTCGGTCAACCCAGCGCGATCGAACAGCGCGATGAGCCCCAATACGGAGCCCATCGAGAACTTGCTCTGGTGAACCGTGCGCGGATCGGTGACCGGGCCAAGCACGTCGATGGCCGCCTGATGCACATGCGCCGTGACGTGCGCAATGTCCTCCGCCCGCAGCGCATGCACGCGCATCACCTGCTGCAACGCATCGGCCGCCGGGTGCGTGTGTCGGCACGACGCGTGGTACTTGAACGACGTTTCGGCCAGCGCCCAACGCTGTCCGAGTCCATCGGTCAATCGCGCCGGATTGGCGTCGGTGGACATGCCGGCCGCCATGCCTTGCGCTCCTTCCAGGATACGACGCGCGCCGGTGAACCCGTCGGCGGCGAGATACGCCGCCATCAATCCATCGGACGCCGCCTTAGCCGTGTGCAGTTGCTTGCTGTCGGCCGCGTCGCGCAGGAATTCCCAGAGTCCGGCGGCCTGCGTGCCGGCCGAGCCGAAGGCGTGCACCATCTGCGCGGCGTCGAGCTTAAGTAACCGACCGACGGCCGCCGCGGCGGCCACGGTGCCGGCCGTCCCGGTGGTGTGAAACACGCGATAGTGCGAGCGGCCAAGGAATTCCCCCACGCGAATGCCCACCTCGTAGCCCACGACAGACGCGGTCAGCAACTCCCGCCCCGTGGCCCCGATCGCCTGTGCCACGGCCAGCGCCGGTGGGAACACCACGGCGCCCGGATGAAACACCGATCCGTTGTGCACGTCGTCCTGTTCGGCCACGTGCGACGCGGCCGCGTTCACCATCGCCGCAAACATCGGCGTGGTGGCGGCGCGCGAGATCAGCACTTCCGACGTCCCGCGTCCACGCGCGAGCGCGGGTCCCATGGTCGTGGCAAATCGGGCGATACTCTGCACCGCGCGTGCGTTGCGGCCGGCCAGCGCTGAGCCGACCCAGTCGAGCAGCAGCTCTTCCGCGCGACGCACCACCGGCGCGGGGATCTGCTCGAAGCGCAGGGTTGCGGCAAACGTCGCCAGCGCGACGCTGGGCGAGTCGGCCTCCGGTGGCACTCCCGTCATGAGAACTCCAGGCGCGTGATCACCCGATCAGAATGAACGTGGCAGGCCGAGCATGTGTTCGGCCACGTAACTGAGGATCAGGTTGGTGGAGATCGGTGCCACCTGATACAGACGCGTTTCGCGAAACTTCCGCTCCACATCGTACTCGCACGCGAAGCCGAACCCGCCATGAAACTGCAGGCAGGCGTTCGCGGCTTCCCAGCTTGCCTTCGCGGCCAGGTACTTGGCCATGTTCGCCTGCGCACCGCAGGGCTGGTGTGCATCGTACAGACGGCACGCTTCCCAGCGCATCAGGCTGGCCGCTTCGATTTCAATTTTGGCTTCCGCGATCGGAAACTGCACGCCCTGATTCTGTCCAATGGGCCGGCCGAAGACCACGCGCTCCTTGACGTACTTCGACACGCGATCGATGAACCAGTGGCCATCGCCGATGCACTCGGCGGCAATCAGCGTACGCTCGGCGTTGAGGCCATCCAGGATGTACTTGAAGCCGCGCCCTTCCAGGCCGATCAGGTTCTCGACCGGAATCTCGAGATTGTCGAAGAACAGCTCACACGTTTCGTGATTGACCATGTTGCGGATGGCGCGGGCGGTCATGCCGTTCTCGAGCGCGGCTTTCACATCCACGATGAAGATCGACATCCCCTCGCTCTTCTTCGTGACCTCGGCCAACGGCGTGGTGCGCGTGAGGAGGATCATGAAATCGGAATGCTGCACCCGCGAGATCCAGACCTTCTGGCCGTTCACCACGTACCGGTCGCCCTGCCGCACGGCCATGGTTTGAATGCGGGTGGTGTCGGTGCCGGTGGTGGGTTCGGTCACGGCCATCGACTGCAGTCGCCATTCACCCGACGCGATGCGCGGCAGATAGTACTGCTTCTGCGCGTCGCTGCCGTGCCGCAACAGCGTGCCCATGTTGTACATCTGCCCATGACAGGCGCCCGAGTTGCCGCCGCAGCGGTTGATCTCCTCGAGAATGACCGACGCTTCGGCCAGGCTCAGGCCGGCACCGCCGTACTCCTGCGGAATGAGCGCGGCCAGCCAACCGGCTTTCGTGAGCGCTTCGACGAAGGCCTCGGGGTACGCGCGCTCTTCGTCGATCTGCCGATGGTATTCGTCGGGGAACTCGGCGCAGAGGGAGCGCACGGCGTCGCGGATTTCCTGAAAGTCGGTGTCGTGATTCATAGAGTAGCGTTACGCGATGGTGGCGGTGGCCTGCACCACGATCTGTCCGTTGGGTCCGGCGGCCCACAGGCTGAACTGCGTGGCGCTGTCGGCGCGGCCGTTCACGGTGAATGGCGCCGTGTCGAACAACGGGCGCTGCGCCTTGAAGCGAAAGGTGCGCACGACCGCGTCGGGGCGCTCGCGACGCAGCAGGTCGATCAGGAGCGTGGCCACCAGCGGCCCGTGCACCACCAAGCCAGGGTACCCTTCCACCCCCGTGGCGTACGGCTGATCGTAGTGGATGCGATGCCCGTTGAAGGTGAGCGCCGAGTAGCGGAAGAGCAGCACCGGATCGGGGGTGATCACGCGACTGAACTCCGCCACGCCCACGTCGGTGGGTGGCAACGCGGATGCCGCTTGCGGCGCCTGCCCTGTGGTGGGCGCGTCGCGATACACGATGTCGTGTGTTTCGTGAATCGCCACCCCGCGCGGTGTGCGGATCTCATGCTGCACAGTCACGAACACCAGTCGCCCGGCGGCGCCCGTCTTTTCCGTGATGTCGACAATGCGTGAGACGCGCTGCACAAGCTCGCCCACGCGCGGCACGTGCTCGAACGTGATTCGGCTGCCCGCCCACATCCGACGTGGCAGTCCCACCGGCGGCAGAAAGCCCCCCAGCGTGGGGTGTCCATCGGGCCCGATGTCTCGCGCGAGCGGCCGCGGCACAAAGAAGAGCCAGTGCCAGAGCGGCGGCAACGCATCGCCATCGCGTGGCTCCGCGTCATCGCGATCGAGCGTAGCCGACATCGCGGCCAGCGGTGCCGCGGTGATCTGATCGTCCCGAATCTGCTCGCGACCAATCCAGTCGCGCACGTTCGCACTTAACTCGCTCATATTCCCTCCGCGCTGGGCATGCGCATGATCATACCACGCCGGCGGCGCGTAACGCCGCAATGCGCGCGGCGTCGCAGCCGAGCTCCGCGAGCAGCGTGTCCGTATGCTGGCCCAGTGCCGGCACGGCGTCCATGCGCGGCGCGTACCGGTTGTTGTGCGCCGGCGGCAACAGCGCGGGCACCGGGCCGGCGGGCGTGTTCACAGAAGTCCAGCGCGCGCGCGCCGCGAGCTGCGGGTGCTGCCACAAATCGGCCGGACTATTCACGCGGGCCGTGGCGATTCCGGCGGCTTCGAGTCGTGCCTGCGCTTGATCGGCGGTGAGATTGGCGAAGCACGCCGTGATTTTCTCATCGAGCGCTGCGCGATGTTGCACGCGCGCGCTGTTGTTCGCGAAGCGCACATCGTTGGCGAGCGCGGGCTCCTGCAGCACCTCTGCGCAAAACCGCCGCCACTCGCGGTCATTCTGCACGCCGAGCAACAGCCGCTGCCCATCGCCGGCCAGTGCCGGACCGTAGGGCGCAATGCTCGGATGCGAGGCGCCCGTGCGCGGCGCGGCCTCCTGCCCGTCGTGCGTGAAGTACATCGGATTCCCCATCCACTCGGCCAGCGTCTCCAGCATCGACACGTCCACCCGTGATCCCTGCCCGGTTCGTCCGCGCAGCAGGAGCGCGTTCAGGATGCCCGCGTAGGCATACATGCCGGCACTTACATCGGCCACCGAGAAGCCGGCGCGCGCCATGATGTCGCCTTCGCCCGTGGCGGCCACCAAACCGGCCTCGGCCTGCACCAACAGATCGTACGCCTTGCGGTCCCGATACGGCCCCGAGTCACCGTAGCCCGAGATATCGCACACGATCAGCGACGGATAGCGCGCGTGCAGCGCTTCGAACGACAGTCCGAGCCGGGCGGCCGCCCCCGGTGCCAGGTTCTGCACCACGACATCCGTGCGGGCGAGCAGACCGTCCATCAGCGCGACGGCCTCGGGATGCTTGACGTCGAGCGTGAGGCTTTCCTTGGAACGGTTCGCCCACACGAAATACGAAGACTGTCCCCGGACGCGCATATCGTAGCCGCGGGCGAAGTCGCCCACGAGCGGACGCTCGATCTTGATGACGCGCGCGCCATGATCGGCCAGATGGCGCGTGCAGACCGGCGCGGCAACGGCATGCTCCAGTGCCAGCACGGTGATGCCATCCAAGGGGCGTAGCGACATGGCGAGGAGCGTCGGATGAGCAGAGTGGGTGGTCGCGCTAACATGCCAGCGCGCGGAAGCTATCTTCTGGCGCACATCGAGAGTACGCGGTACGTACGCAGTAAGTAAGCGCCTGTGTGCCGGTGTGGCACGTTAGGCTCTCCAGCGACCACGAGGCATGGCCATGCAGCGCTACCAGCTGTACATCGACGGGCAGTTCACCGACGCCAGCTCGGGCGAATGGTTTGACAGCTACAACCCGTACACGGGCGACGTCTGGGGGCAGATTGCCAAGGGCACTGCCGCTGATGTCGACCGCGCGGTCACAGCCGCGCACACGGCCTTTACCAGTGGTGCATGGCCGCAGCTCACCGCCAGTCAGCGCGGGGCACTCCTTCGCCGACTGGGCGACCTCATTGCGCGTGACGCACGCCGGCTGGCCGAGGTCGAGGTGCGTGACAACGGGAAGCTGATCGCCGAGATGGCCGCCCAGATGGCCTACATGCCGCAGTGGTACTACTACTTCGCCGGACTGGCCGACAAGATCCAAGGCACGGTCATTCCGCTCGACAAAAAAGGGTTTTTCAACTTCACGCGCAACGAGCCGCTGGGCGTCGTGGTGGCCATCACGCCCTGGAACTCGCCGCTGCTGCTGAGCTCTTGGAAAATCGCGCCGGCGCTGGCGGCCGGCTGCACGATCGTCCTCAAGCCGTCGGAGTTCACGTCCGCGTCGTCGCTGGAGTTCATGAAGCTCGTGGAGGAAGCCGGCTTCCCGCCCGGCGTCGTGAACGTCGTCACCGGCTTCGGCGCCGACGTGGGCGCGCCGCTGGTGGAGCACCCGCTGGTCAAGAAAATCACCTTCACCGGATCGGATGCGACCGGCCGCGCGATCAACCAGCTCGCCGCCAAGCACTTCAAGCATGTGAGCCTCGAGCTGGGCGGGAAGTCGCCGAATATCGTGTTTGCCGATGCGAATCTCGACGATGCCGTGAACGGCGCGGTGTCGGGAATCTTTGCGGCCACGGGGCAGACGTGCATTGCCGGCTCGCGTCTGTTGCTGCAGGAGAGCATCCACGACGAGTTCATGGCGAAGCTCACCGCGCTCGCGTCCACGGCGCGGATGGGCGATCCGATGAGCATGGACACGCAGGTGGGGCCGGTCACGACGCGGCAACAGTACGAGAAGGTGCTGCGCTACATCGACATCGCGAAGGCCGACGGCGCCGAGCTGGTGATGGGCGGTGCGCCGGCCACGCGTCCGGAGTGTGGCCGTGGCTGGTTCATCGAGCCGACCGTGTTCACCGGCGTCACGAACGACATGCGCATTGCGCAGGAAGAAGTGTTCGGTCCGATTCTGTCGGTTATCAGCTTCACCGATGAAGAGCACGCCATCACCATCGCGAACGATTCGAAGTTCGGCTTGGGATCGGGTGTGTGGACCAGTGACATAGGACGGGCGTTTCGCATGTCGGAACGCATCCAGGCCGGCACGGTGTGGGTGAACACGTATCGCGCGGTGAGCTACATGTCCCCCTTCGGAGGCTACAAAGATTCCGGGCTAGGACGTGAAAACGGGATCGATGCCATCCGCGAATACCTGCAGGTCAAGAGCGTGTGGATCAACACCGGCGCGGCCAGCGCCAATCCCTTCACGATGCGATAAGATGACCCTGCGCGCGCAACGCATGACCGGTCGGTCCGCCTTTCTGCAGCTGCTGATTGACGAAGGGGTCACGCACCTGTTCGGCAATCCGGGCACGACCGAACTGGCCATCATGGAGGCGGTGCCGCACTTCCCGGCGCTCACCTACGTGCTCGGTCTGCAGGAATCGGTGGTGCTCGGCATGGCCGATGGCTTTGCGCGCGCGTCGAACCGGCTGGCCGCGGTCAACCTGCACTGCGCGCCCGGGCTTGGCCACGCCATGGGCGCGTTGTACAGCGCGAAGTTTTCCGGCTCGCCACTCATTGTCACGGCGGGGCAGTACGAGATCGGCTACGGGTTGCAAGAGCCCCTGCTGTACGAGCCGCTGGTGCCGCTCGCGCAGCCGCTGGTGAAGTGGGCCGTTGAAGTAACACGGGTGGAGGATTTACCGCGCATTATCCGACGCGCCGCAAAGATTGCGATGACGCCGCCCACCGGGCCGGTGTTCATCAGTCTGCCCGGCAGCATTCTCGATGATGAAGCCGAGCTATCGCTCGGCCACCCCACGCGGGTCGATGCCGCCACGCGCCCGTCTGACGAAGCGTTGCAGCGACTCGCCGATCGACTCCTCGCGGCGGAACGGCCGGTCATCATCGCGGGACGCGAACTGGCGCAGCGCGACGTGTTCGCCGAGGCCGGTGAATTGGCGATGCTGTTGGGGGCGGCGGTGTATCAGGAGCCCGTGCCGTACAACGCGCGGTTTCCGGCCGACCATCCCGCCTGCATGGGGGATCTGTCGCGCAACCAACCCAAGGTGCGCGACACCCTGCAGGCGTACGACCTGCTGCTCTGCCTCGGCGCCGACCTGCTGCGCATGTCGCCGTACAGTCCGGTCGATCCGCTGCCCGACGATCTGCCGGTGGTGCACGTCTCCGAGCGCGATTGGGAGTTGGGCAAGAACTACCCAACGGAGCTGGCGATCCGCGCCGATGTGCGCGAAACAGTGCGCGCCCTGCTGCCGGTGCTGCGCGCCCGGCGCACGGCGGCGTACGCAGCACACGCCGCGCAGCGCATCGACGCGCTGGCCGGGCGTAACTGGCGCGCACGCCGCGACGACGCCCATGTCGCGGCGCAGGCTGCCGCGACCACGCAACCGATCGATCCGCGCTTTCTGATGATGCGCGTGGTGGACGCGTTGCCGAGTGACGCCATTGTCGTCGAGGAGGCGCTCACGGCCACGGTGGCGTTGACGTCGTTTCTGCCGATGCACGACGCGAACAGCTTCTACGGACTCGCCAGCGGCGGATTGGGATTCGCGATGCCGGGCGCCATCGGCATCAGTCTGGCACACCCCGGGCGGCCGGTGGTCGCGGTGGTGGGTGACGGGAGTTCGCTGTACAGCATTCAGGCGCTGTGGACGGCGGCGCATCTGCGGTTGCCGATTACGTACGTGATCATCAACAACCGCGGGTATCGCATCATCAAGGAGCGACTGCTGGCCGGGCGTCACTCCGATCGCTTTGTCGGCATGGAGTTGAACGATCCCCCGCTCGACTTCGTGGCGCTGGCGAAGGGCTTCGGGATGCGCGCGTGCGGCATCACCGATCCGGCCGAGATTGACGGCGCGTTACAGGCGGCCTTCGCGAGCGGCCTGCCCTCGCTGATCGAGTTCTTGGTCGATGACGGATTCGGCAATGTGGTGCGGTGATCGCCCGTGGGCGACCGCACCATCCGACGACGCGCGCCGCCACATTCAGTGGCTGGTCAGTGGGAGGCGAGTCTTGGGTCACGGGCGTCGCTGAATCGGCGTACAGGTATGGGCTGGCCACAGGGATCCGAGCCTCGAAAAAGACCACATCACCCACCGCGGTTCCGTTGCGCCCCGAGGCGTCCGGAGGCAACATCCACGGGCCGCGAGCTCAACGCGACGCCACGACCCTCTCCGCCGTTCCCTCCCGCATGCCTCGCGCCAATCCATCTCCTGGACGCCTCCTCCTGCAGAACTGGGAACGCCTCTCCGGTCTGCCGTTCGGCAAGCGCCTCTTCAGCTGGGCGGTGGGACGCACGGCGCCGTATACCGGATCGGTCGGGGGCGTGTTTACCGACGTCCGCCCCGGCTACGCCCGCGTGGAACTGCGCGACCGGAAGGCGGTGCGCAATCACCTGGCCTCCATCCATGCGGTGGCGCTGGTGAATCTGGCCGAGATGACCAGCGGCGTGGCCCTCATGACGGCGTTGCCTCCGGGCGTGCGCGGGATCGTGACGGGGCTCCAGATCGAATACCTAAAGAAGGCGCGGGGCACGCTGGTGTGCACCACGACGACGCAGGCCCCCGCTACCGTGAACGAGCCGGTCACGCACGATGTGCAGGCCGACATCGTGAACGCCGAGGGGGTACTCGTGGCGCGGTGCCTGGTGCACTGGCGCCTATCCCCGCCCGATTCGTCCCGCGAGACGGCCCGATGACCGAGACGCCCGCCGTCGACACCCCCGCCTTCGATACCCCGCTCACGCGCCACGCGCACATCAGGGTGCCGCTGATCTGCGGGCCGATGTATCCGTGCAGCAACCCAGAGCTGGTGGCCGCCGTGAGCGCCGCCGGTGGGCTCGGCATCGTGCAACCGATCTCGCTCACCTACGTGCACGGTTACGATTTCCGGGACGGACTGCGCACCATCAACCGGCTCAGTGGCGGTGCGCCGATCGGCTTCAACGCGCTCATCGAGGCGTCGTCGAAGACGTATCACAACCGCATGATGAAGTGGGTCGACATCGCGCTCGAGGAAGGCGTGCGGTTCTTCCTCACGTCGCTCGGCAATCCGAAGTGGGTGTGCGACCGCGTGCATGCGGTTGGTGGCGTGGTGTACCACGACGTCACCGAATTGAAGTGGGCACAAAAGGGGCGTGATGGTGGCGTGGACGGACTCGTGGCGGTAAACCGCGAGGCGGGTGGACACACCGGCTCGCGTGACCCACGCGCGCTCCTCGATGAGGTGGGCGGGCTTGGATTGCCGGTGGTGGCGGCCGGCGGCGTGGGTGCCCCTGAGCAGTTCAAGGCGCTTATCGACATGGGCTACGCCGGTGTGCAACTGGGCACGCGTTTCATTGCCACCCCCGAGTGCAATTCCGATGACGCCTACAAGTACGCGATCGTGGAGGCACATTCGCGCGATATCGTGCTCACCGAACGACTCACCGGCGTGCCGGTGTCGGTGATCCGCACGCCGTACGTGGAGAAGCTGGGCACCAAAGTGGGACCGATCGCCCGCTGGATGTTCACGGGGCGGAAGACTAAGCACTGGATCCGCACCTTTTATGCACTGCGCTCGCTGCGACAGCTCAAGCGCTCGAGTGTGGATGGGGCTACGCAGGACTACTGGCAGGCGGGACGAAGCGTCGATGCCATTCATGAGATCACACCCGCCGGAGAGATTGTGCGTGCATTCGCGAGTGCGTTAACGGGAGCCGCCGTGCAGGCGGTGCTGGTGCTGGCGTTGTTGCTGGGGACCCCGCGGGGCGCGCAGGCGCAGTCACCACCGATCACCACGAAAGGCCTGCGTGCCCCGGTCACGCTGGCGCGTGACTCGGCCGGCATCGTGCACATCGAGGCGGCCAACGAACACGACCTGTTTTTCGCGCAGGGATACAGTGCGGCACGCGACCGGCTCTTCCAGCTCGAGCTGTGGCGCCGGCAAGCCACCGGTACAATGGCCGAGGTGTTGGGACCGCGCTGGGTGTCGCGTGATCGGGCGTCGCGGCTGCTGCGCTATCGTGGCTCGATGGCCACGGAGCTGGCACACTATCATCCGCGCGGCGCCTCGATCATCGGGGCGTTTGTGGATGGCGTGAATGCGTACATCGATCAGGTGCGCGCCACGCCCGCCATGATGCCGCAGGAACTCGTATGGCTGGGGATCACGCCGCAGCATTGGACGCCGGCGGTGGTGATTTCGCGACACAACGCGCTGGCGTCGAATGCGGCCGACGAGCCGACCACCGCGCGCGCGGTGCGCGAGATCGGCGAGGACGCCGTCGCTCGTCGCCGACGTTACGAACTCTCCCCGGTACGACTGGGGCTCGACTCGCTGGTGGCCCGCGCGCTCGATGCCGCACCCGGCGCGCGTATGCTGGCCGACTACAACGACTTCAAGCAGGCGCCGAACTTTCGCGCGGCCGAGTTGCCGGACGCGCTCCGACGTGTGTCGCCACCGGCGGATACCGCCACGCCCGGCTTCGATCGGTGGGAGAGCAACAACTGGGTGATTGCCGGTTCGCGCACGGCCAGCGGCAAGCCGATCGTGGCGAATGATCCGCATCGTACGATTGCCGCGCCGTCGTTGCGCTACATGGTGCATCTGAAGGCGCCGGGGTGGGACGTGATCGGCGGCGGCGAGCCAGCCATTCCGGGCGTGGCCATCGGGCACAACCAGCACGGGGCGTGGGGGCTGACGATTTTCGGCATCGATGCCGAGGATTTGTACACGTACGATCTCGACGCGAAGAACGCGCGGGCGTATCGGTATCGCGGCACCAGTGAGCGCATGCGTGAGATCATCGATACGATCCGCGTGAAGGGCGCCGCGCCGGTGGTGGTCACGCTGCAGTACACGCGGCATGGCCCGGTGCTGATGTCGGACAGTGTGAAGCGCGTGGCCGTGGCGCTGCGGGCAGCGTGGCTGGAACCGGGCGGCGCCCCGTATCTCGCCAGCTTGCGTCTCGATCAGGCGCGCAGCTGGCCCGAAGCACGTTCGGCGTTGTCGTTCGCGCGCATGCCGGCGCTGAACTGGATCTGGGCCGACACCAGCGGGGCGATTGGCTGGCAGAGCGCCGGTATCGCGCCCATCCGCAAGAACTGGGATGGCCTAGTGCCGGTGCCGGGTGACGGACGGTTCGAGTGGAGCGGCTTCCTGCCCATTCCACAGCTGCCGCATGAAACGTCACCGTCGCGCGGCTACGTAGGCACGGCGAACGCGCTCAACGTGGAGGCGTCGTACCCCAACGCCAACGCGTTGGCGCGCACGTGGGCGGAGCCGTTCCGTCGTGATCGTTTGCTGGAAGTGCTCGACACCACGCGCCAGGCGACGCTGTCGCAGATGATGGCGCTGCAGCACGACGAAACACCGCTCGCCGCGCGCGCGCTAGTGCCGCTGATCAAACAGATCGCGCTCACCAACGCCGCGTCGATCGCGGCGCGCGACACGTTGCTGCGATGGAATGGCATTTTGTCGGCGAACTCGCGTGGGGCGGCGATCTACGCCGCGTGGGAACGGAAGCTGCTCACGCACACCGCCGACATCGTGCTGCCCTTGGAAGCCCGTCCGCTGCTGCGCACGGTGTCGTTGGCCCAGACCATCGAGTGGCTCACGCGCCCGGACTCGCTGCTTGGTGAGAACCCCACCGTGGCGCGCGATTTCATTTTGTTCCGCGCGTTCAACGAAGCGGTGTCGGACCTGTCGCGTCGCTTCGGCAAGGACGTGGCGGACTGGCGCTACGGCGATCCGAAAATGCACTATGTGCGCATCGCCCACCCACTCGATGCCGTGATCGCCGATTCCGTCCGCGGGCGACTGTCACCGGGCCCGCTGGCCCGCGGCGGCTATGCCAACACCCTGAATGCCACCGGCAACAGCGACAACCAGACCGCCGGCGCCAGCTTCCGCGTGGTCATGGATCTCGCCAACTGGGACGGCGCGATGGTGACGAACACCCCGGGCCAGAGCGGCGATCCGCGAAGCCCGTTCTACAGCAATCTCTTCGGGCCGTGGGCCCGGGGAGAGTATGCGCCGTTGCCGTACTCGCCGGCGGCCGTGAAGGCGCGGACGGCGGAGACTGTTGTACTGAAGCCCTGAGGTCTCACGTGAGTTTGGGGTGGTGAGTAAAAGTTCGGCGTTGTGAGTAGTGCACCCACAACTCCAAACTTTTACCCACCACTCCAAACTCACAGAAATCCGTTCAATCCCCATAAACCCCGAGGAACTTCCCGATGCTCATGCTCCGCCTGCCCCTCACCCTCGCCACCGCTTTCCTCGCGACGACCACCCCGGCGAGTCCCACGCCGCAACAGGACATGTCGTTCTTCATCACCAGTGTCGGCTCCGGCAACGGCGCGGCACTCGGTGGAGTCGAGGGGGCCGACAAGCACTGCGCCACGCTGGCCGAAGCGGCCGGTGTGCGCGGCAAGACTTGGCATGCCTACTTGAGTCAGCAGGCGCTCGACGGCAAGTCTGCCGTGAATGCGCGCGACCGCATCGGCAAAGGCCCGTGGAAGAACGCCAAGGGCGTCGTGGTGGCCACCAGCGTCGATGATCTGCACAGCGACAACAACAAGTTGTCGAAGGAGAACAGCATCACCGAGAAGGGCATGGTCGTGAACGGCCGCGGCGACACGCCGAATACGCACGATGTCATGACGGGCTCCACGCTCGACGGCAAAGTGTCCACCGACGCCGGCGACAGCACCTGTAAGAACTGGACGAGCAGCGGCGAGGGTGCGGCGCTGGTCGGGCATCACGATCGTCAGGGCGGTGGCGTGAATCCGACGTCGTGGGTGTTCGCCCACCCGTCGCGCGGATGCAGTCAGGAGAATCTGAAGGCATCCGGCGGGGCTGGACTCTACTACTGCTTCGCGGTGTGATACTGAACAGCCAACGGCTTAGTGAGCGGGGAGGAGGGTATCAGGATGGAGTGCGCAGGAAAGCAGCGCGTGCTTCTCTGCCTCCTCCGCCCTGACACCCTCCACCCTGCTCCCTAAGCATTTGGCCCTTTACATCCCCTGCAGCCAGAACGCGAACCACTGCCGGATCCGCCCGAGGCGGTCCACCAGCAACCACGGCTCGCCGGTGCGCGACAGATCGTGGTTGGAGCGCGGATAGCGCACCATCTCCACCGGCACGCCCTGCTTCTTGAGTGACATGAACCAGATCTCCGCACTCCCCATCGGGGTGCGGTGATCTTCTTCACTCTGCACCAACAGCATCGGCGTCTTCACTTTCTGCACATAGCGGATCGGCGACAGCGTGTCGTACAGCGCCTGATTGTCCCATGGCTTGCCGTAGAACTCGAACTCGGTGAGTCCCTGCGCATCGCTGCTGCCGTACCAGTACGTCCAATCGGTGATCGTCCGGTCGGTCTCGATCGCCTTGAAGCGATCGGTCTTCGTGGCGATCCACGTGGTCATGAATCCACCGTACGAGCCGCCCGTGGCGCCCATCTTCGTGCTATCCACATCGGCGCGCGCCGCCACGATGTCCACGGCCTTCATGAGGTCGTCGTAGTCCTCCATGCCCCAACGGCCGCGCGTACTGTACGTGAAGTCCCCGCCGTAGCCACTCGAGCCGCGCGGGTTCGTGAACAGCACGAACATCCCCTGCGCCGCGAGATTCTGGAACTCGTCGAACCAGCCCTCGCCGTACGCCGAGTGCGGGCCGCCGTGGATGTAGATCACCATCGGGTACTTCTTGCCCGCCGTGTAGCCATACGGCTTCATCAGCCAGCTTTCGATCTCCAGGTTGCCGACGCTCTTGTACGTGAAGCGCTCGGCGTCGCTCCATACCACGTCGGTGTTCACGCTGTCGTTGAAGCGCGTGAGTTGACGTTCGCCGGTGCCGTCGGCCGTGGCCACAAACAACTCCGTGGGCTTCGTCATCGAGGACGACGTGTACGCCATCACTTTGCCGGCGGCGTCGTAGCTCGCGCCGCGCAGCTGACGACGGCCACCCACCAGCTCCTTCGGCGCGGTCTTGCCCGTAAGATCGGCCCGCAGGATGGCCGAGCGTCCACCGATGTCGGCCGCGAACTGTAGCTGGCCGGTGGTGAGCCAGGATAGCGAACCCGGCTCAAACTGCCAGTCGCCGAGGAGATTGCGCGGCGTCCCGCCGGCCGCGTCCACGACATAAATGCGCGCCGACTTCACCCGCGTCGGGCGGCCCACGAACGCCAACTGCTTGCTGTCGGGCGACCAGGTAAGGTCCGACTCGGCGCCCATCCACTCGCTCACCTTGCGCGGCGTGCCGCCAGTGCTGGCCACCACGTACAGGTCGGTGTCGTTCCGCTCGGCCTCGTCACGGGCCTTGTTGTACGGCAACTTGGCGAGCGAGTCGCGCTCGAGATCGACCACCGAATCCGGGCGCAGTCGCGCGTCGGCCACGAACGCGATCCACTTGCCGTCGGGCGAGACTTCGGGCGAGCGGTGCGAATACAGGGTCGTCGTGAGCGGCTGCTTGGCGGTATCACCCACCGTCTGTCGCCACAGCTGCGCCGGACGCCAGCTGCGCGCCTCGGAACGACCGGGCACGAAGCCCACACCGTTCACCTTGTACGACATGTCGGTCACATGACGGCCGTCAAAACGCGCCGGCTCGGCAGGACGGGTGATCGCGTCATACGTGGGCTTGGCCATCGGCTGCATACGCGCAAACGGATTGGCGCCGTTTCGCGCCGTGCTGTCGCGACGGGCCGGCTCCGTGAACACCGCGAACGCGCCGTCAGCCGGCATCGAGCCGTTGGCGTACGTAGCGATCTGAGTCGCTTCGCCACTGGGCTGATCGAGGCGAATGGCCCACGTGCTCCCTTGCCCGCCCGCGCGCGGCGACGTGAAGAACAGATACTTGCCGTCGGGCGACCAGCGCGGATTGCTGCTTTCCGTGCTCGGCGACGTCCACCGTTGCGGCTCGCCGCCGGCGGTGTTCACCACCCAGATCTCGTTGTGCCGCTTGTTCTCGGCTTCGACGGCTTTGGTGACCGTCATGGCGACGCGCTTGCCGTCGGGAGACACGGCCGGACTGCTCACGTTCACGACGCGATACCAGTCGGCCAGCATCATCGCGCGCGGGCCCGCGGGGAGCTTGGTGGCGGCCGGCGCGGCCGGCGCCTGTTGCGCCACCATCGCGGTCGGGGCGGCCATGAGGAGGGCGGCGATCGTCGCCGCACAGCGGGACAGAGGGTGGCAGGAGGTCAGTTTGACCATAGCGGTGCTCGAGGTGGGGAAACCGGGGAATCCAGAGCGGGACTCTGTATCCGAAAAGTACCGATCTGTGATAGACGACGCATTCCTCGCTTGCCACGGAGCCTTGAAGGCCATAGGATGGTGGCTGCACGGAGGAGCGACCGTGCAAAAACCGCGCTTCCCCGGTCTCCAAGCGGCTTGGGAAGCACCCGTAGGATCTCGGTGGCATTCTGCCCGAAGTCCCACCCTATTTCGAGGAGGTGATCATTTGTCTAGTCATAGTTCCTTTGCCGGTTCGTCCTGGGCAACCGATCTCCTGATCGACGCCCGGTAACGGGTTTTACCGGTTCGGGATCGTTTCGAACTGGCAAGGAGTCAGAAGGGCCGCAACGGATCACTCCGGAGCGGCCCTTCTTCCGTTTTCGCCCTTCTCGCCGCCTACGGCTTTGCGCGGCGCACCGAGGCCAACTTCGCGTCGGCCGAGCGCACCAGCGCATACGCAAACTCTACCGTCCCACGATAGAACGCCGGGTCGACCTTGTCGGCGTCGTCACCCGACTTGTGGTAGTCGTCGTGATCCTCGACCCCGAGGTACAGGAACGGGATCCCTTTGTTGTGAAACGCCGAGTGATCCGACGACCCGGTCCAATCGTCACCTGGCTTGAGGTCCTTCGTATCGTGCCCGAAGCGGATGGCCACCGACGAACTCTTGGCCGCCGCTTGGGCGATCGGCTTGAGCGCGGGCGTGTGCGACGTGCCCGACACCCAGAGCGCCTTGCCGTCCTGACGCGCCACCATGTCGAGATTGATGTTCAGCGCGATGCGATCGAGCGGCACCGGCGGCGCATTCACGAACGCCTTCGAACCCACCATGCCAGACTCTTCGGCATCGAAGAACGCCATAATTACATCGTGCTCGGGCGGCTCGCGCAGCAACCGTTCGGCGATCGTCAGCAGCGCCACGCAGCCACTGGCATCATCGTCGGCGCCGTTGAACACCTCACCGTTCCGCACACCGAGATGATCGTAGTGGGCACTGAGCACCAGCACCGGGCCGGCGGAGTTCTTCCCGGGGATGCGCGCCACGATGTTCGCCCCGACGGTGTCGCTGCCGGCCCGCGCCCGGAGCGCGACCGGCACGACGAAGCCTGAACCGGCCGGCTTCGCGCCCATGGCCGTGAGCTCCGCAACAATCCACGCCCGCGCACGCACCGAGCCCGCGGTTCCGGCCCGCCGTCCTTCCATGCTGTCAGCGGCCAACGCGCCGAGCCGCTGCATGATGCGTGCGGTGGTGACGTCGAGCGTCGCGGTGCGTTGCGCCTCGACCACGGTGACGCTGCACGCAGCGAGCATCACGATAGCGGCCGCGTGAACGCGGTAGCTGAAGAACCCGTTCATTGAAACCACACCCCTGACTGTCCGGTAAGTCGCGCTTTCACCACGAAGGCGGTTGCCGTCGCGGTCACCTCGGTAATCTGCAGGTCGCGTACGCTGCTGCCCATCACCACACCGGGCGCCATCGGCCCGTTCAGTTTGCGCATCAACTCGGCGCGCACCGAATCGAGCTGCGCCCCGAGGGCGACCCGTCCGCCGTTGGTGGCGCGTCGCACCGCGCGTCCCACCAGCGGCGCGCCCAACGTGGCTTTTGCCCGCGAGAGCATCCCGCGGCTCTCCAGCGACCAATCGAGATCATCGAGGCGGATTTCGCGCGTGGCGGCGTCCCATCGCAGGCGTGAGGTGAGCGAGAGTCGGCCACGCAACGAGCCCGACACCGTGAGATCAATGCGCACGCTGTCGCGCAGGCCGCGCACGTGCACACTGTCCACGCGCACGCTGCCACTCGCGGTTTCCTCCGCCAGCAACAGGGCCGCGCGCCGCTCGAGTTCGGCAAACGGCAGTTCCACACTGACCGGCACAGTGTACTCGAGCGGCGCCGAACCCAAGGCAAGCACGGGCAAAGGCTTCGAGCGCACCGGCGGTTTGGCACCGGCGATCACGCGCGGACGGGCATACAGCACCATCGTGGTGATGATGCTCGGACCGTTGCCGGCGAAGGGTGTCACCTGCACCGACTGTGGATCGAGCACGAGCCACAGCGAATTCGTGGAGTCGAGCGCGGTGGGCTCGAGAAAGCTCTTCCAGAGCGAATCAGCCAGTGGCCTGAAATCGCCGACAGTGGGAATGGCAGTGTCGGCTTCGGCGGCGAAGAGCGCGAGTTGCTTGTCGATCACGCCTTGCAGCGTTTTGGTGGCATCGACCGCGAGCGCGGTGACGGTGCACGGGTCCACGAGCACGGCCGCCAGCTTCGTGTCGCGCGCCCCGATCTTCCAATCGCGGCGCCAGTAGAGCGAGGTGCTCATTGCGGTCGTGGCGCGCCGCATGGCTTCGGGGGCGTAGCCGCAGCTGGCCACGCGGGCGTTGCCACCGATGGTGCCGAGCCGCGCGCGGTAGGCCAGCTTCGTGTCGATGAACAGCTGTGGCCCGTCGGCGCGCAGGCGTAAGGGTTCGCGCCGATACATGTACTGGTGACACACCAGACCGATGGCGGCGCAGCGGGCGGCACTGAGCGAGTCGCTGACGGGGAAGAGCGAATCCAGCGACGGCGTGAGCGTACGCAGCACGAACGTGACGCGCACGGGAACGACGGCGAGGTCGCCGGGCGGCGTGGGCGCCGGGGCCGGCCCCGGAACCGGAGCTGAAACGGGCGCTCCGCCGGTGACGGATGCGGGCACGGGCACCGGCGCGGAGGCGGGGGTGGCGGACGGGCTGGTGTTCGTTGCGCACGCGGCGACGAGCAGAACGCCGATTCCTTGCAGTCGATTCAGCCACTGGGTTCTTCGTTCCGTCATCCTCGTTATCTCGACCTTGTCCGTGATGCGGGTCCGTATGGGGCGTCAGTTTTGCACCGCCACCCAGCTCACCTGTACGCTAGCGACTGTCGCCCCCTCCGTGCTGACTACACAACTGGGTGGGATGCGAGGCATGGGCTTCGGCGTGAGCTGCGGCCGTGGGATGGGTGACGGCGGCACGAAGTCGCCCGCCCAAATGGCCCGCACGAATCTCGAGAAGGCGGCCCCAATCCACATTACCGCTCGAACATAAAAAACCGCTGGCGCTCACGAAGGAACGTGAATTTTCCATCAAGACGCTGCGCAGAGCAGCATGGTCGCGCCGCATAGCCTAACCCGATTCGCTCAAACGCGCCGCCTCGCCGCATCGGTCGCCGCCCCGTGTAAAGAATTTGTACGGTACAACAGGTCGCCGCACGTTGCTCTGCCACAACGCAAATGAATGGGTGCGGGTGGGCTCTTCCCATCGCCCTGATTGCCAGGATTGACGGATGAGATTGACGCCACGAAAATTAAGCTGTTGTCGTGCCCGCCATCCATTCCACGCTGGAGCCTCACGTGCGCCGCTCTTCGCTGCTGGTCTTCTTCTCGTTGGCCCTTGCCTTCGTCTTAGCACCGCCGATTCCCCTTGCCGCGCAGGGCGGCATGCTGGGACGCATCAAGCAGAAGGCCGCTGAAGAAGCCAAGCGTCGCGCGGAAGAGAAGGCCGAGCGCGCCGTAGACAAGGCCATAGACAATGCGGAGAACGCCATCACCTGTGTGGTCACCGACGTCGAATGCATCAAGCGCGCAGAGAAGAGCGGCAAGAAGGTGATCGTTACTAACGCCGATGGCACGGTAGCGGCAAAGGACGCGGCGAAGGGCAGCGATGCGGAGGCCGCCGCGAAACAGCGTCCTGGCGAAGGGGCTTGGGCCAATTACGACTTCGTTCCGGGCGAGAAGCCCCTGCTGCTGGCGGATTTCGCCGATGATGTGATCGGCGATTTTCCGCGGCGACTCGAAGCGTCGGAGGGAAACTTCGAGGTAGTGGAATGGCAAGGCTCGCGCTGGCTGCGCGCGAATGGCCACAGCAACTTGATGTTCGTGCCGGTCGACGCCCCGCTTCCGACACGCTGGACGCTGGAGTTCGAGTTGCTGGGGGAGGAAGGCAACAGTGAGTGTTGGATTTACCCGTCGGGAACGCGCGAGGGCGCGCAGGCACATCTACGATTCAGCGCCGCGCACTCCGGCACCGCTATTCGCGCTGACGGACGTGACGCGGGCGCACGCGAAACAAACGGTGACACGCAGGCCGGAAAACCGTATACGGCGCGCGTCATGGCCGACGGGCGCTACGTAAAGGCGTACGTAAATGAGACGCGCGTCGTGAATCTTCCGAACTTCGACTACACGCGCGCCAGCAAGGTCCTCTTCTATTGTGACGGCAACGAGGAGAAGCCGCTCTTCCTGCGCAACATTCGTCTTGCGGCTGGTGGTCGGAAGCTGTACGACGCGCTGGCGGAAAGCGGGCGGGTAGCCACGCAGGGGATCTATTTCAGCACGGGATCGGACCAGCTTCGCCCGGAAAGTACCCCGACGCTGAAGGAGATCGGCGCCATGCTGTCGGAGCACCCTGCGCTTCGCCTAGTGATCGAAGGGCACACCGACAACACGGGCGCGGCCGCGGCGAACAAAACGCTTTCCGAGAAGCGGGCCACCGCCGTGCGGCAGTACCTCGTCTCCACCCATGGCATAGCGGCGGATCGTCTTACCGCCGTCGGCGTGGGACAGGAGCGGCCCTCGGCCGCGAACACGACGCCGGAGGGACGTCAACAGAATCGGCGCGTGGAGTTGGTGCAGGTGAAATGACGCGGGTTGCCATCGCGGGCATGCTTTCGAGTGCGATGCTGACGGTTCCGATGCGACTGGCCGGGCAACCGAGCGGACGCGATGCGACACAAGCGGCCGCATCGCGCGTGATCCTTTCGGTGCGCGATATCGTCGGGTGGTCCATGGACTCCGAGCTGGGGGCACTACGGGAGCGAACCAGCACGAACAAGCCGGAGCCGGCGGTCTCCACCCGGGCGCAGGCTCTGACGACGGCTCGGCAAATCGCCGCACGGCGCACGTCAGCCGCTCTGCGCGCATTTTTACGACCGCGTGGTCGCCCAACAAGCCACAGTACTGGTGGTGCATCGATCGAGAACGCCGCTGGTGCAATGAGGCGCCGGGCCGCAAGCTTACCCTGTCCGTCCACGCCTGCCACCACGGCGAGCGGTCCATGCGGAAGAGCACACGTCGCGACCTGAAGTAGGAGATATGCAATGCCGCAAAGCCGCGAGATCGCGATTACCCGATTCGATGGTCACACGTCGGGCGACACGCGCGACTGCGTGGCCCTCGAGGAACCCTTGGAGATCCGCCTCGATGCATCCGACGGCGCCGTGCGCGGCACCCGCAGTCTCTCGATCACGATGCGCACGCCGGGGCACGACCACGAACTCGCCGCCGGCTTTCTCCTGACGGAAGGTCTGCTGCATCACGCGCACGAGATCGGGTCCATTACGCACGACGGCGACCACGTGGTCACCGTGCATCTGGCCGATCACGCGCGGGTGGCGTGGCCCACCATGGAACGACACTTCTACGCCACGTCTAGCTGTGGCGTGTGCGGCAAATCGTCGCTCGACGCGCTCGAAGTGCCTGGGTTGCAGCGTATCGCGCGAGACGGCTTTTCGTGCCGCGTGCACACCGTCCCGCTGCTCTCCGATCGATTGCGTGCTCGGCAGTCGGTGTTCGACCAGACCGGCGGCCTGCACGCCGCGGCCCTGTTCGACGGTGACGGCGAGTTCGTCGACATTCGCGAAGACGTGGGACGGCACAACGCGGTCGACAAGCTCCTTGGCGCGCAATTTCTGAAGGGCAGCACCCCGCTCGCCGATCGCCTGTTGTTTCTCAGTGGACGCGCCAGCTTCGAGCTCGTGCAAAAAGCGCTGGCCGCGGGTATTCCGATGATTGCTGCCGTCGGCGCCCCCTCGAGTCTCGCGGTGGAACTCGCCCAGCGCTTTGACCTGACCTTGCTGGGGTTCGTGCGTGGTGCACGATTCAATGTGTACAGTGGCGCCTGGCGCCTTCGTGAGGCATGACATGACCGACCATGAGTCTGAAGCTGGGAACCACCGCGTTCACCCGTCGTACCTGAGTCCCGATGTTCTCGATCCCGACATTCGCACGGGATCGCCGTCGGCATACTCCGGGGGCCTGCCCGCGGTGACGGTGGCGCTCAAGATGGCCATCAAGCAGATGGGCGTAGCGCGCACCGTGTCGTCGCTGCTCGACGTCAATCAGGAAGCGGGCTTCGACTGCCCCGGGTGCGCATGGCCTGACCCCGACGGTGAACGCTCCCGCTTTGAGTTCTGCGAGAATGGTGCGAAAGCCGTAGCTGAAGAAGCCACGCGCGACCGTGTAACGTCGGCGTTCTTTGCGGAACACTCCGTCGTGGAGCTGGGCCGGCAGAGTGACTACTGGCTCGGGAAACGCGGTCGCCTGACCGAACCGATGTACCTCCCGAAGGGGGGCACGCACTACGAGCCGATCACATGGGACGCCGCATTCGCGCTCATTGGGCGCGAACTGAACGCGCTCGCGTCACCGCACGAAGCTGTGTTCTACACGTCAGGACGCACCAGCAACGAGGCCGCGTTTCTGTATCAGCTGTTCGTACGGCAGTTTGGTACGAACAACCTTCCGGACTGCTCGAACATGTGTCACGAGTCAAGCGGCGTCGGGATGCTCGAGACACTCGGCAGCGGTAAGGGCTCTGTATCGCTCGCCGACTTCGAACTCGCCGATTGTATCGTCGTGATCGGCCAGAACCCCGGAACGAATCATCCGCGCATGTTATCCATGCTGCAACGCGCCGTGCGACGCGGTTGCCGCATCGTGAGTATCAATCCGCTCGAGGAGTCTGGACTCAAGCGCTTCAAGCACCCGCAGGAGGTCTCGGGCGTGCTGGGCGCGGGCACGGCGCTCGCCACCGACTACCTGCCGGTGCGCATCAACGGCGATGTCGCGCTGCTAAAAGGCATCCAGAAGGCGATCGTTGAATCCCATCCGGGGTGCATCGACCGCGCCTTCATTCGCGACTACACCGATGGCTTCGACGCCTACTGCGACGATCTGGCGGCCGAGTCCTGGGAGGCCATCACCGAAAGCTCTGGCATCGAGGAAGCGCGCATTCGCACACTGGCCGCCGTCATCGCGACGTCGAAGGCGATGATCTGCTGTTGGGCGATGGGCGTCACGCAGCACGAGAATGCGGTGGCGAACATCAAGGAGATCGTGAATCTGCTGCTGCTGGGTGGACACGTGGGTCGCCCGGGCGCCGGTGCCTGCCCGGTACGCGGACACAGCAATGTGCAAGGCGATCGTACGATGGGCATCTGGGAGCGTCCGACGCGCGTCTTCCTGGATCGCCTCGGCGCCGAGTTCAATTTCACACCGCCCGCCGAGCACGGCTTCGATGTGGTGCATGCCATCGACGCCATGCACGAGCGGCGCGCGAAAGTGTTCGTCGCACTCGGTGGAAACTTCCTCTCGGCCACGCCCGACACCGCGTACACCGCACAGGCGCTGCAGCAGTGTCGCCTCACGGTCCAGGTGTCGACGAAACTGAATCGATCGCATCTCGTGACCGGTGAACAGGCGCTGATCCTGCCATGCCTCGGCCGCACCGAGCGCGACCAACAAGGGAGCGGCGCCCAGGTGATCACGGTGGAAGACTCCATGGGCATCGTGCACGGATCGCACGGGCATCTCGCGCCCGCGTCCGAGCAGTTGCGCAGTGAACCGGCGATCGTGGTCGGCATGGCGCAGGCGACGCTCGGCGTGGACTGGAGCGGCTTCATTGACGACTACGACCGTATCCGCGATCGCATTGCACGCGTGATTCCCGGCTTCGAGAACATGAACACACGCGTGCGCGAACCCGGCGGCTTCGCGCTCCCGCACGCCGTGCGCGATCGGCGCGAGTTCGCGACGGCGAATTGCCGTGCGCAGTTTACGGTGCACCCCATTCCGCACCTCGACATCGCGCCCGGACAGTTGGTGATGATGACGATTCGCTCGCACGATCAGTTCAACACCACCATCTATGGCCTCGATGACCGCTATCGCGGCATCAGCAACGGCCGGCGTGTCGTCTTGCTCAACCCACACGACATTACGGCTCGGGGACTCTCAGAGGGTGACGCAGTTGACCTCGTGAGTCACTTCCGTGGCGTGCAGCGTCGCGCGCAGAACTTCCGGATTGTGCCCTACGCCATTCCGCTGGGCTGCGCCGCCACGTACTTCCCCGAAACGAATGTGCTCGTGCCGATCGACAGCGTCGCGGCGGGAAGTCGCACGCCCACATCGAAGTCGGTGATCATCAGCCTCGAACGCCCGACGGCGCATGCCTGACCAGCCGCTCCCGGCGCTCCCGGCGCTCCAAGGCCTGGTGCTGACCGGCGGGACGAGTTCGCGCATGGGACGCGACAAGGCGGCGCTGGTGTACCATGGCGAGCCACAGTGGCGCGTGGCAGCCGAGCGGCTGCGCGAGTGCGGCGCGGATCCATTCTGGTCCTGCAGCGCAGCGCAAGCAACCGCCTGGCAGCTCGGCGAGCGCGCCGTACTCGACGCCGTACCAGGCCATGGTCCGGCCAGCGGATTGCACGCCGCCTTTTCACGTGGCGGCAACGCCGCCTGGCTCGTGATCGGTTGTGACTATCCGTGGCTGGAGGTGCAAGATCTACAACGCCTGCTCACGGCGCGTGCGCCAGCGTTCGATGCCGTGGCGTATCTCAACCCCGCCACGGACGACATCGAACCGCTCATGACGCTGTGGGAACCGGCGGCCCAGCGGCAATTCCTGCGCGCGTTCGCCAACGGCGAACATAGCGCGCGCCGCATCCTGCGGAGCTGCGCGCTGCAGGTGATCACCCCGCGATCCGCGCAGGTGCTGGAGAACCGCAACGTGTCGTGAGATTACCGCGCGGAGATTACCGCGCGGTGACAACCTGCAGCGCGTGCTGAAGGTCGCGCCAGACATCGCGTGCATCCTCCAGCCCCACGCTGAGCCGCAGGAGACCGCCTGCAATGCCGGCGGCACGTCGATCGTCTTCCTTGACGACGCGGTGAGTGAGGAGCGCCGGGGGCTGGATCAGCGTATCGGTGGAGCCAAGGCTCACCGCTGGCGTAATGAGACGCAGCGCCTCCACGAATGCGCGCAGGGTGGCGGCGTCGTCACGCGCAAGTTCGAAGCTCAAGACACTCCCCGGGCCATCCATCTGCGTGCCGAGCAGCCCCCGCGGGTCCTGCCCCGGCAACGACGGGTAATGCACCCGGGCAATGCGCGCATCGCCGACGAGTTGTTCGGCCAGTATGCCCGCCGTCGCCTGAGCCCGCTCCACGCGCAGCGCGAGCGTGGGCAATCCCCGATGCAGCAGGTAACTTCCCATTGGATGCAACAGACCGCCGGTTGCCGCACGGACATGCTTGATGTCGCGCACCAGCGCATGCGAGCCGGCCACCACGCCGGCCAGTACGTCGCCGTGGCCACCGAGAAACTTGGTGGCGCTGTGGATGACGAGCGCGGCCCCCTGCTCGAGCGGTCGCTGCAACACCGGGGTCGCAAAAGTGGAGTCAACGAGCACCGGCACGGTGCCGGCTTGGCGCACCACATCGGCGATGTCCACGAGCGCGAGGGTGGGGTTGGCGGGCGTTTCGACGATCACGAGCCCAGTGTCTGCCTGCATCACCGAACCGACGGCATCCTGCGTGGTCCAGGTGACCGTCATGCCGAGCAGGCCCGACGTGAGCGGGTGATCAGCCGTGCCGTACATCGGGCGCACCGCCACCACGTGCGTGCCGCGCGACTTGGCGGCGAGCAGCGTGGCGGTCAGCGCCGCCATCCCGGAGCCGAAGGCGGCGGCATCCTCAGCGCCTTCCAGCAGCGCCAATCCCCGCTCGAAGCGATCCGTCGTGGGATTGAACAGCCGCTGGTACACGAAGCTTCCCTGCGGCGCGTCACCCATCACGAGCGAGTCGAACGAGCGCGCCGCGGCGTCGAGGTCGGGGGTGGGATAGGTGGAACTCAGATCGAGCGGCGGTGCATGCACGCCCAGCGCCGCGAAATCATCGCGCCCGGCATGTACGGCGCGCGTGGCAAAGTGCGCGCCCACTGGCTGCTCCATCGGCTGCTCCATCGGGCGCTCCATCGGCTGCTCCATCAGGCGCTCCAGAAACGGGAAAGAAGCCGTAGATTATGCACTCTCACGCTCAGGAGATACCTATACCGAATTCAATTCGGAAATCGACGCCAGAAATGATCACTGACCGAATAGACCGCGAGATCTTGGCCCATCTCCAGCATGATGCACGGATCTCGAACAAGGTGCTCGCGGCGCGCGTTGGGCTCGCGCCGTCGAGTTGCCTCGCGCGGGTGCGACGCCTCGAGGAGACCGGTGCCATTCTCGGCTACCACGCCGACGTCGATCCGCGGGTGCATGGGGTCACGCTCGAAGCGCTGGTGGCGGTGCGACTCGCCGTGCATGCGCGCACCGCGATCGGTCGCTTCGAGCAACACGTCGTGACCCTGCCCGAAGTCCGGGGTGTCTTCCACCTCACCGGCGCGAACGATTACCTCGTACACGTGGCCGTGCGTGACGCGGAACACCTGCGCGAGTTCGTGCTCAGCGCGTTCGCAGCACGCCCGGAAGTGGGGCACCTGGAGACGTCGCTGATCTTTTCACACCGGAGCAACCCAGGGTTCGGAACGCAGGATAGGCGCGCCTAGCGGGCGGGTGTGATCTCGAACGTTGCGCCACGACAGGCGGGGTGCAGCGCGTGATGCTGCGCGCGTGATCGCGGCGGTCGGCTGGGCGCGGCAAGGGCGTCGTGCACCACAACGCGCGGCTCAACCACGTAGCGCCCGGGCGCCGAGACGTCGAACACCTCGGCGAGATTCAGCGTTGCTTGCCGACGCTGCCCGGGCGCGAAGCGCAGATACTCGTCGGCAGTGGGATCGCCACGCTTGACCGACGCACCGCCATACGACACCGCGCGACCGTTGTGCGTGACGACGACGAACGGTTGAAACCACGCCTCCTCGAACGGCGTGCCCCACGTCAGCACATGGAGCACGGAGGCGCCAGCGTTCCGCAGGCGCACCGTGAGTTGTACCGGCTCACCAGAGACCGCGCTCGGCGTGACGCGCAGTTCGCACGCGAGCGCCGGCGGGGCGGGAATCGCCGCCGCCCCGGACCCGCCCATCATCAGCATGGCGGCGAGCCCTCTGCCACGCCGTCGACTGTGCGCAACCACCTTACGGCAGAACTGGTATGTTCTCCGCAAAATATTCATGATTATCGGCGTTACTGATGGCCCTCAGGATGTTGCTGAGGGCGAGGCTGGCCGCGGCGCTCTGCCCGTACGCCCAGTCGTTCGTGTTGGCCACGGCGGTAAAGTGACTCATCTCGTGCACCAGCGTTCCGGCGCGCGAGTCGGTTCCGGTATTCATCGCACTCCAGAACGCCTTGCAGACATAAATCTTGTACGGCTGACTGGGATACACGTAGGCGAAGTACGTCTTCTTGCATCCGCAGTCCACCGTGATCGGCTTGGTGGCAAAGGCATTATCGATCGCCGAAAAATTGGCCGTCACCTTGCTCGCATTCGCCGTACTCACCGTGCCGAACCATTTCGTGTAGCGCGCGCCGAGCTGGTTGGCCACCATATAGCTCTTGGCCTGGGCCGCGTACGTGGCGGCCGATGCAACTGCGGCGACGAGCTGCTGCTGTTGCGTTGCCGTGCACGCGGTGTAGCTGAGCAGCGCCGCCAACGCCGTGATCGACGCCGCGCTGTTCGGTCCCACGAAGGCCGACGGCCCCACGGTGGTCAGCGAGGCGCCGCGTCCCCCGAGTACGAACGCCTGCAGCGGCGAGCGCAACGACACCTGCCCGCCATTTGCGCCGCGGCTCACGAACTCGATGGTGTAGCGTCCGTTCTGCGAGAAGTCATACGCTCGCGACAGCTCGATCACAAAGTCGAGTGTGACGCCGGGCGCGACCCGGATCATCGCCACCGCCGGCGACGGACCGCGCTTGATGTGCGGTCCGGCATACGACACCGGCCGCCCATCGCGCAGTACGACGAACTGCGCCGTTTCCAGATCTTCTGAGGGGAGTTGCCACTCGGGCACTACGACTGTGGCGCGCGAACGATTCGCGACGGACACGCGCGCAATGACGGGCGCGTCGCCACGGAGATCGGCGGGCAGCGAGATGGCCACGTCGAGCGCACTCTGCGGCGCGTTGCCCGTCGCTACCTGCACGGAGGAGGCGTCGTTGATCGGCGCCTCGGTCAGCGTCGGACGATCGCCGCTGCATCCGAGCGCGACGAGAATGGCGACGGCGGGGAGTAGCCGCTTGACGGTAACCGACAGGGTGGGCGACACGGTAATGCTCCGGGAAACGGGAAGGCTCGCGACGTCTGCTCCGCCGCGGCGCGCACAGTGAGTCTAACCGTTCAACGGTCTTCGGCAACGTGCCATCCCCGGCGACGCGCGGGCAGGGCTAGGGCGATTAGGCGCCGAGCCGGTCGAACGCCGCCATCAGCACAGCGAGACGCGCAGGGTCGGCCAGCGACACGTACTCGGCGGAGATGCTGATCGTTGCCGGCCTCCCTTCGATCGCATTGATGGCCATGTCGACGATGGCCGCCCCGAGTTGATCGAGCAGGATCGCGGCGGTGCCCTTGTATTGCCGCCCTCGGGCGATTTCCCGCAGACCCTCCGAGGCCCCATCCTGCCCGCAGATGAACGACCGCGCGGGATCCTTGCCGGCGGCCGCGAACGCCTGCGCCGCGCCCACGGCGAATTCGTCGTTGATGCCAGCCACAATGGATAGCTCCGGATGGGAGCGCAGCGCCCGTTCGGTTTCCGAACGGCCGGTCTCAATTGCGGCCCCCTCACCGATGGCGACGACGGTGCCACCGGCGGCCACAATGGCCTGAATGGGCTCCAGCCAACGAGGGGCGGACAGCGGCGTCGCGGCCAGCCCTCCTACGAGCGCCTGAGCGCCGCCCTCCGGGAATCGCTCGCGAATAAAGTCGGCGGCGGCGGCACCGCAGACGCGACCGGAGACCACGGAGTCGAAGCCTGCTTCACCGTCGCTGCCGGGCAGTGGGAAGGCGTAGCTGAGCAACCGGATACCCCTCGCGTGGGCACGATCGACAAGAGGCTGCAGCGCGGCCGCATCGATCGGCATGACGACGATCGCGTCGACGCCCTGGTCAATCCAGGCGGACACCTCCGCCAACTGCTGTGCCAGATCGCCGTGACGGGTATCGCCGTGCAGCAACTCGACCCCTCCGATCTCGGCGGCGCGCGCATCCGCATAGGCACGAACCGCCTTGACCACGAGGAGCTCGGAGACGGCATGACTGAACGCGATCACGTACGGTGCCTTCACGGTGTCCGCTGGGAAAGGTCATTGCCGCGGGCCGACTCGCACGACGCAGCCGCACGACGCAGCCGCACGACGCAGCCGTGCTGCCGTTCAGAACGCCAGCATCTGGGTAAACTTCACGATCAGCGCGCGGCCGGCCACCGGACTCTCCGGTGTGAGAATGCGCTGGTCGTTGTACACGATGAACAAGTCGCTCAACGGATGGTGAATGACGTTGAAGCGCACGTTGGCGTTGAACTGCTTCGTCGTTTCATCGTACTGCGACAGTGCATCGACGAACATATTGGTCGTGAACGAGTAGTTCACCCGGGCGGTGACCACGTTGTTGACGAACGCGAGAGTCGGCTGCGTCAGCGTGGCGGCGGTCCGTTGCACCCCAACCGTGGCCCGCAGCTTGTAGTTGGCACGCAGCGTCATCGAGCCGTTGATGCTACGCTGCGTGCCGTTATACAGGCCGCCAAACAGATAGCGCACGGTGGCCGACACCGCTCGACTCTGGTCGGTAACCCCATACAGAGACCACTCGGTCCACGAGTAGCCGCCCGCGGCCAGCGGCGCGGCCATCTTGCGGTTGGGCCGAAACGGGGCATCGAGTCGATTGAACGTCGGATTCACCGCCACCTCGAACACGGCACCGTTGTTGAAGAACCACGAGTTCCCCGAGTGCAGCTTCTTGGCCACCATCTGACCCCGCAAGTCTTCCTGATAGTCCCAGGTGACATGGGGATGCAATTCGCGGATGCCATGCGTACGCAGCCACGCCGTCCGCGGGCGAAGGCCGGTGTCCAGCAGATACTTTCGCATGTCGGTGCGACGATAGAAGCCGAGGTCGTTCTGGAACCCCGCCCCAAGCTGCATCACCCCGCCTTTCACATGTAAGAAGTTCCCTTCCCGATTAATCGTGGTACGCCACGCATAGTCGCCAGTGGTGATCCCGGGCGTTTCCGTTTTCACCACGTACGAGTTCCAATCGAGATTGCCGAAAAGTCGGATGTTGTTGTCCACGCCAAACACGCGGTTGACGTAGCCACTGCGACGGCTCTGCACCCCGGTGTCGGTGCCGCCCATGTTCATGCGCTGCATCGCGAACACGCCGATGTCGCCACCCGACCGGCCGAGGTTCTGCCGGAAGCGAATCATGCTGGAGTTGGCGCGTGGAGTCAGCTCATCGCCCCGCTCGGAGATGGAGAGCACGCCGAGTCGCGTCGACTCGGTCAGCTTGCCGGTGAGTCGCAATCCACCGTCGATCGGGATCTGCAGGCCGGAACTACTGAGACCGATGCGCCGCGAAAAGAAGAGGAGGTTGTCCTCGTCCGGCGTTGGCGTGGGATTCACTCGGTTGTTCCGCGCGGCATCACCCACATAAAACACGCCGGAGTTTTCGAGAAAAAAATCCCGCTTTTCCGGAAAGAACTGCGAGAACTGCGTGAGGTTGACCTGTTGCTCATCAGCCTCGGCCTGACCG